>X136_Domestic_Pig__coassemble_108_pt1 | contig 15390 bp, 9 predicted proteins | sample X136_Domestic_Pig__metabat2_low_PE_007 | metagenome-assembled genome bin X136_Domestic_Pig
TACATTTTCAAGATTCCGGGTTTTTACGAGTGTCCAATTTCATGGGTACATTTTAATTTCACCGCCATTTTCACAAACAGTTCTTTCCCATATTTTGAAACCCTTGGCGCATAAGGGCTCACAACATCGTCTGGAAATTGTTTCCGTTTTTTCGTGATTATCTGCCGCTTTTCGTGATTATTTGCCGATGCCGACCGGCAAGAAACAAAAGGACCTGCTTCGGCGGGCAGCCGCCTAAGCAGGTCCTTTCTTTTAGTCTTTTGTTTCAGCCCCCTGCCTGAATTCTCAGCAGGCGCACGCGGTCGCCGGGCTTGATTTCGAAGTCGTCATACTGAGCCTTGAGAAGCTTCTCGTCGTTGACCCAGACTGCCGCTTTCCTTATGTTTTTTTCGTTCAGCAGATCCCTGACAGTTGTTCCGTCAGGATACTCCGCCTCATTGTTGTTGTAAATAAACTTCATAATAATCTTTCCTATGAAATCCAGTCAAGACCAAGCTCCTTAAGTGTTTCCTCTGTTGGGTATCCCGTTTCAGGATCGCAGCCGGCCAGCTTGTAGTAAGTAGTCAGAGCTGCTTCAAATGCCTCAGGAGTAATCTGTGCCACAGAGCCGTCAACGCAGGTGTTCGGCAGGAAGGCCTTCTTAGGCAGCTTGTCATCCTTTCTGGTAATACCCTGCTTCTTGTTGAACATTCTCATCATGATAATTCTGCGCTTACCAATCTCCAAAAGTTCCTCATATGAAGCATCCCAGTCAACGGCCGCCTTGCAGAACTGAAGAAGCTCGGCAGGACCGTAGAGCTGCCATGCAGGACCCCATGCGAACTGACAAAGTCCCAGAATATCCGTCATGGAGTAGAACTCCTCTGTAACCCAGGCAAACTTGGCCTTGTTGTCATCCAGCACTCCGAAGGCATCGCATTCCTCGAAGTCAGCCAGCAGGTTAGGCCACAGCCAGTTCTGGTCATCCTTAGGCGCCATGAGAGCAGGGTCGTGCTCGCAGGACTGATGGTCTGCTCCGTAAGGGTTGGCAGCGTAGTTCAGAGCCAGGTTTGACTTGTACTGAACCATGTGAGCCGGCCATTCCTGGCCTTTGCATGCCACAACCAGTTCCTCGGCTTCAGGACCCAGTTCCTTTGCTGCTGCTGCAGAGCCCTTGGCCAGAAGCTCACCCAGACCGGGTTCCTTGTTTACTATTTTCATTATAACAGGTTCGAACAGATCTGCTCTGCCGAAATTCAGTTCCAGTCCGTCGCACTGCTCCTTGGAGAGAACTCCGTTCTCGTAGCAGTCCATTGCCCAGGCGATGGTTGCTCCGCAGGAAATCGTATCAAGGCCGTACATGTTGCAGAGCTGGTTGGCGTGGCACATCTGTGCAGTGTCGTTGCAGCCGCAGTATGAACCGAAGGTTGCGCATGTCTCGTATTCAGGTCCGCCGTAGTACGGATCAGCCATGCCTTCAATCTCAACCTCGCCTTTGCATCTGATAGCACAGCCGAAGCAGGTGTCTCTTCTCTTGAGAACGTTGTTGGTGATGTATACTCCACCTGTCTTTTCCCATTGCGCCTTGTTGTTCTCGCTCCAGTTTTCGCTGAAATTCTTCGCAGGAAGGAATCCGTCGCCGGCGATGCCGTCAACACAGCCTGCTGAACCGTTCAGCGCAGTGTCAACGATAACATCGTTGGCAGCCATTCTTGCCTTAACGTCCACTGTCAGCTTCTTCAGTGCCTCTCTGTCAGCAGGAGCCTTGGTAGGAGCTATCTCAACAGCGATTGCCTTCAGATTCTTTGATCCCATAACGGCACCAACACCGTTTCTTCCGAAGGCTCTGGATCTTCTGTGCATTATTGATGAAAAAGGAATCATCTTTTCTCCGGCAGGCCCGATAATGGCGGTTTCTACGTGGTTTCCCACCTCTGCCTCGATGGCCTTCTCTGTGTCTCCGGTGATTTTGCCCCAGAGAGCCGAAGCATCCTTCAGTTGCACATCGTCACCGTTTATGTACAGGTAAACCGGTTTCTCCGCCTTACCCTTGATTACAATTGAATCGTATCCGTTACATGCTACTGCTGCCGGAATGAAGCCTCCCACCTGGGAGTCACCGGCAAGTCCCGTGAGAGGGCTCTTGAATGTAGCGCACATTCTGCTCTGTCCGCTGATTGGAATTCCGCAGAGCTGGGATACCGAGAAAATGAGCATGTTGTCTGGTCCAAGAGGATCAGCCTCAGGATCCATTTCCTTAAGCATGATATACATTCCCAGGGCACCGCCCCCAGGATACTTGCGATATGTTTCTGCATCCAGCGTCTTAATCTCCGTTGTTCCATCGGTAAGGTTAACATACAAGAGTTTCGCGTCTTTAAACATGTAATATCTCCACCTTTCAATTTACCACGCGATTCAGCAATATCTGTTAAATTCACCTGCGCTTTTTGTGCAACGGCTCATCTATAAGCTCAATAATCAAACGGGAAGTAAATAAGGGTACGAGTCAAATTTACTTTATTGGTGCAACAAAAAAACGCGCAGGCGAATCAACATTCAAATTGAGTTGAAACTCCTTCGCGCAACGGCAGGCAGCAGAATCACTCCCGCCACCCTATCGCCCCAGCCGGCTGCTTGAGTCGTGCAGGGGTCGGAGATCCGGTTTTTGGCGGACCTGTCTGCGCACTTTTTTTATCAAAAACAAGCAAGCAATTATATGAATTTAAAGAGATTTAGACAAATCTAGAAGAATTAAATCCGTATAACTTCAATAAAAAAAGTGCGCAGGCAAGTCCAACTAAAACCATTTCTTCAGTAAGACTCCTTCGCACACCGGCAGGCAGCAGAATCGCTTCCGCTACCCTATCGTCCCTGTCGGCTGCGTGAGTCAGGCAGGGATCGGAGAATTATTTACTTTTTTATTGCAATCATTTTATATTTATACGGTTTTTTTGTCAATGGGTTTATGTTATTCCGGCAACATTAATCTCATATTATCTTGCGCACTACCTTGTTGTTCCTGGTATTGTCATCGGTTTTTCTTGACTATTTATACAAAATTTAGGTAGAATAGTAATACGTATAATTTCAATATACAACGCAAGCAAATTATAACTTAATACCTATCTATCAAAAACGGAGGCAATTATGAATTTAAAGAAGATGACTCTGAACATTAACGGTGCTGACCGTATGTTCATCTGTGATCCTGCCAAAGACACTCTTGCTGACGTGCTTCGCCGTCTGGGCCTGACCGGAACAAAGGTTGGCTGCGGAATGGGCGCTTGTGGTGCGTGTTCAGTAATTCTCGACGGTAAGGTAATCAGATCATGTACCCGCAAAATCTCAAAGGTTGAAGAGTACTCAAAGGTAACCACCATCGAAGGCATCGGAAGTGTGAACTATCCTCATCCGCTGCAGAGACTGTGGGTAGCTTTCGGTGCGGTTCAGTGCGGATTCTGCGTTCCGGGATTCATCGTTTCTTCATATCAGCTCCTGCAGGATAACCCAAATCCTACTAGAGAAGATGTAAGAGACTGGTTCCAGAAGCACAGAAATGTCTGCAGATGCACAGGCTACAAGCACATCGTCGACACTGTAATGGCAGCTGCAGAAGTTCTCAGAGGCGAGAAGACTGTTGATGACTTCATTTATGACTGGTCAGAGGACATCGGCGACTTCTACGGCAAGCCGCTGGAAAGACCAAACGCACTGCCTAAGGCATGCGGTGTTTGCGATTACGGTGATGACATCGAACTTCACATGCCTGCAGAAACTCTGAAGGTTGCTCTGGTTCAGCCAAGAATTACATCCCACGCAATCATCAAGAAGATTGATATGTCAGAAGCAGAGAAGATGCCTGGCGTTTATAAGATTATCACTGCAGAGGATGCAAAGGCAGCAGGCTGCACAAACAAGCTCATGACTTACGCATTCTCAGCAAGAACTGTTGAGCTTGAACAGTGTCACCACATTCTGGCTGACGGCAAGATTCTGTACTACGGTGATGTAGTAGCTCTGGTTTGCGCAGATACAAGAGAGCATGCAGAAGCTGCAGCTGCAGCTGTTAAGGTTGAAATCGAACCGCTGCCTGAATACATGAGCTATCTAGAAGCAGTAACTCCGGATGCCAAGAACATCCACGACTGGCTGCCTGATACATACGGCAAGAACATCTATTCACAGCTCCCTGTACTGAAGGGCGACCATGAACATGTTCCTGAACTCATCGATGACGCTGCATACTCAGTTGAAGGTTCATTCTACTCATCAAGAGAGCCTCACATGTCAATCGAAGGCGACGTTATGCAGGGATACTATGATGAAGACGACAACCTCTGCATCCACTGCAAGACAATGACCCTCTACTTCGACAGAGACGATATGGCTGAAGCTATCGGAATCGATGTTGAGAAGCTGAGAGTTATCGAGAACCCTACAGGCGGATCATTCGGATGGGCAATGAGTGCTCATACGTATTCAATGATCGGTATCGCAGTAAGAGTAACGGGAATGCCTTGCTCCCTGTCAATGGATTGGGATCAGTTCCAGGCAGTTTCAGGTAAGCGCTCACCGACCTACTTCAACGGCAGATTGGCCTGCGACGAAGACGGAATGCTGCTGGCAGGTGAATTTGAAGCCGGTCTTGACCACGGTCCATTCACAGAACTGGGCGATGACAAGCTGACCAAGCTTTCAAGATTCATGTTCTATCCTTACTACATTCCAAATGCAGCAGGTCTCTCAAGAGTTGCTTACACTAACCATTCATTTGGTACAGCATACAGAGGATACGGAGCGCCACAGGCTTACACCTGCTCAGAAGCTCTCATTGACATGCTTGCAGATGAAGCCGGTATCGATCCGTTCGAATTCAGATATAAGAACATAGCAAGAGTTGGACAGGACAACATCAACCAGTATCCATATCTCCACTATCCAATGGAAGAAATGATGGATGCACTGAAGCCGGTATATGAACAGAAGAAGGCAGAAGTTGAAGCCTGGAATGCTGAGCACGAAGACATCAAGAAGGGTGTCGGCCTTGCATGGGGCGGATACAATGTAGGTCTGGGCGCAGTTGACGAGGCGCACGTGGCCATCGAGCTTATGCCGGACGGAACCTTCAGAAAATATGACACATGGCAGGATCAGGGCCAGGGCGGAGACCAGGGATCACTCATCTGTACTCTGGAAGCTCTTAAGCCTTACTTCCCTAACCTGACACCTAACGACATCAAGCTGATTCAGACTGACTCCAAGTACTGTCCTAACACAGGTGAGTCCGCAGGTTCAAGATCACACTATGCTAACGGCAAGGCATCAATCGTAGCTGCAAAGAACATTGCAGACGCTATGAGAAAGCCTGACGGAACATACAGAACCTATGACGAAATGGTTGCTGAGGGAATTCCTACAAGATACAACGGAGACTGGGCAACTACCGATGAGTACAGCTACTTCTACGATCTGGACCCTAACGACGGTTCAGGTAACCCAACATATACATACACTTATGCACTGTTCCTGGCTACAGTTGATGTAGACATGAAGACAGGCAAGGCTAAGTGTACAGGCATGACATGCGTTGACTGGATTGGCAAGCCTGGTAACATTCAGGCTGTTGAGGGCCAGATTTACGGCGGTATGTCACACGCTATAGGCTTCGCTCTCAGCGAAGACTATGAAGATGTTAAGAAGCACTCCAACATGGCAGCTGCAGGAGTTCCTTACATCAAGGACGTTCCTGACTACCCTGACTTCGATTACATCCACATTGACGGCGTTGACCCTCGTGGACCTTTCGGTTCATCCGGAGCTTCCGAAGCATTCCAGTCATCAGACCACATGGCTGTTATCAACGCTATCAACAATGCATGCGGAGTTCGTATCTACGAGCTGCCTGCAAGACCTGAAAAGATCAAGGCCGGTATCGAGGCTCTGGCTAAGGGCGAGCCTAACCCTAATAAGCCTGAAAAGTACTTCCTGGGTAACGACATGTATGATGCTCTGGAAGACATCAAGGCTAATCCGCTTGATCCTTCAAAGCCTGCAGACGTTGAATTCGGCGATCTGGGTGAAGAAGGCATCAGCTGGAAATAAGTCAACATAACAAGGTACATTGACAATAACTTTGACCACGCAGACACATGTGCCTGCGTGGTCATTTTCTTAACGAACAGTATTATCATAAGGAATTTTTTATGAAGGAAGTTAGAGATTATTACGACCAGTTTGATTCGTGCCGGGAACACGATATTCCCCTCTGTGCCGAAAGCTGTCCTTTTTGCCTGGACATCCTGACCCTGACAGAGCGAATAACCGCCGGAAGATTCAGCGCCGCCTACAAATCATACAGAGACTGCGTTGTTTTCCCCGGAATCGTATCCGAAATCTGCCCGGGATACTGTCGTGATGCCTGCATCCGCAGGGACTTAGATGAAGCCCTGAATCTGCCTCTCCTGGAAAAATCCCTGGTTGCTCTCACCAGCCGGCGCCAGCCAAACGCCTATAATCTCCCTCGCAGAGGCGAGAAAATAGCTGTAATCGGTGCCGGTATCAGCGGCATGACCTTCGCACTGAAAATGGCATCGAGAAAGTACGATGTGACGGTATTCGAAAGGGAGGCTCAAATTGGCGGACATCTTAAGAATCTAATGGATGAGGACGTCTATATAAAGGAATTCGAACTGCAGTTTGCCAATGAGAAATACACGCTGCTGTTAAATACAGAAGCATCAGCAGACCTGTCGACGGGACTCCTGACCGCAGTGGACGGTGAAGGTAATACCCAGGTTTATGACGATTTTGATGTAATATATATTGCCTCCGGTGAGGGCTCCGCAAGCATTCCGTCCTTCGAAAAGACCACGGCTTTTGTCCGAGCAGGCAAAACCGGCATATTCTGGGGCGGCAGTCTTCTAGGCAAAGACACCATGCATGCACTTGCCGACGGCATCAGCCTCTCCGCTCTGGCAGACACCTATATCAAAACAGGCAATTTAGAGGAACCTGAACCCCCTGCCCCTTCCGGCTGCATCGCCAATGAGGACAAGCTGATATACACGGAAGCTGTGTCCTCACGGGGTGTATACAGCCAGGAGGAATGTATCGCTGAGGCAGCCCGGTGTATCAGATGCCAGTGTGATGCCTGTGAAAGCAGCTGCGACCTGGTCAGGTTTTACAAGAAGTGGCCTGTTAAGCTGCGTGACGAGATATTCCTGTCGGTGAAGCCTGCCGGATCTCTGGTCCACAAGTGCCCTTCCAGAAAATATATAGCTGCCTGCACCCAGTGCGGCATGCTGGAAAATGCGTGTCCTGAGGAGATAGAGCTCTGTCAGATGATAAAAAGCGCACGGCACCAGATGCACAAGGTTGACAAAATGCCTGCTGCTTACAGGCAGTACTTCATGAATGACATGGATTTCGCAAACGGAGATTTCGCTAAAATCGTGAGAGGCAAAGGCAGCTATGCCTTCTTTCCGGGATGTAACCTGGGGGCGCTGAATCCGGATTACGTTATAAAATCATTCAAGTGGATACGCCGGCAGTTTCCTGATGCGGGACTTCTTCTCCGCTGCTGCGGAATACCGGCTGACTGGGCAGGAAATACAGAAAAACACAACTCTGAAATCACTCAGCTTGCCGCCGAATGGGAACAGCTTGGCAGACCTGTTCTTATTACTGCCTGCATGTCCTGCGACAAGCACATACATGAGTATCTGCCGGAGATTGAGACAATATCCCTGTACGAGCTTTACGCTCAGAACTGCGGCATTTCTCCGGAGCTTGCCCGGCCGGATGAAGCCGGTGAGCTCTTCACCGTCTTTGACCCCTGTCCGGCGCGGAGTCGGGACAGCGTACAGGCTGCAGTCAGGAACATTGCTGAAGCCCGGGGCATAAGAATTGAAGAGCTGCCTAAGAATGATCAGCACGGCTGCTGCGGCTTCGGCGGGCAGGGAGCGATAGCCCAGCCCCATTTCGCCGAATACGTAACGGGGGAGAGAATCGCCATGAGCGATAACCCCTATCTGGTATACTGTTCCAATTGCCGGGACGTATTCAACGCCGGTGGCAAGAGGGCTGTACACATCCTTGATCTGATGTTTGACATCGACCCTTCCGGCAAAGGCGAACAGCCCGGGATTACTGACAGACGTCTTAATCGTGTTATACTCAAAGAAAAGCTTCTTAAAGAAATCTGGGGAGAGGAAATGACTGTAAAACCGGCAAGAGACAAATACAAACTTGAAATGGATACTGAGGTTGCCGTCAAAGCCGAGAGGCTGCGTATTCTAAGCGAAGATATCTGCAACGTTATCCAACGTGCTGAAGATACAGGACGCCGCACAAAAAACGCGGATACCGGCCATTTCAAGGCGTACAATGAAATAGGCGCCATCACCCTGTGGGTGGAATATTCGGAGGCACCGCCGGTTGACGGTCAGGAGGTCCGCAAAATACATAACCTTTATTCCCACAGAATGCAAATTAAACTGGAGGCGGTATTTAATGGCAGGAAAATTGATTAAAAGCAGCAGAACAGGGGGCACTTCCCAGCCGAAGGAAAAACTGCTGTGTGACAAATGCGGAGTGGAGCTGGAAATGATTGAGGCTACCTTCGAGTATCTGACCCGAAGTTTCAGGCACAAGGTTCCCCGCTGCCCTGAATGCGGGCAGGTTTCCCTGCCTGAAGAACTGGTAAACGGCAAAATTTCAGATGTTGAAGCCATGATAGAAGAAAAATGACAGGAGGACAAAATGGACAGAAACGATATTATTGATAATTTTAACGGTTGCGTTCACTGCTCACAGACTGTCGTTGAGCAGTGGGCTGATAAGCTCGGTATCGACAAGGCCACTTTCATGAGAATTGCAGGCCCTTTGGGGGGAGGCTGCTTTGACGGAAATATCTGCGGCTGCGTAACCGGTGCTCTGCTGGTAATAGGTGCAGCATGCGGTCACTATGAAGTGGGAGATGTGGAGGGCAATGCCCGAATGATTGAGAAGGTCAGCGAATTCAAGGAAGCCTTCAAAGAGAGAACAGGTTCTCTCGTGTGCAGAGAGCTTACAGGCTACGATTTCTCACAGGAGGGTCAGCTTGAGGCTGCTATGGCATCAGGGGTTCTTCTTGAAAAGTGTCCTGATTATGTGAATATAGCCCTGGATATTCTGGAGGACATAATGTAGCATGTCCCGGGATACGGGACACACTCTGAATGCGGGAAAGACAAGAGCTCCAAGGCTTTTGGATTTCTCGCAATTTTGTTATAATTTTTTGACAACTTTGTTGAAATCCCGGTTTTCACAAACTTGCGCAACTTTTGGTGACTTGGTAAAATATTTATAAGTACGAGTCTAATCAAAAAAACAATTATTCATGGCACATTTTTAAGTTCAATAATCAAACGGAGGTATTTATGAATCTTAAAAAAATGACGTTGAAAATCAACGGTGCCGATCGTATGTTTATCTGCGATCCTGCCAAGGACACTCTTGCTGATGTTATCAGAAGACTTGGTCTGACAGGAACGAAGGTTGGCTGCGGAATCGGCGTCTGCGGATCATGTTCAGTTATTCTTAACGGTAAAGTAGTTCGCTCATGTACAAGAAAAATCTCAAAGATTGAAGAGTACAGCGAAGTAACAACCATCGAAGGCATTGGTCAGCCTAACTTCCTGCACCCTCTGCAGCTGGCATTCATGCACCACGGCGCAGTTCAGTGCGGATTCTGTATCCCTGGCTTCATCGTATCAGCCTACGCTCTGCTCCAGGAAAACCCTGACCCTACAAGAGAAGAGGTTCGTGACTGGTTCACTAAGCACAGAAACATCTGCAGATGTACAGGCTACAAGCAGATTGTTGACTCTGTAATGATAGCAGCCAAGTGCATGCGGGGTGAAATCACAATGGACGAAATCGCTCATCCCGAACCGGAGGTCGGCGAATACTACGGCAAGCCGACTCTCAGACCTTGCGCACTGGCAAGAGTTTGCGGCGTAGAGGACTACGGCGATGACATTGAGCTGAAGATGCCGTCAGGTGTTCTTCATGCAGCTATGGTACAGCCTAGACAGTACAGCCACGCCAAGATTAAGAACATTGATATATCAGAAGCAGAAAAGATGCCGGGAGTTTACAAGATTGTTCTGGCCAAGGACGTTCCGGGAAGCAACAGACTGGCATTCTTCTCCTTCACACCGAGAACTCTGGCAACAGAAAAGACTCACCATGTAATCGCCGAGGACAAGATTATGAACTACGGCGACATCGTTGCTGTAGCAGTTGCTGATACCAAGGATCACGCCAGAGCTGCAGCCGCCAAGGTTAAGGTTGAGCTTGAACCGCTGCCTGAATACAATAACTATCTGGATGCGGTAATGCCGGATGCAATGAGAATACACGATGACCACCCTAACATGTGGTGCGTACAGCCTACAGTCAAGGGCGCGGGCCATGACATCGACGAGCTCATCGAAGAAGCTCCTCATGTAGTTGAGGGTTCATTCTACTCACAGCGTGAGCCTCACGGAAATATCGAAGGTGACTGCGTTCAGGCTTACATGGGAGAAGACGGACTCCTGACAGTTCAGTGCAAGGCAATGGCCATCGGCGCCAACCTTACCGACATCGCAGAAGCAACAGGACTGCCTGTTGAAAAGATTCGTGTAATAGAGAACCCTACAGGAGCATCCTTCGGATGGTCAACTGCAGGTCTGACCTTCGCACTGGCTGCAATCGTATGCCAGGCATGCGATGGAATGCCTATTGCCCTTTCCATGTCATATCAGGAGCACATCGCTTATGCAGGAAAGAGAGCTCCTTCATGGTCAAACTCAACTCTGGCCTGTGACGAAAACGGCAAGATAATCGCCGCCAAGTGGGACTTCGGTCTTGACCACGGCGCATACAACGAGCTGGGCGACGACCTCACCTGGAGACCGGCAAGATTCACATACTTCCCTTACAACGTTCCAAACGTAAAGGGTCTGTCAAGAGTTGCCACAACTAACCACGCTTACGGCTGCGCATACAGAGGATACGGTTCACCTCAGGCCTTCACCTGCTCCGAGGCAATGATGGATATCATGGCTGAGGAAATCGGCATGGATCCATTCGACATCCGTTACATCAACATCGCCAGAGAGGGTGACACCAACGTTAACCAGAGACCTTTCAGAGAATATGTTCTCGAGGGCATGATGGACAGACTAAAGCCGCTTTACGAAGAGGCAAAGGCCCGCGCAAAGGCAGAGGATACCCCTGAGGTAAGACGTGGCGTTGGTATCGCATGGGGCGGATACAATGTAACTGAAGGTTACGACGATCAGTGTACTCTGGGTATCGAAATCGCACCGAACGGCAAGTTCATCAAGTACGACACATGGCAGGATGTAGGCCAGGGCGGAGATGCCGGTTCACTGGTTGTAACGCTGGAATGCCTGAAGGAGCTGGGCGTTAGGAAGGAAGATATCATCCTCAGACAGAACGACAGCATCTACGGCGTTGACTCAGGTTCCTCTGCATCATCACGTCAGCACTACATGAACACAAAGGCATGCAAGATGGCCTGTGACAAGCTGATAAACGCAATGAAGAAGCCTGACGGCTCCTATAGAACATATGAAGAAATGGTTGCTGAAGGCATCCCTACAAGATACGATGCCCAGTACAAGAACCACACCGACCCTACCCTGTCATACCTTGATCCTAACACGGGAGAAGGGGAACCTACACCTGCATTCACTTATGCACTGTTCATGGCAGAGGTTGCAGTAGAGGTTGCTACAGGTAAAACTACTGTTCTGAAGTTCACCTGCATCGATGACGTGGGTGTAATCGGAAACCCTGTATGCCTGGACGGACAGGCTTACGGCGGAATCGCTCACTCAATCGGATACGCCCTCTACGAGGACTACGAAGATGTTAAGAAGCAGAACAACATCCTTGGCTGCGGCATTGCTACAGCAAACATGCTGCCTGATGACATTGAACTGATTCACATCGAGACACCGAGAAATACTTCACCGTTTGGTTCATCCGGCGGATCGGAGGCATTCCAGTCAGGTGACCACATGGCAGTAATCAACGCCATCAAGAACGCTACAGGACTGAGAGTTTACGAGCTTCCTGCATATCCTGAAAAGGTTAAGGCCGGTCTTGAAGCAATGGCTGCAGGCGAGAAGGATCCACTGAAGCCTGAAAAGTACTTCCTGGGTTCAGACTTCGACGAAGAAATGGAAAACATCAAGAACAATCCGGTTTACTTTGACTAATTGAGCTTAAGCACCGCGGAACCCGGGGCCCCTGGCCCCAGGTTCCTTTTTTACAGTGATAAGATGAACATGGAAACAAACAAGACAAACTTAAACGAATATCTGAATACGGTTGACCGCTGCCTCCAACATGAGGTTTCCTTCTGTACGGCGGACTGCCCCTTCAATCTTGATGTAAGCGAATTTATATCCAGACTTCAGGAGGGACGGTTTAATGCCGCCTACAAAATATACAGAGATGCCACAGGTTTCCCTCAGATTGCTGCCCGCCTTTGCACTGAAAAGTGCCGTGCCTCCTGCCTTAAGAACGCTGTAAGGGGAGGAGAGCCCATTGAGCTTCTGAAGCTTGAGCGGTCTGTGCTGGAGCATGCCACAAGGAAGGAGCCGGTGAACTACAACATCCCTGCCAAGAACAAGAGCATCGCCATAATCGGTGCCGGAATCAGCGGAATGGCCTGCGCTCTCAGAATGGCCACCAAGAAATACCGGGTTACCGTATATGAGAAATCCGATTCCTTAGGCGGCAGACTTGCTGAGAGAATCCCCCGGGACATAATTGAGGATGAACTGGCCCTCCAGATGAAGCATCTTTCATATAATGTGAAATGCAGCACCGAGATTACATCACTGGAGCAGGTTCTGGAACTGGGCTATGAGGATAACAAAGCAGCCAATGAGACGTCCAAATCCGCCGCAGCTTCTGTAATGCGTGCGTCCTCAATGAACGCTTCCAGAAGCCTTGAGGGAACCTACGATGCCATATATGTGGCTACCGGTTCCGGGGGCAACATCTTCGGCATTGACTACTCTGAAGAATACGGGGGGCCATGCATGATCCTTGGTGAAACTGCTGTTTTCCTGGGAGGTGAAGCTGCGGGATCGGATCCGATTCATGCCCTGGCGGACGGCCTCAGGGTCTCCACCGCAATAGATAACTATACCATGACCGGTGTGCTGAAATACCCGGTTTACCCTACTACGGAAATTTCCATCGACGAGGCTGCCTTCGTTACAACCGAGGCGGTGGCTTCCGGCGGTGAAATATATACAAAGGAAGAGGCTGTTGAAGAGGCAAAACGCTGCATGAAATGTCAATGCAATGCCTGCAGACTCCACTGCGACTTGACGGACTACCTTCGCAAGTGGCCTCTTCGCCTCAGGGACGAGATTGTGGCTACAACTGCTCCCGGCACCTCGGAGCTCCACGCCACGCCTGCAATAAGGCTTATTAACACCTGCACCCACTGCGGCCTTTGCAGGGACACCTGCCCTGAGGGTATCGACATGGACGGCCTGATTCAGGCCTCCCGCTACCGCATGCATCAGCTTGACAGAATGCCTTGGGCCTTTAACGACTTTTTCCTTAGGGACATGGAGTTCACCAACGGTCCGGACGCTTATATGTGCAGAGCCCCTAAAGGCTATGATGCAAAGGCGGAATACGCCTTTTTCCCGGGCTGCCAGCTTGGTGCTTCGGATCCGGAAATTGTTCGAAGGTCCTACAGATACCTTCTGGAGCACGAACCTTCCACGGCAGTAATGCTTGGCTGCTGCGGAGTTCCCGCCGACTGGGCAGGGGATGAGGAACTGCGGGATTCTGTTATTGGCAGAATCCGGGAGGACTGGCTCTCACTGGGCAGACCTGTTATGGTTCTGGCCTGTCCTACCTGCAGGAACACCTTCGCTAAATATCTTCCTGAGGTTGAAACGGTTTTCATATATGAGCTTATGGATAAATGGGGTATAGATGAACTGCCCGGATGCAGTGATGCCGACAATTCTTGTGTGGAGTACGGCGGCTTCTCCGGTGCCTGCAGCGTATCCGGTGCCTGCAGCGTCTTCGACCCCTGTGCCACTGCGCCGGATGAGAATGTGCGCTCTGCCGTTAGAAATCTATGCGAGAAGATGGGCATAAGCCTGGAGTCCCTGCCTTTGCAGGAGAAGTGGACTGCCTGCTGCAGCTACGGCGGTCACGGCAGACTGGCAGATCCTGACTTCACGGAATTTGTCAGAAATAAGCGCATAATGGAGAGCGAGCTGCCCTACATAACCTACTGTATCAACTGCAGAGATGCCTTTATGGAGGAGGGAAAGGAAGCCCCGCATCTGCTGAATCTTGTCTTCGGCATCGAGCCGCGGCTCTATACATATACCAAACGCCGGCAGAACAGGATTGAGCTGAAATCGGCGCTGTTGAAGGAACTCCGGGGCGCATCGCCTATTGACGATGAATCCGGCGTCGGGGATTTCCCGGCAGCGGAAGCTTCTGCAGATACAGCTGCAGTAAATTCGGGAGCGGAAATCCTTCTGGAAATGAGCGAGGAAACCCGTATGAAGCTTCACAAGGATTTCATCCTGGAGGATGAAGCTGCCCAGGTGGTGGCTTTTTGCGAGAGAACAGGCAGAACCCTATACAATAGCGATGCGAACAGCTATACCGGCTACCGCAAGATAGAAAATATGACCTACTGGGCTGAATACAGCAAGACCGAAGATCCCGGCAGGTATGTGCTCCTTAACGCCTATTCCCATCGTATGACAATTGAACTGGAGATGATCTGGAATGGAAAAAAAATCGACATTGATATGTAATAAATGCAGAGTTCCCCTTGAGCCTATCAAGGTGAATTTCAGCTACCTGGGCAAGCAGTTTGAACACGAGGTTGACCGCTGCCCCGAGTGCGGACAGGTTTATATTCCTGAGGAGCTTGCCAAGGGCCGGATGGCTGAGGTTGAGAAAATACTGGAGGATAAGTAGATATACACTGGAGGATATATAATGATTGACTCAAATACTTCACTGGTACTTGGTGAGGGTAAATGCAAATACGCCTTTTTCCCAGGCTGCTGCCTTTGCGAGAATGAACCTGAGATTGTGGTTAAGGCCTATGATTCCCTGCGGTTTCAGAAGACTGATACGGCTCTTGTCATTTTGCACTGCGGTGACATCGAAGAAGTAAGGGCTGCCTGGGATAAACTGGGGCAGCCCGAGATGATTCTTTGCTGTCCTCGCTGTGCTGAGTTCTTCGGCAGAGATCTGCCTGATATACCTGTGGTTTCTCTGTATGACAAGCTTATGGAATACGGAATCAGCGGAGGCTGCAACAGTGTTGACTACTGCCTCCACGAGACT
>X136_Domestic_Pig__coassemble_109_pt1 | contig 15352 bp, 11 predicted proteins | sample X136_Domestic_Pig__metabat2_low_PE_007 | metagenome-assembled genome bin X136_Domestic_Pig
CGCACCTGCAGCCGCCATAACCAGCATCACATATATTGGCTTGACCTTGAACAGGCCCAGCAGCACAACGGACAGGCCGCAGATTCCTAGGGGAATCAGGTTGTAATAATCAAATTCAGCCATATCCGCCGAAAAGACAGAGCCCTTCACAAGCACTCCCTCAGCGATGAAAACGGCAGCCACCAGAATCAGCCCAATTGTCACAGGCCTGATTCCCATGAAAGCCCCCTCAACATAGGGATTGCCTTTGAACTTCTCCAGAAGCTTTATCACCGTAAGCATCACCACAAAGCAGGGAATGCACACCGCAATTGTGGCAACCACAGCTCCGGTTATTCCCGCAAACTTGAGTCCCACATAGGTGGCAGCGTTTATAGCCACCGGACCCGGTGTAACCTGGGAAATGGCAACCATATCCGAGAAGTCGGATCCGTCCATAACCCCGAAGGGCTGAATACTCTGATATATGAGGGGAAGCATTGCAGTTCCTCCCCCAAAGGCAAAGAGGCCTATCTTCGTGAACACCCATATGAGGGCCAAATACACATTCATCTGCCCGCCTCCTTCCCGGAGGAGTCTCCGGAGCCGAGCTCCCGGAAACTGTTATCATCAGAACTGTTATCATCTGAACCGGAATTCTCGAAACCTCTTCGTATTATAGTACAGTTAAACAGTATCCCTATTATTATTCCTCCCAGGATAACAGCAATAGCCGTAATTCCGAAAAACCCAACCAGAACAAGAGCCCCTGCAGACATCACGATATTAAAGGCAATCATGGGCTTCTCAGAGCCGCACATCTGCTTCAGAAGTCTGAAGGATGTAACTCCGATAAGGCCGCATACCGCTGCCTTGATTCCCGTGAAGGCACCGGCAACATAGTCGCTGTTTCCCACAACATCAAGAAATGCCAGCACTGCAATCATCGAAAGAAAAGCAGGCAGAACCACTCCAAATGTTGCCGTTAATGCTCCTGCTATGCTCCTCTTTCTGTAACCGATGAAGGTAGCCATATTAACTGCAATAACCCCGGGCAGAGACTGCCCCAGGGCTATGCAGTCAAGCATTTCATCGTCTGTAAGCCAGCCCTTGTCCTTAACGGCGGTCTGCTGCATCTGCGGAATCATCGCTGCCCCTCCGCCTATTGTGAGCATGCCGATTTTGAAGAACTCCCAGAAAAGGGACATGTGTGATGTCCCATTTCTCTTCTCAGTTTTATTTGTTAAAGAAGTGTCTTCCGTCCTTTTCCGCATTTACAGTTTCTATTGCCTTTGCAATACCCTCATCAACAGACAGTTCAACCTTGTCTGCCTCTCTTCTCATCTTGTATTCAATCATTCCATCGGCAGCGCCCCTTCCAACGGTAATTCTGATAGGAATGCCGATAAGCTCCGAATCCTTGAACTTTACTCCCGGTCTTTCCTTTCTGTCATCCAGAATCACCTCAACTCCGGCTCTGCCAAGTTCATCGTATATTTTCTCTGCCACCTGTGCCTGCACCTCATCATCAGGTTTCATGAGAGTTATTATCACATGGTATGGTGCCACTGACATAGGCCAGATGATTCCGTTTTCATCGTGATTCTCAGGCATATCGATTATTGCCTGGAAGGTTCTTGATACGCCGATTCCGTAGCATCCCATCACAATCGGATGATCCTTCTGGTTCTCATCCTTGAAGGTTGCACCCATAGGTTCGGAGTACTTGGTGCCAAGTTTGAAAATCTGTCCCACCTCAACTCCTCTGGCATGTCTGATTGGCGCACCGCAAACAGGGCACGGATCTCCCTCCAGAAGATTCTTGATATCCACAACGATGTCCGCTTCCCAGTCACGTCCGTAGTTTACATTTTTGATGTGGTAATCCTCTTCGCAGGCTCCGGCTACAAGGTTCTTCAGTCCCGGAAGCTCGCTGTCAGCCACGATGGTGCAGTCGTGAAGCCCTACCGGTCCCGTAAATCCGCCAACACATCCGCACTTCTCTGACATCTTCTCTTCATCTGCAAAGACAATGGCGTACTCGTGGACTCCCAGAGCGTTAACAAGCTTTGTCATGTTAACCTCTCTGTCACCGCGTACAAAGGCAGCAACATATCCGTTAACCTTATCGTCTTCATCGTATGTTTCAAAGAGGAGCGCCTTCAGGGTCTGCTTTTTGTCAACCTGAAGGTAGTCAGCAACCGCCTCGATGGTCTTGGTGCCCGGAGTGTTAACCTTTTCCATTGGGAGCATTTCAGCTTCCACCGGCTCTGCATCCACGCAGGCGGCCTTTTCCACTGTTGTTGCCAGGTCGCACTTCTCGCAGTAGCAGATTTCGCTTTCTCCGTACTCGCAAAGGGCTGTAAACTCGTGGGATCCAGTTCCTCCTATTGCTCCGTTGTCCGCTTCAACAGGTCTGAAGGTGAGACCGCATCTTGTGAACACGTTTGTGTAAGCGTCGTACATCATGCGGTAGCTCTCATCAAGCCCCGCCTCATCTCTGTCAAATGAATAGTTGTCCTTCATTACGAAGTCCCTGGATCTCATCATTCCGAAACGAGGTCTGGCCTCATCTCTGAACTTGTCTGTAATCTGATAGAGCATCATCGGAAGCTGTCTGTAGGAAGTAATGTCGTTCCTGATAATGTCGGTAAAGACTTCCTCTGCTGTAGGTCCCAGGCAGAATCCGCGACCGTTTCTGTCGTTGACTCTCCACATTTCAGGACCGTATGCACTCCATCTTCCCGATTCTTCCCACAGCTCACCCGGCTGGAGAACCGATGTGCTGATTTCCTGAGCGCCCTTGGCGTCCATTTCCTCTCTGATGATGTTCTCAATCTTCCTGAAGGTTCTTCTGCCCATAGGCATGTAGCTGTAGATTCCTGCAGCTGTCTTCTTGATCATTCCCGCTCTCAGCAGGAGAATGTGGCTTGGAATCTCAGCTTCATTTGGTACTTCTCTTAATGTTTTAAAAAATGACTTTGATAATCTCATTGCTGCTCCTATTCTATCTGTATATTGAGCATACGGCCTGAGCCGCAATGCCCTCTTCTCTACCTTCGAAACCAAGTTTCTCGGTAGTTGTTCCCTTGATATTTACCCGGCTTATCTCCACATCCAGCACCGCTGCAATGTTGCCGCGCATCTGTTCTATGTAAGGGCTTATCTTCGGCTTTTGGGCGATAACCGTAATGTCCACATTCCCCGTTCTGTAGAAGTTCTCATCGAGAAGTTCCTTAACCCTGCCCAGAAGCATCAGGCTGTCTGCCCCTCGATACTGCTCATCAGTATCCGGAAAATGTCTTCCTATGTCACCCAGACCTGCCGCACCCAGCAAAGCATCCATCAGGGCGTGGGTTAGAACATCCGCATCGGAATGTCCCAGAAGACCCCTGTCATGGGGAATCTCCACTCCGCCAAGAATCAGCTTTCTGTCCTCCACAAGACGGTGGACATCATATCCTGTTCCGACTCTGTTTTCCATTGGCAAATCCTCTTTAGTAGTTATCTTGATGTTTCCGTAGTTTCCTTCAACTATTGTCACATCGTAGCCTGCCCTCTCAACTATGGACGCATCATCCGTTCCCATGTATCCGTCATCATAGGCCTTCTCATATGATTCAATCAGAATTGTTTTCCTGAAGCCCTGGGGAGTCTGCACCGAATAGTAATCCGACCGGTCTACGGCCATACTCTTGCCCTTTTCCTTACCTGCCTTGCGGACGCTGTCAGTCATGGCCACACAGGCAGCCGCCGCTCCGTCTCTGTCTGCAGCTTCAATCACGCTGCTTATCACACTGTCATCAACAAAGGGGCGCGCACCGTCATGAATCAGAACGATTGAAACCCCCGGCCGCTTGGAATTCAGGGTCTGAATTGCATTGTACACAGAGTCCTGCCGTTCCCGGCCTCCATTGACAATTCCCAAAACCTTGCTGAAGCCCCTTTCGGATACGATTTCACTGCACAGATCAATATAGTCCCGGTTTGTGACAATGAAGGTGTAATCCACCTCCTCAGCCTGTTCGAAGGCATTTATTGTCTTTGCCAGAATATACTCTCCGCCGATCTTCATGTACTGCTTGGGGACAGGTGCACCCATCCGGCGTCCCTGTCCCGCTGCAGCTATAATTACTGCTACCTTTTTGTTGTTATACATCTGTCTTCACGCACCTTATGAATATTACTTTTTCAAGTTGCCTGCAGGCTTGGCAAATATCATCCTTCCTGCAGAGGTCTGAAGCACGCTTGTGACAACTACCTTTATGGTCTGTCCGATAAAAGGCTTGCCCTCTTCCACAACAATCATTGTTCCGTCATCAAGATATGCCACTGCCTGACCCGTTTCCTTGCCTTCCTTCACAAGGGAAAGGATCATTTCCTCCCCCGGCAGCACCACCGGCTTAAGTGCATTGGCAAGCTCGTTAATGTTCAGAACAGGCACTTCCTTTATGGCAGCCACCTTGTTCAGGTTGAAATCGTTTGTCACCACCTTGCCGCCCATTATCTGAGCAAGCTTAAGCAGCTTAACATCCACCTCCGGAATCTCCTCAAGGATTTTCTCGGAATCGGTGTTGTAGATTTCCACCCCGTAGGTCTCTCTTATTGAGTTGAGAATGTCCAGTCCTCTCCTGCCTCTCTGCCTTTTGAGACTGTCTGAAGAGTCGGCTATGTGTCTCAGTTCAACAAGCACAAACTCCGGAATGATAATCGGTCCCTCGATGAATCCGGTTTTCATCATGTCAGCTATTCTGCCATCGATAATGACACTTGTGTCAAATATTTTCGGTGTGCTGTCATTCTTCTGCTTGCTGCCTTTGCCCCCCGATACCTTACGGCTGTTGAGAAAGATACTTGTTATCTCCTTTGTTTTGCTGGTTGCAACAGCAATTCCCAAAGCGCCAAGAATAACGTATGTAACGATATTTACTATTACATTGAGAACGGGAATCTCAATTCCGGTGTAGATTCCTCTGCTTATGAGATACGCAATGAACAGCCCGATAATAAGACCCATGGTGGTTGTCATTATGTCGTTTACCGAGGTATCTCTCAGGTCTGATTCAAGATTGGTGACAGCTTTCCTGCTTCCTCTTGAAAACAGCGGGAAGAGACGATAAAAGAATATTGCGAAGATAATTGCGATTGCTACTGCCAGAAATATGTTTTCGGTCAGTAAAAGCTCTTCGTCCATATTGAAACCCCTCAGTGACGCCAGGTATTTCACAAGCATATAGCAGCCATATCCGCAGATTGCGCCAATAATGGTGATGATGGCTCTAATAAGCTTCTTTAACACGGTTATTTCCTCCTTTCTTCAAAAATTCGCACGCCGGAAAGCGAAGGTAACTCTAACATCAGGGGCACAGTAATTCATATTGCCCCTTCGATAAGATCGAGAGCCTCCTCCTCAGATATGTCCAGCACCAGCATGATCTCGCTCTGGAGAATCTTCCTGGTGTTAGAGAGCATTTTCTTCTCCCCTGCAGACAGTTTGTTTTCGCGATCAATCCTCGTGAGATTCCTCACGATTTCGGCAACCATATTGATGTTGCCGGTTTTGATTTTTTCTGTGTTCTCCCTGTATCGCTTGTTCCAGTTTTTGTTCATCTCCGTGGAATCCAAGCCCAGAACAGAAATCGCCTCGTCAATCTCTTCTTTCGTACCTACAGGCCTAACTCCAATGTCATCTGAGCTATCGACGGGAATCATGACTTCCATGTCTCCGCAGGGAACTCGCATAATATAGTATTCCTTGACTTCCCCCAAAATTTCGCATGTCTTTATCTGTCTTATGATTCCTGCTCCATGCATAGGATACAGGATTCTGTCTCCTGTTCTATACATAAAAACCTCCTGGCTATACGTATTTATATTCTATCATAATCACATGTTCCACACAAATCTGTTATACTATAAGCAAAAGAGAAAACAAAAAAAACACTTTTTAGGGGACTTTGCCGGGTGCAAAGGCAATAAACAGGAGGGGAAAAATGGCTAAACTGCTGGTGGTGGATGATGAAAAGGGAATAAGAGAGGTAATTCGAGAGTACTCGGAATTCAACGGACATGAGGTTACCGAGGCGGAGGACGGCATGACGGCTGTGGGCTTTTGCAAGCTTAACGAGTACGACCTGATAGTAATGGACATTATGATGCCGAGGCTTGACGGTTACTCTGCCTGCAAGGAAATCCGCAAGATAAGCAATGTCCCTATTATCATGCTTTCGGCAAGGGGCGAGGAATACGACAAGCTCTTCGGCTTCGAGCTGGGAATTGATGACTACGTTGTCAAGCCCTTCAGTCCCAAGGAGCTTATGGCTCGTATCAACGCAGTTCTGTCCCGAAACGCCTCAAGGGAGTCCGATACTCCTCAGGTTCTGAAATTTGACGGCCTGGAAATTGATATTCCCGGAAGAACCGTTACGGTGGACGGAGAGAGAATCGAGCTGACTCCGAAGGAATACGATCTGCTGTTCTATCTTGTGGAAAACAAGAACATCGCCCTTTCCAGAGACAGGCTTCTGTCGGACATCTGGGGTTACGACTTCTTCGGCGATGACAGAACTATAGATACCCACATTAAGAATTTGAGAAACAATCTAGGCAATTACCGTGATTATATCGTGACAATGAGAGGAGTAGGTTACAAGTTTGAAGCTAAGAATTGATTACAGAAGCATAAAATTCAAAACATGGCTGTACTTCATTCTGTTCGCGGCTGTTCTCATGCTGGCTCTGTGGATTGTTCAGATTTTTCTTCTGAACAATTTCTATGGTCTGATGAAAACCGTTCAGACTCAGGAGGTTGCCAAGGAAATAGAATCCTCCTACAGGCACAACGACATTTCGGAGTTTGTCAGCGATGTGGACACCATTTCCGACTCCTATGACATGTACATATACGTGGTGTCATATGACGGTCAGCAGACCTTCTTCGGCCCTTCTGCAGATGATTTCGCTCTGGCACCCGGGCTCAGCGACGATTCCAGCAGGGCGGAATTTGCCAGCCAGATAAAGACCTTAAACGAGAGCATGATTAAGAACAACGGCTCAGCCAACATGACCTTTGAAAGCGAAGACAGCACCGAGAAGGTTATGGCCTGCGGCAGGGTTCTGACATCCAAAACCAAGGATGACATGATTGCCTACATATTCTCACCTCTGTGGCCTGTGTCATCAACAATCAAGATTCTCACGAACCAGCTGTTTATTGTTACACTGATATCTCTGCTTCTGGCATGTGTCATTTCCCTCTATCTTTCCATGAGGATAACAAGACCTATTAAGAATATGGAGCGAACTGCAGCCAGACTTGCCTCAGGTGAATACGGAATAGTATTCCCGGACGGTCATTATACAGAGCTTAACAATCTGTCAACCACACTTACAGGTGCATCAATTGAGCTGGAGAAGTCAGACGTGATGCAAAAGGATCTTGTGGCAAATGTTTCACACGACCTGCGCACACCTTTGACTGTTATCAAATCCTATGCGGAAATGATTCGAGATCTTTCGGGAGACAATCCCGAAAAGCGAAATGAGCATCTCCAGGTTATTATCGATGAAACCGACAGATTGAACAACCTCGTTGAGGATCTCCTGGCTGTATCGAGACTTCAGTCAGGTAAGATGACCCTCAAGAGAACGAATTTCGATCTCACGGAGGCAACCCGAAGCATCGTAAACATGTACAGCGGCATGGAAAACAGATACGATTCCAACAGGGACGGTGTTATTGATGAGGAGGATCGGCAATTTCATGTCACTCTCTCCTGCAAAAACAATTACACTGTCAATGGAGACGAGGAGAAAATCAAACAGGTTATCGCCAATCTCGTCTCAAATGCAATCAAGTTCTGCGGCGATGACGGAGCTGTAATCGTAACAATCAAGCGCCATGGCAAGTATGTGAGACTCTCTGTGCAGGATCACGGCGCCGGAATTCACCCCGATGAAATCGAACACATCTGGGACAGATACTACAGGGCAAGTTCAAACACCGTCCGCACAACAGAGGGAACAGGTCTCGGCCTGTCAATATGCAAGGAAATTCTCACCCTCCACAAGGCCGACTTCGGTGTTGACAGCACCCCCGGCAAAGGATCAACCTTCTGGTTTCAGCTTGAAATCAGTAGGTAAAAGGAACGCTGAATCAGAAGAGGTTTCTTGCCTCTGCAATATTCTTCAATCCTATGACATTAATGTCCGGCTTACTCTTAATGTGCCGGGCATTTTTTATTGGCAGCACCACCCTCTCGAAGCCCAGCCTCTCAGCTTCCCGGATTATTTTCTCGGCGTTCTGCACCGCTCTGAGGTCTCCCGTCAGCCCGATTTCCCCCAGCACCAGAGTTCTGCTGTCCAGTTTTCTGCCTGTGCAGGTGGAGTATACCGCCAGGGCAACGGCCAGATCCGTATAAGTACCCTCAGGTCTGATACCTCCCACAACATTCACATACACATCCTGATTTCCTAGGCGAAGTCCCATCTTTTTCTCCAGCACCGCAATGAGCATTGCCAGCCTGGAATTGTCTATTCCCAGAGAAGTCCTTCTAGGAAATCCGCCTCCGCAAAGGCTTGTCAGCGCCTGAACCTCCAGAATAAGCGGTCTCGTTCCCTCGTACACAGCCGTGGCAACGGCCCCCTCGCTCTCCTTATCCATTTCCTCCATGAGAACCCCAGAGAGATTCTCTATTTCAACAAGCCCCTCCTGATCCATTTCGAATGCGCCTATTTCGCTGGTGGTTCCGAAACGGTTCTTCTGAGCCCGGAGTATTCTCATCTCGTGACTTCTATCCCCTGTAAAGCTCAGGACACAGTCCACCATGTGTTCCAGTATTCTCGGTCCCGCCAGTTCCCCGCTCTTGGTCACATGAGCTACGATAAACACCGGAATATTATCGGACTTGCCTATTCTCATGAGTTCATTGCCGCAGGTTCTCACCTGGGATACGCTTCCCGGAGCCGACTCAATTTCTGCGCTGTACATTGTCTGAATGGAATCCACTATGAGAAACTCCGGCTCCAGATTCCTGCATACCGCAGCCACATTCTCTATGTTTGTTTCAGCCAGAATAAACAGATTGTCGCTTATGCTGCCCCGGCACACCCGATCAGCTCTCATTTTTATCTGCTCCTCGGACTCCTCCCCGGACACATACAGAACCTTTCCCTTCTCCAGGGCAATATTCTGCGCAGCCTGCAGAATGATTGTTGACTTCCCTATCCCCGGCTCTCCGGAAATAAGAGTGAGGGAGCCGGGAACAAGTCCGCCTCCGAGAACTCTGTTAAGCTCGCCTATACCGGTATTGATTCTTGTGGTCTCGCCTGATACAACTGATGCCAGCCTCTCCGGTTTACCCGGAGCAGCCTTGCTTCCGTCAGCAGAATTTCCTCTGCCGGAGGTTCTTCTGCGTCTGTCGTTTTCATCCAGCGCCACCACCTTCTCCTCGAACATCGAATTCCATGCACCGCAGACAGGACATTTGCCCACCCACTTGGAATTCTCGCTGCCGCACTCGCCGCACACAAATACTGTTTTCGCATTCTTAGCCATATCTTACCTCTGTTATCCCCTTTATCATCTATTGCTGCAAAAGCTTATCTTCGCAAACATTTGTTCTTTTTTTATTATGATACACCCGAGCCGCAACCATGTCAAGCATGCATATCCACTCATAGCGCTCTTCCCCAATACAAAAGAACTGCTGCACTATGTCGCTAGTGCAGCAGCTCTGTTATAACGGGTTTTCATTAGATGATTATTTTTCTTCCTGTGAAGCCTTGTAGTCAGCCATGATTTTCTGTTCGATGTTCTTAGGAACAGGATCATGTCTTGAGAATTCCATTTCGAATGAACCTCTTGCCTGAGTCATTGTTCTCAGAGCGATTGCATAGTCAAGGAGCTCAGCCTGAGGCGCTTCAGCCATCAGCTTCTGGAGTCCTCCTCCGATAGGTTCCATACCCAGAACAGCTCCACGTCTGTTTGGCAGGTCGCCCATAACAGCTCCAACATAATCGTCAGGAACCTTGATTGTCAGCTTCATGATCGGCTCAAGGAGACAAGGATTTGCTTCTGCAATACCCTTCTTGAATGCCAGTGAAGCAGCAATCTTGAATGCCATTTCGTTTGAGTCTACTTCGTGATATGAACCATCATACAGGACAGCCTTAACGTTCTGAACCTTACATCCTGCGAGAGGTCCCTTTTCCATACATTCTCTCAGGCCCTTTTCTACTGCAGGAACATAGTTCTTAGGAACTGATCCGCCGAAGAGTTCTTCGCCGAATTCGAATTCTTCCTCTGATGGTGAGAATCTGATGTGAACATCACCGTACTGTCCGGCACCGCCTGTCTGCTTCTTGTGCTTACCCTGAACATCGGATGTGCCCTTGATTGTTTCTCTGTATGCAATCTTCTGCGGTACAGTAACAACTTCCACACCGAACTTGTCCTTGAGCTTGTCCTTCATGATATTCAGCTGAATGTCTCCCTGACCTCCGATAAGAGTCTGGTGAGTTTCAGTATTGTTTTCAAGTACGAATGAAGGATCCTCTTCCATGAGTCTCTTCAGGCCTGTACCCATCTTTTCGTCATCACCGCTCTTAGCAGGTTCAACGCACTGATACAGTGTAGGTGACGGGAACTTGATTGGAGGGAACTTGATAATGTTTGCCTTCTCGCAGAGAGTGTCCCCTGTCTTTGTGTTCTGGAGCTTACCGATTGCCACGATATCTCCTGCAACAACCTCAGGTGCATCCTCCTGATTCTTTCCTCTTGCAAAGAACAGTGAGCCAAGCTTCTCTTCCTTTTCTGATGTTGCATTGTAAAGTGCCTGTCCCGACTTGATTGTTCCGCTGATAACCTTAGCCAGTGAAATCTTGCCCAGGAATGAATCTGCCAGAGTCTTGAAAATGAGAACTGCAGGCTTTCCGGCCGGATCAACTGCAACTTCGATTTCCTCGTCGCTGCCGTTTACTGCAGGATATGCCGCATGATCTGCTGCCTTTGGAACGAAATCGATAAACTGCTGAAGCACTTCTTTGATTCCGTCGCCTGTCATTGATGAGCATGTGAATACAGGAACGATATCTCCCTGGCCGATACCCTTTGACAGACCCTTTGCAAACTGTTCATCTGTAAGAGTCATGTTTTCGAAGTATGCTTCCATGAGTTCTTCGTCTGTTCCTGCGATTTCCTCTTCCATTGATTCTCTGTCGTCCAGTGTAACAACTGATGAACCGAACTTGCTCTTCAGTTCTCCAACCAGCTCATCAACGTTTACGTTATCCTTATCAGTCTTGTTGATAAGGAAAAATCTAGGTACTCCGAATTCCTTGCATGAATCCCATGCCTTCTCTGTACCAACCTGGATTCCTGATGCAGCATCAACAACGATTGCAGCCGCTTCAACTGCTCTCAGCGCTGAATTAACTTCGCCTACGAAGTCAAATGAACCCGGGGTGTCTACGAAATTAATCTTTACCTTGTTGAATTCAACCGGTACTACTGTACAATTGATTGAATATCCCTTTTCGATTTCCATCTTGTCATAGTCGGAAACCGTCTGTCCCTCTTCGACTTTACCAAGTCTTGAGATAACGCCTGTTGCCAGCAGCGCTGCTTCAAGGAAAGTAGTTTTACCGCAGCCGCCATGTCCTACCAGCGCAACGTTTCTAATGTTTTCGCTTTTATAGCCCTTCATCTAATGAGACCTCCTAATTATTTTTGTTCTGTCTTCGAGTATGCCCGCGCATACGCAAATAGTATAGCATTTCAAGGTCTCAATGACAATTCTTTTTTAATTACCCGTCCTGCGTCGCTTTCCTATCAAAATGACACCTGCCGCTGCACAGGCAAGGGTCATTGCTATCCCGGGCAAAAGCAGTCCGCCTCCGTCTCCCATTTCCGGTGAGGAATCCACCGGCGCCCTGAAGCTTACAGACTGATCAGCGTTTTCAATATCCTCATGAACCGCAATAACCTCATCTCCGCAATACAGCTTCTCAAAGGCAACCACTGTCTTTCCTGCCATGGCGGCAGTATCCAGGCTGTATTCCATCTCAAGGGTTCCCGAGGCTTCATCTGCAGTGAATTCCATTTCTCCGGCAGTTCCCGGAACTTCCTCTCCGGTACTCTTGTCCATAAGCCGGCCGGTTATTCTGTAGCTCTTGCCCGGCTCCACACCGCTGTACTTAACCATATCTGTAATTACAATCGTCCCCTCTGCCACTGGGGACTTGTCTCCTGTTTCCTTCTGGGCTGCATATGTTACGATATCCGGAACTCTGGGCTTCTCCATAACCGTTACAGTCTGTGACTCAGCCGACACAGTTACAGGATGCTCAGACTCATCCAGCTCATATCCCTCCGGAGCCTTTATCTCCTTTAATACGTATTCGCCGTAAGGAATATTGTCAATGGATGCCACACCGCTGCTGTCTGTATTCAACGTTCCGTAAACCTTTCCCGATTCCGGTGAGCGCAGCTCATATACGGCATTCTCCAGTGAATAATATGTACTGCCGGAGGTTACGCTCTCATCAGAGGATTTCTTAACAAGCTCAACCCTGCCGAAATCTATCCAGTCCACACTGTAGGAAATGCTGTATACAGTGCTGACGCTAAAAAGCTGATCCTGGGTTCCGGAGTTCTTGATGATATATGGCTGAAAGCCCTTGAGGACCCCTGTCATTGCCGGGGAGGTGTACTCCCCCACAGTCTCCACCGGTGCTGTGAGATGAAACTTCTCTCCGGTTGACACCTTAACGCTTCCTGCTGAAATCTTCTCACCATCCTTAACAACAGCTGCCCCCTCCGGCACAGGTACTGAAATGCCGTTTCCCTCTGTTCCCAGCACTTCAATATCCTCTGTTTCCTGCTCCATTGTTTCTTCGTTCCAGCGGGCCTTAACCCGGCCGCTGCTCAGTCCCAGCTGAGGCTCTCCCGGAGGATCCGGCCACTTCTTTATGGCCGCCAGGAAGTTCTTCACCACCTTCTTGGTTCTGCTGCTGCAGCCCTTGAAGGCATCCCCCTTATCGCTTTCACCGTCGTACACATAGCTGAGCATCACGTGACAGAGGGCATAAATTCCCTCATTTCCCTTGTAACAGGCCTTCCTGCTTACACCTTTGAGATAAGCAGCTGTTTTCACATTGTAACCGGGCTGCCCGTAGGAATAATACAGAGCTTTTGTCATCAGTGCGGAGTTATAGGGCTTAGCGGTGAAGTTTCTCTTTCCCTTGAGACCCCTGGCAGGCTCGATGCAGTAGGCGATAAGATCCTTTCCGTCACACTTCACATGAAAATCATGGGTTCTGTAGGACTCGTACTTCACGGTTTTGTTGTAGTACAGTCTCACCTTTTTGCTGGTGGGCACAACCTGAGAGAACACCACAGCAGCATTGCCCTCGCTGATTTCCTCCAGAGCCTCTTCAGCCTCGCTGCCCGAGGCTTCCATCCTGACGGTTCCCACATCCTCAAACTCCGGCTCCTCCGCAGCCGGTTCCTCTTCAGCCGTCTCCCGGACCTCATCCACCGACTCCCGGGACTGCTGATCCTCTGCCACGTCAGGCAGAGCTGTAACAGCTCCGCTTCCCTCTGCGGCTGCACTCTCTCCACTGTTGTCCACTGCAAAGGCCCCGCTGCTTCCCATAATTACAAGCAATAAAAAAGCAGCTATCCCCCTTCGCAGAAGCTTCCCCTTCTTTCTGCAAAACATTCTCTAAATACCCCTTTCGTATTCAGTTGTGCCGAGCTGCTTTACTATTTCCTTTATGTGTAAACTATACCATATATTTACAATTTGTCAACACTCTTTTCATTACCGGTTTTCATTCCGTATTTTATCTGCACCCGCCGGATTTTCTTCAGCATTGGCCCCGCCAGTATCAGCAGAAACAATACAGTTGCCCCGGCATGAACCAGATTGAAATATAGAGCCGCACCGTAAACCGTTACAACCGTTGCCAGGGTGGGCTGTGATGTCATGGCAAGTATGGTCCATATGTCAACAATTGCCCCGTAGAGAAAGAATACGGATATTCCCCCATAGGCAACAAGGGGCAGCTTCCTTCTGCCGCTGAAGCTGTCTGCCTTTGCATAATACCTCTGAAACAGCAGTCCTGCCAGGAATCCGCAGGCAGCCATGGCAACCATCTGAAAAGGTGTCCAGGGCCCCTGACCGAAAAGGAAGTTGGATACGAAGGCCGACATGGCTCCCACAAGAAAGCCCGATTCCTTACCCAGGGCAACCCCGGATATTATCACGATTGCCAGAATGGGCTTAAAGTTGGGTATCATGAAGAATGCTGCCCTTCCCACCACCGCGGTGGCTATGAGAACAGCCAGAAGAACCAGCTCTCTGGCCTGGGGTTTCCTGCCCTCGAATTTCACGAAGAAGGGCACCATTGCCAGAACACCTATTAACATGCTTATCAGTAAATAATGCTCACTCATTAGCTCTTATAAGCTCCACTATATCATCAACATTCACTGCATTGGCAAAAATGTGCCTTGACATTCTGTTAACTGCAGTTGTGTAGAAACTGTTGCCGCTGAAAAACTTTCGCGGCGCGTTTGTTGTTATTATTCCTCCGTCAAAGAACATGGCGCACCTGTCACCGTAGCGGCCGCAGAACTCCACATCATGGGAAACCATCAAAATTGTGGTGCCCCTGTTCTTCAGCTCCGTGAGAATTGCCGCCAGCTCGTTTTTGAGAACGTTGTCCAGGCCCTTTGTAGGCTCGTCCAGAAGAAGAATGTCCGGTTCAGTCATTAGAATTTTAGCCAGTGCAACCCTCTGCTGCTCCCCTCCCGAAAGATCATAGGGATGGGAATCCATAAGCTTTCCTATGTCCAGAAAGTCCCTTTCAAGGTCAAAGCTATCCCCCAGCTCTGCCCTTACCGTATCCTCGGCAAAGAGCACCTGAGGATTCTGGGGCAGCATCGCCGTCCTTCCTGTAACCCTGACTTTGCCCCTGTATGCCCTGCGAAGGCCTGCTATTATTGACAGAGCAGTGGTTTTGCCTGTTCCGTTTCCGCCTACGATGCAGAAGATTTCTCCCGGATAAACGGTGAGGGACAGATCCCGTATTACGTCGATGTCGTTTTTTTCGTATCTGAACCAGACATCCTTCAGCCTGATGGTGGGCTGAGGGATTTTGCCTGTTTCGGGATTAACCGGCAGGGCTTCATCCTCTGCCTTAAGTTCCGTTACCGACAGCTCCCTGCCTGCAAGAAGCTCAGTAAGCCATCTGCGGCCCGTACGAACATCCACGGGACACTCCAGATTCCTGCCGATGCCCTCGTTGTAGAGAATCGCATAGGCCTGAAGTGGCGACGGCATTGCCAGAAACATGGGATGATTTGCCT
>X136_Domestic_Pig__coassemble_110_pt1 | contig 15324 bp, 14 predicted proteins | sample X136_Domestic_Pig__metabat2_low_PE_007 | metagenome-assembled genome bin X136_Domestic_Pig
CTTTCTCATGTTATATCAGCTTTATCGCAATACATTATACGACAAATGATCGTCAAATCATATGGTTATATAATCCTTTAGCTTTTCATAGGTCTTGTCCCCGATTCCCGAAACATTCTTTAAATCCTCAGGCCGCCTGAAGCTGCCGTTGTCACTTCGATAGTCAATTATCTTCTCGGCAGTTGCAGGCCCCACACCGTTTAGAGTCTGAAGGGTTGTTGAATCTGCAGTGTTTATGTTCACCTTGCCCGAGGCTTCTTCCTGCTGAGACAGCCCTGTCACCCGGCCGGCTTCTTCATCCAGACACGGTATGTATACCTTCTCACCGTCCTCAAGAAATTCGGCCCTGTTTATTCCCGAAAGATCTGCATCCTCTGTAAGTCCGCCTGCCGCTCTGATGGCATCCTCAACCCTGCTGTTCTCGGGAAGCTCCGCCAGCATCGGCGTATTAACAGCTCCGCCGATATCCACAAAAATAGTGGAAGTCTCCTGCACCTCGGTCTGAGCTTCGGTTTCACCCTCCACAACCTCCGCACCATCGCTGCTTCCGTTTATTGCAAAAGCAGCAAATCCTGCAATCACCAGCAGAGCAACAATGCCTATTCGCTTCAGCTGAGTCTCATTTTCTCTGATAAAACGGGTCAGCTTTTCTCTGTCCCCAATAATCTCCATTAATCTCTTCATAATAAAATACCTCCAATACCGGTGAAATTATACAGCAATTGGAAGTATTTGTCAATTATTCCTTGAATTGTATATTGGTTCTGCTTACATGGATGTCTGCCTTATCCACTGTGAACCCGAAGCACTCAATAAAGGAATCAATAACCAGCTCCGGACTGAGATTTGATTCACTGCCTGCATCGAGACAGCAGTCAATCCGGATACAATCGTCAGATGTCCGGAAATCTATCCTCCTGATTTTTGGCTTGATGTTCACCAGAACAGGCTCCTTCTTCTTTTTCTGCCTTTTGAAAGCCCTGATCTCCGGCTGATTCATGTATTTTTCACCCAGCTCACTTCCCGACAGATCGGTTTCCACCGGAACAGTAATACTGTAATCGGCGGCAACTGTAATGGATGCCAGGGTCTTTTTAAATTCCGGGACTTTTTTGATTGAGATAAGATTCAGCCCCTCAGGCATTATGGCTCTCATGAGGCTGATTATTTCCTCCGGGGATTTGGATTCGTCTATGGTTTCGAACTCAAGATACTCGCAGTATCCGCTGTATCCCAGAGACAGAGGCTGTGCGAAGCCCATCTTGGGATGGGGATTGAACCCCTTGGAATAATCAAGCCTGATATCAGCCCTCTTGAAGGACCTTTTGAAAACCTTAAGTATGTCAAGGTGTGATGTGTAGCATATCACACCTGTCTTTTCGAATTTAATAACGTATTTCATTTCGCGTCACAATTTACAAAGCATTTGGCATATCTGTTAACTCCGCATCCTGTGCAGCCTTCCCTGCAGTCGGGAGTAACAGTGCAGCTTTCAGCCTTTCTCTTTTCTGAAATAAGGTATTCCCTGTCTATGAACGAATCGATGATGTCCCATGGCAGTATTTCTTCCTGGGTGCGCATTCTGCAGTTATAGAATTTCTCCAGATCATCTCCATTCTCAAAACCCAGCTCCTCTGCCGTCTCATTAAATGCAGCTTCCCAGAGTTCCGGCTTGAAATGCTCCGTCCATCCGTCAAATTTGCATCCGGACTTCCAGGCTCTTTCAAGTATTCTGCCGCACCTTCTGTCACCCCTTGCGAATACGGCCTCCAGATTGCTCGTTGCCGTCTCGTGGTAATTGAAGGTAACGCCTTTGATTCTAAGCTTCCCGGAAAGGTAATTGTGCTTTTCAACGAATTCCTCCGGTGTGTTCTGAGCTTCCCACTGGAATGGTGTATGAGGCTTGGGAACGAAGTTGGAAACGCTGACGGTTACTCTGAACCTGCCTCCCTTCCTGCCGCGTACATCATAGTTGATTTCCATTATCTTTCTGGCTATTTCTGCTATTCCGTCAAGATCATCCATGGTCTCAGTAGGAAGACCTATCATGAAGTACAGCTTGATATGCTCCCATCCCAGCTCAATTGCCTGTCTGGCTGCGCTGTAGATGTCATCCTCGGTTATGTTCTTGTTTATCACATCTCTGAGTCTCTGTGTTCCTGCTTCCGGTGCAAATGTCAATCCCGACTTGCGATAGCCCTGTATTTCCTCCAGTACTCTGAAGGAGAAGGAATCCAGTCTCAGGGACGGCAGCGACAGAGATACATTCTGACTCCTGCAAAGCCCCATAAGCTCGGTGGCAACAGGCTCAAATCTGGAATAGTCGCTTGTTGAAAGGGACAGAAGAGACAGCTCCTCATGCCCTGTATTTTTCAGCTGCTCCATAGCCAGTTCTTTAATTGTTTCCGGAAGTCTTTCTCTAACAGGTCTGTATATCATTCCGGCCTGACAGAATCTGCAGCCTCTTGTGCAGCCCCTGAAGGTCTCAACCACTGCCCTGTCATGAACCGTATCTATAAATGGAACGATGCTGGATACAGGAAATTCTGCGGAATCTATATCCTCCACAACAGCTCTTCTCACTCTCTCCGGCGCAATGCTGTTCAGCACTGTTACGGACTTTATCGGTCCACCGGACTCGTATTCAATATCATAGAATTCGGGCACATAAACCCCGTCAAGCCCTGCAGCCTGCTCCAGTAAAGCCCGTCTGTCGAGCTTTTTAGCCTTTGCATCTGCAAAGGCAAGACACACCTTCTCCAGAAGTTCCTCTCCGTCACCCACCAGAAAAATATCAACGAAGTCCGCCAGGGGTTCGGGATTAAAGGCGCATGGACCTCCGGCAATGATAAGAGGATAGCTGTACATGGAATCCGCCCTGTCCTCTCTTCTCACCGGTATTCCTGCCAGATCCATCATGTTCAGAATGTTGGAATAGGACATTTCGTACTGAAGGGTGAATCCCAGAATATCAAGCTCATCTGCTGGGGTGAAGGTTTCAAGGGTAAATAGCTTAATGTTGTCTTCCCGCATGAGAGCTTCCATGTCCCCTGCTGGAGCGAAGAGTCTCTCGCAGTAAATCTTCTCGTTTTTATTCAGTATATTGTAGAGAATCTGCATTCCCATATAGGACATGCCGATTTCATAGGTGTCCGGAAATGCGAAGCCAATACGGAGAGACACATCATCAGGGTTTTTTCTGATCATGTTTACTTCACCGCCTGTATATCTGGCAGGCTTCTCAACTCTTTTCAGTATTCTCTCAAGATTTTTATCAATTCTCATAATCAATGTCTTTCATAAGCTCATCTATGGTCATGCCGATTCTATGCTCTATTGCCTCAAGAAGTTTGCGAGTCTCTTCCTTTCTTTTGAGGATTGCCTCCCTGGCTCCTGGTGCTCCATGTCTTTCGGCTTTTTTTATTATGTAATCCATTCTCAGGTCAAGACCTGCATAATGATCCTCCAGGCTAAGACGGTCACCCAAACTTACAAGATCCGCCTCAGTGAGATGAGCAGCATCATTTGTATACTGATACATCATGTGCACTCTGATTATCTGTTCCTCCTCAGGATAGCCCATATCCCTGCACCAGTCAGCACATACATCCCAGTGTCTTTCTTCTACCCTTGCCATGTCGTGAAGCAATCCGGAAGCCCGAATCAGTTCAATATCAAATAATCTGGGCTCTGTTCTGCAGGTGTCAAAGCTGTGATCCTGAACATATGCGGTTCTTCCGTCCTCCCGGGTAAATTCTTTCATTCTTATGGAGCTGAAACTCCCTGCCAAAGTACCCCCGGCATTGTTTAGGGCTTCACCCAGTCTGCAGGCTACTGCCGCAACGGATTTGCAATGCCCGATAACGTGCGAGGGTGTTCCGTAGGCCTCCAGGTATTCCATGCATTTTTTTCTGTCAGGATGATTTCCCTTTGCCATTTCTAGTCCTCAAAAACGCTGTAATCTTCTTCGTAGTACTCAAATTCCATATCAAAGAGCTTGATGGTATCTCCCTCATCAAGTCCCATTTCCTTAAGCACATCATAGACACCGCTGTCCTCGATGTATTTAAACAGATATCGTCTGGAACCATGATCGTTGAAATTTGTCGAGTTAAAAATCTTCTCAAGCTGTCTGCCGGAGATAATATAGTTTTCTCCGTCAAAATCTCCTGTCACCTTCCTGTAGTCAGGATCGTAATCATCGGCTTCGAAATCAAAGTATTCGTACTCGTCATCATCCTCCGCAGGATTGGCCTCAACTTCAAGAAGCAGTCTGTATGCTTCCTCGAGCACATCCTGAACACCAATGCCTGCAGCGGCAGACATTGGAAACAGTCTGTAGCCTTCTGCTTCAACGTGTTCCCTGAGCTGTATGTATTCCTCGCATATTTCAAGATCCTCAGGATCGCTGCTGCAGCCGAGAACATCGATTTTGTTTGCGACAACAATCTGAGGCTTCTTAAGAAGTCTCTCGCTGTAACGGGAAAGTTCGGTGATTATCTTATCGAAATCCTCCCGTGGATCTCTTCCCTCGCTGCCGGAAACATCTACAATGTGGATAAGAACCTTGGTTCTTTCGATATGCTTCAGGAAATAGTGTCCCAGGCCTGCCCCCTCATGGGCGCCTTCAATTATTCCGGCAATATCAGCCATTACGAAGCTTGAATCGTAAATGCTCACGACACCGAGATTAGGATCTATCGTTGTGAAGTGATAGTTTGCTATCTTCGGCTTGGCGCTTGTTGCCATTGCCAGAAGCGAAGACTTTCCCACATTTGGGAAGCCCACAAGGCCCACATCTGCTATCAGCTTCATTTCAAGAATGACATTTCGCTCCTTGGCAAAGCCCCCGGCTTCAGCAAAATTGGGAGCCTGTCTTGTTGGTGTCTTGAACCTGACATTACCCTTGCCCCCCTTGCCGCCTTTCGCAGCAATAAAGGACTGTCCATGCTCTGTCATATCCATCATCACCTTGCCGGACTCCTCATCTATTACCATGGTTCCAACGGGAACCTTGATAACAAGATCCTGACCGTTTTTGCCGAAACGATTCTTTTTCATGCCGTTCTGGCCGTCTTCCGCTTCGTACTTTCTCTTATATCTGAAGTCCATAAGGGTTCTGAGATTCTCGTCAGCAAGAAATACCACATCTCCCCCCTTGCCGCCGTCTCCGCCGTCAGGACCTCCCTCCGGAACGAAGGGTTCTCTTCTGAAAGTAACGGCTCCGTTACCGCCCTTTCCTGATTTAATTGTAATTTTCGCTCTATCTACAAACATAATACAAAAAACAAAGGCCCCTAAAATAGGGGCCATGATAGTTTACGCTTCCTTAGGATATACACTTACCTGCTTTCTCTTCTTGTCGTATCTTTCGAACTTTACAGCTCCGTCAATCTTTGCAAATAATGTATCATCTCCACCGATGCCAACATTGTTACCAGGGTGGAACTTTGTTCCTCTCTGTCTAACCAGGATGCTGCCGGCACTTACGAACTGACCATCACCGGTCTTAACGCCTAAACGTTTGGACTCGGAATCACGACCGTTCTTCGAGCTACCTACACCTTTCTTACTTGCCATGGTATACCTCCTTGTATATTCAATCTAAAACTCTAATTTCAAATCCTTAATGCTATTTAGCTGCTTCGATTGTTTCAATGATTACGGCCTTTGTTGCCTTCTCATCGATTTCGATTCCCTGTTCCTTAGCATATTCAATCAGTTCAGCCTTCAGCATCTTTGCCAGGGGCTTGCTTTCTGCCTTTGCCTCATCAGGAGCTTCCTCTGCTGCAGGAGCTGCTGCCTTAGGGGCTGCCTTTTCACCGGCTACTGAAGTGATTTCAACCAGTGTATACGGCTGTCTGTGTCCCTGCTTCTTTCTGTAGTCCTTCTTAGCCTTGTACTTGAAGATGATAACCTTATCACCCTTGCCTGATTCTACTGCTGTACCTTCAACTGTTACTCCCTCCAGGTAAGGTGCACCGATTTTGATGTCAGCACCCTCGCCGGCTGCGAGAACCTTGTCAAATACTACAGCTCCGCCGTCTTCAACATTCAGCTTTTCAACTCTGATCTGATCACCGGCCTGAACCTTGTACTGCTTTCCGCCTGTTTCAATAATTGCGTACATTTATTTCTTTCCTCCTCTATCCAGTCTCGCCTACCGGGGCAGTCTGCAGTATGCAGACATTTAATCGGCCCTGTTCGAGCGGCTCATACCCTGTTATGATACTACAAAAAAAATCCCTTGTAAAGGGATTTTTTCAGTGTTTCCAATGGTTTTCGGATTTTATTCGATAATAACTCCATCCTCATCAATAAGCATTCCGTCTGTTACATCGTTTACATCCACATCGCCGTTTTCTCTGGATTTTTCTCTGCCCTCTCTCAATTTATCCAGAAGCTGTCCTTCGATTTTCTCAAGAATATCAGCATTGTTTTCCAGGAAATCCTTAACGTTTTCTCTGCCCTGACCGATTCTTTCGCCGTTGTAGCTGTACCATGAACCGGCCTTGTCGATTATCTTGGCCTCTACGGCACAGTCGAGAACATCTCCGGACTTGGAAATTCCCTTGCCGTACATTATGTCAAATTCAGCCTGTTTAAACGGAGGAGCAACCTTGTTCTTAACAATCTTGGCTCTCGTTCTGTTTCCCAGAACCTGATCACCTGTTTTGATGCTCTCCACTCTTCTGACATCTATTCTCATTGATGCGAAGAACTTCAGTGCACGGCCTCCCGTTGTTGTCTCGGGATTTCCGAACATTACACCGATCTTCTCTCTAAGCTGATTGATGAAAATTATAGTTGTGTTTGTCTTGTTTATAACACCTGCCAGCTTTCTCAATGCCTGGGACATGAGTCTTGCCTGAAGGCCCACTGTAGTGTCTCCCATGGCTCCGTCTATTTCGTGCTTCGGAACCAGAGCAGCTACAGAGTCAACAACTATAACATCCAGGGCACCGCTTCGAACAAGGGTGTCGGCAATTTCAAGAGCCTGTTCTCCGTAGTCGGGCTGAGAAACCAGCAGTTCGTCAACATCCACTCCCAGATTAGCAGCGTATTCCGGGTCAAGGGCATGCTCGGCATCGATAAATGCAGCCCTGCCGCCTCTCTTCTGGGCTTCAGCTATAATATGAAGTGTCAGTGTGGTTTTACCTGATGATTCAGGTCCGTATATTTCAACAATTCTTCCACGGGGAACACCTCCTATTCCTGTTGCAAGGTCGAGACTCATGGAGCCGGTTGAAATAGCTTCAATATTCAGTCTGGCACCGTCATCACCAAGCTTCATTACGGCTCCCTTGCCGTATTGTTTCTGAATCTGCGCCATGGCGCTGGCCAGAGCCTTATCTCTTTCTTCGTTGCTGGAAAACTGTGTTCCTCTCATGCTGTCGTTCTTTGCCATATGATTACCTCCAATAATCAGTGAACATCTGTTCTGTTACCATGATACCCCCGAAGCGAACAAATGTCAACAACTATTTGAACATCCGTTCGCATTTCGGCAGCCCGAAATCATATGAGCTGCCATATATTTCCATATTACCATATTTTACCTATTTGTCAACCTGCAAGTATGTAATGTATCAGCAAGTTAACATAATATATTTCTGTATATCATGTCAAACATGGACAGCATTGCATTTGTTCTGTTTCCGTCTCTGTCTTTGATGTTTCTGCTGATCTTGCGGCAAATTACCTCGTCGCCCCAGGCCAGACCGATATACACAAGACCAACGGGCTTTTCATCTGTTCCCCCATCAGGTCCCGCAATTCCCGTAACTGAAATGCCGATATCGCTTCCGCTGACTCTCCTGATGCCCACTGCCATCTCTTTAGCAGTTTCCTCGCTTACTGCCCCGTGCTCTGCCAGGGTTTCGGACTTCACACCAAGCTCCTGAATTTTGGCCGCATTGCTGTAGGTTACTATACCTCTGTCAAAGACCTGTGATATTCCCGAAATGTCAGTAAGGGCTGCTGCAAACTTGCCCCCTGTGCATGATTCAGCACAGGAAACCGTAATTCCTCTCTCAATGAGCAGTCTGCCCACCACCGAAGGATAGTCCTCTCCATGGGTGCTGTAAACATAATCCCCAACAAGCTCCATTACCCTGTTAATCATTTCTTCGACAGCTTCCTTTGCCTCTTCTCTGGTTTTTCTCTTGGATGCAATTCTGACAGAGCACTCTCCTGTCTTTGCATATGTTGCTACGGTAGGATCCGTCTGTCCGTCGATTACGGGCAGAAGGCTCGTCTCCAGCGCCGACTCGCCAATTCCGAAGGTTCTGAGCTCTCTGTAGTAAAGTGCACCCTCAGATAGCTCCTCAAGCCACGGCATCACCGACTTTTCGAACATTCTCATCATTTCTGACGGCGGTCCGGGCATGCAGGCTATCCACTGTTTCTTTTCGGGGCACTGCGGATTGACCCTGTCCAGAGCAAAGCCCGGAGCTGTGCCCGCATCATTGTAGAACACTCTGCATCTTGACGGCATTTCAGCCTGCTTCCTGTTGTTGTCCGTCATAACGGTTCTGTAGCTCAGAACTCTCTTTTCGATGGACTCCAGAATGTCCTTGTGCATTACAAGACTGTCTCCCATGACACTGCAGGCGGTTTCCTTCGTAAGATCGTCCTGAGTCGGTCCCAGTCCCCCGGTTGTAATTACTATATCGCAATCCCTAAATGAAATCTCAATCATTTCCGCAAGACGTCCGGGATTGTCTCCAACGGTGAAATGATACATCACATCAATTCCCATTGAATTGAGTTTCTGCGAAAGATATACCGTATTCGTATTTGTAATCTGTCCGAACAGTATTTCTGTTCCTACGCTTAATAATGCTGCCTTCACTGTGAAAATACCTGCCTGTTTCTCATAATGTATTCGATTCCCGAAATGACTGTCATAATAAGGGATGCCCACAGGACTGCCTGTCCCACTGTCATAATGATGCTGTATGCCGGAAGACCATGGGCAAGAATCAGAATAGGCACTGCAATCATCTGCAGTACAGTCTTCAGCTTGCCGCTATTTCCTGCAGCCACAACAATTCCTTCACTGGCAGCAACTGTTCTCATTCCCGAAACAGCAAATTCCCTTGCCAGTATCACAATGAACATCCACCCCGGAACGGTTCCGTCAGTAACCATCAGACAAAACGCCGAGTAAACAAGAATCTTGTCTGCCAGAGGGTCCATTATCTTTCCGAAATTTGTAACCAGATTGTGCTTTCTGGCAATCTGTCCGTCAAGCATGTCCGTAAATGAAGCTGCAATAAACAGACCAAGAGCTACGAAAAACCACCAGGCTTCAAGTGCTCCAAGCATATAGGCAGCCACAAAGAACGGAACAGCAATAACTCTGATAACTGTCAGTTTGTTTGGTAAATTCATCTTTTAACCTCTCCTATCCGCATACTGTGCCGGTTAAATCATAATCAAAGGCATCCGTAATTCTCACCTTAACCATGTCCCCGGGCTTATAAACTCTATCATCATCTCCGCTGAATATCACCGTATTGTCAATTTCAGGAGCATCATACACTGTTCTTCCCAAATATGCTCCCTCCTCATCCATTCCGTCAACAATGACTTCAAAAACCTCACCGATTTTTTTCATGTTGTTTCTTCGGGATATGTCCACCTGACGCCTCATTATGGAATCGGCTCTTTCAGCCTTTGTATCCTCATCTATCTGACATTCCATGTCTCCTGCAGGAGTCCCCTCTTCCCGTGAGTAGGCAAATACTCCCAGACGTTCAAACTCCGTTTCCTCTGCAAAGGCTGCAAGCTTCTCGAAGTCTTCCTCTGTTTCTCCCGGAAAGCCTGTAATAAATGTTGTTCTGATGTGTATGTCCGGAATCGCCCTTCGAAGTGCATCTATGGTGTTTCTGATGCTGCTTTCGGTGGATCTCCTTCTCATTGCCTTGAGTACGGAATCGGAAATGTGCTGAAGAGGTATATCAATGTAATTGCATATTTTTTCCTCCTCTGCCATTGTCCTTATCAGTTCCTCGGTAATCTTATCCTCGTAGCAGTACATGAGCCTTATCCATCTAATGCCCTCCACTCTGCAAAGACGGCGCAAAAGCATAGGAAGTCTCAGCTCGCCATATATATCCCTGCCGTACTCCGTTACATCCTGGGCAATAAGAATCAGTTCCTTTGTTCCTGCCTTTGCCAGAACCTCCGCTTCCTCTATTATGCTGTCCATGGGTCTGCTTCTGTAACCGCCTCTGATTTGAGGTATTACGCAGTAGGCGCAGCAGTTGTTGCAGCCCTCGGCAATCCTCAGTGTTGCCGCATATGGATTGGATTCAAGCTTTCGTGAGGTGAATTCCACGAACTGCTCCGGAGTTCCGCTGCAGTAGAGTTTCTTTCTTTCAGCCACAATTTCAGGGAGCTTTTCGTAATCGTTTACCCCCATGAAAACATCCACCTCAGGGATTTCATCCACAAGTTCACTTCCGTATCTCTGACCCAGGCATCCAGCCACAATAAGCAGGGGTTTTGGAAGACCTAAATCCTCCCTTTCCCGAGCCAGTCTTGTCATGTCAAATATGGTATTGATAGACTCCGTTTTGGCATCGTTAATGAATGCACAGGTGTTAACCAGAATGACATCGGCTTCCCATGGATCATCAGTTACGGTCTGCCCGCTCCTTTCCCATATTCCCCCGATGCCCTCGGAATCGTTTGAATTCTTCAGACATCCCAGTGTCTCTATATACAGTTTCATATTCCGCTTTCCTTCATGTTTTCGAGATCCTCCTCAGAAATGAGAACAGACCTCGGTCTGCTTCCGTCAGGAGGCCCTACAATCTGTCTGTCCTCCATCATGTCAATTATACGGGCAGCACGGTTATATCCGATTCTGAATCTGCGCTGCAGCATCGAAACCGAAGCGTTTCCCGCGCCTACAACAAGTTCGATTGCATCAGGCAGGAGATTGTCCTCCAGATCTCTGTTGCCCTTTTCGGCATCCGGAGTGTTGGCCCGTTCAATAGTGTCCAGCACATCAGCCTCTGCAGCCTCATCAGCCGTTCCCTGCTGTTTCACATATTCAATAAGGCGCTTAACCTCCTCATCGGAGATGAATGAGCCCTGAACACGAGTCGGCTTACTGCTGCCTATAGGAGCAAACAGCATGTCTCCTTTGCCCACCAGGCGTTCGGCTCCCACAGTATCGAGAATTGTTCTGGAGTCTACATTTGATGTTACCGCAAAGGCAATCCTGGAAGGAATGTTCGCCTTGATAAGACCGGTAACCACATTAACCGAAGGTCTCTGGGTGGCAACAATAAGATGCATTCCCGCAGCTCTTGCCTTCTGGGCAAGTCTGCATATGGACTCCTCAACCTGGGAGGATGCCACCATCATCAGATCAGCCAGCTCGTCTATTATTATCACAATCTGAGGGATAGGACCATCTATTTCCCCGTCCTTGACTCTGTTCTTTTCCTTTCTCTTCAGCTTGTTGTAAGATGCGAAATCTCTAACGCCGTTTTCTGCAAATTTCTTGTAACGTTCATCCATCTCCGCAACGGCCCAGTTTAACGCAGCCGCTGCCTTCTGGGCATCGGTTACAACAGGAATCAGAAGATGAGGTATTCCGTTGTAATCGGAAAGCTCAACTACCTTAGGGTCGATAAGTACCATCTTAACCTCATCGGGACCGGCCTTGTACAGCAGACTGGCTATTATTCCGTTTATGCATACCGACTTTCCCGAACCGGTGGAACCCGCTATTAGCAGATGGGGCATTGTGGCCAGATCCGCAACTATCGGATTGCCGCCGATATCCTTGCCCACCGCGAAGGTGAGCTTTGACTTCCCGTTTCTGAAAGCATCTGAAGAGATTATCTCCCGAAGCATTACCGGGTTTGTCTTCTCGTTCTGTATTTCTATGCCCACTGCTCTCTTGCCGGGAATGGGAGCTTCAATTCTGATGCTCTTAGCCTCCATGTTCAGGGCAATATCGTCAATAAGATTCTTTATCTTTGATACCTTCACGCCGCTGCTTGGGTGAACCTCATATCTGGTAACGGTAGGACCCTGAATAACATTTGTGACTGTAGCGTCTATGCCGAAGCTTCCCAGAGTCTCCTCCAGAAGGCCCGCTCTGTCTCTCAGTTCTCCCTCGCTAGCCATTGATGCTGTCCTTGAAGGCGGATTCAGCAAATCCAATGAAGGAAACTCGTATTCCCTGTCACTGTCGTTCTTGATGAAGTCCTCTGATTCCAGCATGCTGTCGGCAGCTTCCTGCCTGCTCAACTTCTTCGGAGGCTCAAGAACCGACGGTTCAGATGCGGCATCAATTCCCTGCTCCGCACCTTTGATTTCAAGCTTCCCGGTCTTAATACCTCCTTCAGGCTTCTTTGGCTTTGCCTGAGGTTCTGCTGCAGCGTCTGCCTTTGGTTCCGCAATGCTTTCCGACATGTAACCCATGATTTTCCTCTGGCTGTCGCTCATTGCCGGAGCTGAAGCTGCCGCTGTCTCGCGGACCTCTCCTGCCTGAGCCTGCTGTCGCTTTCTCTCCTTCGCTCTTTCCTCTCTTTCAAGAGCCCGTCCCTGTTTTCTCAGCTTAAAGCTCTCGAAGAACCTGGATACAGGTGTGTTTACCAGCAAAAGCAGGAATACGAATATTACAACGAAAGAGAATATGTACAGTCCCGGTATTCCCAGAAGATTTACTATAATGCTTCCAAGTCCCATTCCGAAGACACCGCCTCCGGAAAGTGTCGTGCCGTTGGCGAAGCTTTCTCCGAAGCCGCCCCAGCTGCCGCCATTGGCAATAGGTTCCATAAACCTTCCCGCATTCACCAGATCAATTGCCAGATAGATTATCACTAGATAAACAGCTGACTTGATGCCAATATGGATTGTCTTCTTCAAAAACAGAAGAAGTCCGTAGATTATGAAATAATAAGGCATCAAAAATGCTACGAAACCGAAGAGTCCCTTAAGAACCCTGGAGATTCCCTCTCCTGCAATTCCTGCAGCGTGTGTCTGCAGTGCTATAATGAGAAAAACTCCCAGAGCCATGAGAACTATTCCCAGTATCTCATCCTTGAGCTGGGCCTTAGCTTCGATTCGCATTTCCTGTTTTCTCACGTTACGCTGTCCTTCTCTGGAAATGCCGCTTCTGCCTCCTGTTTTTTTCTTGCTTCCCGGGGGTCTTCCCGGGCCTCTCTTCTTCTCATCCATTATCCTTTCCTCTATCAGCCTGAAATCAGCGCATATCCCAGTACGACTGCAGCAACAAGCCATACGTATGCGGTGAATCCGATAAGTCTCTTGCCCGAAACAATTTTTATCATTACTTTAATCGCTGCAATTCCGGAAATTACAGCAACAATTTCTCCTGCGACTACAGGTCCTATCAGCGCCATGTCAAGCCCCTCTGCAAAGGCATCGGGAGCCTCCAGAATAACAGAGCCGAGTATTGACGGAATGGAAATGAGAAATGCGAATTTTACCGCAAAAGCTCTCTCCAGACCTGCCACAAGGCCTCCGAAAAGGGTTGATCCGGAACGGGAAACCCCGGGGGCAATAGCAATTCCCTGCATGCATCCGATAAATACAGCATGCCTGAACTTCATTGACATGATATCCTTGTCACTTTTGTTGAGCTTTTCTGCAACGAAAAGAATGATTCCGGTAAAAATCAGACCCACAGAAATGGAAACGATTGAGGAATACAAACCGCCAAAGAAATCCTCAAACAGCAATCCGATTATCGCCGTTGGAATGGATGCTACAATAATCATGAATCCCAGCCTTCTTGTCGGGCTGGAATTGATTCTCAGTCCCTTTCCCGTGAATATGTCCTTAATGGTCCTGCCAAGTTCAACAATAAGCTCGGCAATGTCCTTTCTGTAGATAATGAATACTGACACCAGCGTTCCCACATGCATCAGAACAGTAAACATCAGTACGCTTTCGGCCTCAACACCGAAAAAATACTGCAGCAGGGCAAGGTGCCCGGAGCTGCTGATAGGAAGAAACTCTGCCAGTCCCTGAACAAGTCCCAAAATGATTGCCTGTAAATAAGTCATCATATTCTCCTTTTATTGTTTTTATGCTATCCTGCACGTTTTATCTCAGTGTATATGATAGCACAAAGCCACAATAATTGGTAGTATCAGCTTTTGCAAGACACATTATTTGGAGCCTTTGACAGTACTAATTTGTCGTTGTATAATTACCGTTAGACGATATTACTATAGGAGGTCAGTATAATGAAAAGAAAACCAAACATTGCAGTAGTAGGAGCAACGGGAGTTGTAGGATCAACTTTCCTGAAGGTTCTGGAAGAAAGGGATTTCCCTTTTGAAAACATCTATCTTATGGCATCGGCCAAATCAGCCGGCAAAAAGATAACCTTCAAAGGAAAAGAATACACCGTTGAAGAGCTGACCGAGCATTCATTTGATAAACCGATTGACATCGCCCTGTTTTCCGCAGGCGGCGGTACGAGTGCCAAGTTCGCACCTATTGCTGCGCAGCACGGAACAACAGTAGTAGATAATTCCAGCCAGTGGAGAATGGACAAGGATGTTCCCCTTGTTGTTCCTGAAGTAAATCCTGAAGACATTGCAACAAACAAGGGCATAATTGCCAACCCTAACTGCTCAACCATTCAGGCTGTAGTGGCTCTTAAGCCTCTCCAGGATAAATACGGAATCAAGAGAGTTGTATATTCAACTTATCAGGCTGTTGCAGGTTCCGGCCTCAAGGGAATTAACGATCTCAAGAACGGTATCGAGGGCAATGACGAGCCACTTCAGGCATATGCACACCAGATAGCATACAATTGTCTGCCGCATATCGATGTATTCCTTGAGAACGGCTATTCCAAGGAAGAGATGAAGATGGTTAACGAAACCCACAAGATTCTCCACGATGATAACATAGGCGTTACAGCAACTACAGTAAGAGTACCTGTATACTACGGTCACAGCGAATCAATCAACATCGAGCTGGAGAAGCCTTTTGAGCTTGAAGACATTTTCGAACTCTTCAGAAATGCTCCGGGAATTGTTCTTCAGGATGATCTGGAAAACAATGTTTACCCTCTGGCAACTGAGGCAGCAGGAACAGATCCGGTATATGTGGGACGTATCAGAAGAGACTTCTCAGTGGAAAACGGCATCAATCTCTGGTGCGTAGCGGATAACGTAAGAAAGGGTGCAGCAACAAATGCAATCCAGATTGCCGAAAAGCTCCTGGAAGTTCTCCCTGACTAGGGTATCTGAATAACCAGGTTAACAAATCAATCCCCCGGCACAGATCCGGGGGATTTTAATATTATGGAATACA
>X136_Domestic_Pig__coassemble_113_pt1 | contig 14909 bp, 10 predicted proteins | sample X136_Domestic_Pig__metabat2_low_PE_007 | metagenome-assembled genome bin X136_Domestic_Pig
GAGGAATATCTGCCATATATTCCGGCTCCCGGCGGCAGCTCCTGGCGGATTTCTCGTCCGACCATTCGATAATCTCCACCCCATTATCCGCAAAGAGCTCCAGTGCCTGGCTGTTATATGCATTAAGCCCATAGTCCCCGTATACTTTCACTCCTGCCCCTAGAAACTCTCTGATCCATCCCGGGTTTCCCAGAACAATACCTGTTTCTCTTACTGAGCTCACGATCTCATCGAAATTGGAAGCAATATAGCTGTCAAGATTCCCCTTGCTCACGTTCAGCACATAAGGAATCCCGCTCTCCCTGCATGAGGGGTCACCCATAAAAACCTCAAGGGGCACAAGCACCCCGTCCTTAATTAAGGCGGGACCTCTCACATGCTTTGCTTCTGTATCCCGAATATCTTTAATCCCGCTGTCAATAATATCCCGTGATACGGGATCTCTTGATATACACCTGTCTGAGACAGCCATATTCACAGTCTGCCGCCTTAAACCGTTTATTACGGAGATCGGGATTGCCACATCATCATCAACCTTAATATCGATGTTCCCGGCTTTAAAAGGCGTGTCTCCCAGCTTCATCAGCTGCTCCCTTATACGCAGGGGATCGGCAGGCCTTTTCAAGGCTTTTTCCACCGGTTTCGGAGCCTCCGCTTCAAACACTTTATCATCCGCAAAGAGTTTAAGTACAGCCGGCTTTCCCGTTGTCCCCACAAATATCATATCCACAGTTGTCTTTCTGCCAAAGTCACGTACAGATTCTCCTGTAACCGCCCCTGCCAGGGCTTCATCCCGGAGTTTCCGGTCGGTTACTTTATACACTGTATCTCCGACCTTTATTGAACTCTTTCCTTCAGTCTTGAAATCCCCCAGCCTGAAGGTGTCCCGGGACAGTTTTTCAATATAGGTTACCACGTTTCCGACATCCCCGGTTTCGGCGCTGATGCCGCTGCCGGCAAACTCGACCCCGTCCCCCATAGAAACAGTTTCCCCCGGGAAAAGCTTTACATCCGCAAGCTGTCTGCCTTTACCGGTTTTTTTGCCTTTGCACCTGCCTCCGGTCACTGCGGCTGTTCCCGTAACCCGGCCCACAGGTATTCCCGTGTTCTTCGGACTGCTGCCTGAAAGAATTCCCTCGCCGGGATTTCCAAGGAGATACCCTGTGGTGAACCCTCCCCGATTAAAAATCTGCAGCAGCTTCCTTCTGTCACTTTCCTGAACAGCGAATTCTCCCGGCACCGTGAGTGCATCAAGATATCTTCGATAGATTCCCGTGACAACCGCCACGTATTCAGGTGACTTCAGCCGTCCCTCGATTTTAAGGGAGGAAACCCCGGCCTCCGTCAGCTGCGGCAGATAATCCAGTGTGCAGATATCCTTCGGGCTGAGAAAATATCCGGCTTTCCCCTTATCATCCCTGTACTGAAGTCTGCAGGGCTGGGCACAAAGGCCTCTGTTGCCGCTTCTGGCGCTGCCGCCCCCAAGGAGTCTGCTCATGTGGCACTGTCCCGAATAGCACATGCACAGGGCACCGTGAACGAACACCTCTATTTCCACAGAACTTTCGCAAAGGCCTTCAAGCTCCTTTAGAGAACACTCTCTGGCGGGCACCACTCTGGAGAACCCCAGCTCAGCCGCCATCTCAACTCCGCTCCTGTTGTACACTGTCCCCTGGGTGGAAAGATGCATGGGAAAATCCGGCAGATATTTGTGAATCAGCCTGGCCAGTCCCATATCCTGCAGGATTACCGCATCCGCCCCCATTTCATAGAGACCGCATGCGTACTCGAATGCTCCCGGAAGTTCCCTTTCCTTTATCAGAGTGTTCAGGGTAATATATGCCCTGACTCCATGGGTATGAGCATAATCGATTCCCCACTTGAGGTCCCCCTCGGAGGACCCGGCTTTGAAGTTTTCCGCCCTCATGCGGGCATTAAAAAGGGAGCCGCCCATATAAACAGCGTCAGCTCCACTATTCACAGCCGCCATGAGCTGCCGGCGCCCTCCCACAGGGGCAAGCAGCTCAGGAAGCCTTGTTTCAGTTTTTCCCGTACCGATAGCTCGTTCAGACACTTGTATCGTACCTCCTTGTTGCTTTAAACCTCCGGCTTGAACTTTCTGGCAAGATACACTGCCGGAGTATCGCATATGCTGGTTATCACAAATACTACGTAGCCGCCTATGCATATGCTTATAAGAGTTTTCAAATCGTATACACCACCGAAGGCGGCAAAATTGTAAAGCACCGTATTCACCGCCTGGGAGATAAGCGTTGAGAAGTTGTTTCTCAGCCAAAGAAATCTGTTTCTGTCTCCGCACATCTTCTCCGTAAGTGTCCACCACCTGCTGTAGAGGTGCACATCCAGAAACTGGCAGATTGCATATACAGCCAGGCTGGCCCCCACAAGCCTTGGAGTGTTGGCAAAGATGGTCCTGAAGGCGTCTCCCGCCCAGTCGGACTCGGCAGCCTCATAGAGGAGCCAGCTTTGAGAAATCACCACGAATATCACTGCCGCGATTATTCCCAGCTTAACAGCCTTTTTCGCTTCCTCCGCCCCATGGTTTTCGTGGATAATATCCGTCACCAGGAAGGTGGAGGCAAACAGCACATTCCCCAGGGTCTGTTCTATTCCAAAGGCCTCAACCACCCTTAGAACCTCTATGTTCGCCAGTATGGTTGCCATGCACGTCCAGCATACAATGCCGGTTGTGCCAAAAAACTTATACATCAGAATAACGGCGCCGTATATAAAGAATATCGACGCCATCAAAAGAATTTCATTAATCATTTTAAATCTCCTAGTTTTAATATTTTGTGAGCAGGATGGTCTCGAACTGCTCAATGACTGCCCCCCGGATAAGGGAGGCAGTGTTTGTCGCACAAGCCTATTTCTTCACCTTGAAGGAGGACTTCAGGCCCACAATCTTGTTGAAAACCTTCTCCTCATCGGTACTAAGCTCATCACATATGTAATATCCCTTGCGGAAAAACTGAAAACGCTCTCCTGCCTTTGCATCTCCAAGGGACGGCTCGGCATAGCCCCAGGATTCAACAAGAGAATCCGGGTTAAGCTCCATTTCGCCTGTCTCCTGGTTCTCCAGCATAAGATAATCGTAGTTTCTTATGCGGATTTTCACTGCGGTTTTGGCATCTACCCAGTGAATCGTTCCCTTAACCTTTCTGTTGGCTCCTTCTGTGCCGCTTCTTGTTTCGGGATCGTATGTACAGTGAAGTTCCTTAACGGAACCGTCCTCATTCTTGATTACTTCATTGCAGGTGAGGAAGTATGCCCCCTTGAAGCGAACCTCGTTCCCCGGGAAGAGCCTGAAGTACTTCTTGGCAGGCACCTCCATGAAGTCATCGCCGTCAACCCAGAGTTCCCGTCCGAAAGGCACCATGCGGTCTCCCATTTCAGGAACTTCACGGTTGTTCTCGATGGCCATTTCCTCAACAAGATCCTCAGGGTAGTTTGTTATTACAACTTTAATCGGGTTTTCAACTACATTTCTGTTTTCAACCTTGAGCTTCAGATCGTCTCTGACACATGCCTCAAGCTGTGCCACATCCACTGTGGAGTTTGCCTTTGCGACTCCTATGCGTTCGCAGAAATCCCGTACCGCCTCAGGAGTATAGCCTCTGCGTCTGATGCCTGCGATGGTTGGCATACGTGGATCGTCCCAGCCATCAACGGATCCGTCATCAACAAGGGCCTTGAGGTAACGCTTTGACATTACGGTGTTTGTTATGTTCAGTCTTGCGAATTCAATCTGCTGAGGCGGTGTCGGCCACTTTCCTATCTCCCTGAGAACCCAGTCGTAGAGAGGTCTGTGATCCTCGAACTCCAGGGTGCAGATTGAGTGAGTGATTCCCTCGATGGCGTCCTCAATTGGATGAGCGAAGTCATACATAGGATAGATGCACCACTTGTCACCGGTATTGTGATGTGTTGCGTGGGCTATTCTGTATATAACCGGATCTCTCATGTTGATGTTAGGGGATGCCATGTCGATTCTGGCACGAAGCACCTTCTCTCCGTCCTTGTATTTTCCCTCCCTCATCTCTTCAAAGAGTTCCAGATTTTCTTCAACTGTCCTGTTTCTGCAGGAGCATTCCCTGCCGGGCTCAGTAAGTGTTCCGCGGTTTGCTCTGATTTCTTCAGGTGTGCAGTCGCAGACATATGCCTTGCCCTTTCTGATAAGGGTTACCGCACAGTCAAACATCTCATCAAAGTAATCCGATGCCCAGAGTCTCTCCTTCCATTCAAAGCCCAGCCACCTTACATCCTCTTCAATTGAGTTGATGTATTCAACATCCTCCTTTACCGGATTTGTGTCATCATATCTCAGATTGCAGGCGCCCTTGTACTTCTGAGCTGTCATGAAGTTCAGGCAAATGGACTTGGCATGACCGATGTGAAGGTATCCGTTTGGTTCCGGCGGGAAACGGGTCAGGATATCTTTGTCACCGTATTTTTTTGTTTCAATGTCATTATCTATAATGTCGTGAATAAAGTTTTTCATTTCTATTACATCTGCCATTTATCTTTTCCTTTCCGCTTATTCCTCTGGATAGTCCTTTAGCTTTGAATATTTCTGCAGGTACATCTGCCTAAGGAAGATGGCTTCGTATCTGCCTATGGGTTTCACTCCCAGTGCCGCCAGAGCCGCTCTGGCATTTTTCTCTATTATCATGCTGACGGCCACCCGGTCCGACTCGCAGTCGGCATTGCACATCGCACCCCTTCCTCTCACGAGGATCGGTTCGCCCCTGCTCTCTGCCTTTGCGATGGCCTCTTCTTTGTCGTCAATCACCTTCATGGAAGGGCCGATCATCTGGGCAAAATCGTCAAGATACGCCGGAAGCTCATCTCTTATCTCCATGTATTTCATTATCACGGAGCTTCTGTTCCATTTTTCTTCAAAGTGGGTCTCTTCCCCGTCCCAGGGGTCAACACCCAGATACTTCAGGTAGTTTCCGCAGGCTTCCTCAAGATTCACCGCTGTCTCCATGGCCTCACGGTAATCCCTGCCGTAGCAGACGGCTCCGTGGTTGCTCATTATCACACAGCTGCCTATTGAATCGTTTACCGCCTCCGCTACCTTGTCCGCGACCTTCGTAGTTCCCGGCAGTCCGTATTCCGAAACCAGCACGAACTCCCCTATGCCCTCGTAGTCTCTGTCCAGCTTTATCCTGTACTGCCCCATGGCGCTCAGGGCCGAGGCGTTGTGCTGATGGGTGTGGATGATGAATCCCGCATCCTCCTTCAGCCTGTAGATTTCTCTATGAACCCGCTTCTCCGATGAGGGCTTGACATTTCCTTCCCAAGTCATTGTCTCAAGATCCAGCTCTATTATCTCCTCATCTCTCAGGGTCTCGTAATCCCTGCCGCTGGCGGTTATCACGAAATGGCTGCTGTCGGTTCGGGCGGATATGTTTCCCCAGGTTCTGGCAATAAGCCCCCGGGCCGCCATATCCCTGCCGGCTCTGATCACGGTTTCCTTTACCATTACATTTCCTCCATTACTGCCTTGAAGCCCGGCAGCGAATTTACAATGGTGTCATATGAAACGCAATAAGCTATTCTCACATATCCCGGACAAGCGAAGGAGCTTCCCGGCACTACGAGAATGTTGTGCTGCTTTGCCTTTGCACAGAATGCCTTGTCGTCTCCCCCCGGTGCCTTCACCCACATGTAAAATGCGCCGGCAGGATATACGCAGTCGTATCCTGCATCTGTCAGGCCGTCGTACAGGGTCTTCCTGTTTTTGTCATATACATCAATGTCCGTTGTGCAGTCTATGCATCTGGCCACGGTTCTCTGTATCAGGGTCGGTGCGTTAACATATCCCAGAACTCTGTTGGCTATGTTTGCAGCCTGAACGGCGTTCTCGAAATCATCCATTTCCGAAGGAAGAACCAGATATCCGATTCTCTCTCCCGGAAGTGACAGGCTCTTGCTCCAGGAATAGCACACAACCGTGTTTCTGTAATACTTTGTAACATAAGGAACACCGGCTCCGTCATATGCAAGTTCTCTGTATGGTTCGTCTGAAATTATGTATATTTCCCTTCCCAGTTCCTGCTGCTTTTGCTCCAGAATCCGGGCAAGTTCCTTGAGAGTATCCTCTCCGTATATTACCCCTGTAGGGTTATTAGGCGAATTGATTATCACAGCCCTGGTGTTCTCGGAAATCATCTCCTCCATCAGCTTCAGATTCGGCATGAAGGTTTCCGTGTCCGCAGGAACCGCCTTCAGCTGAGCCCCGTGATTCTTGGCATAATTGCCGTACTCTACAAAGTACGGTGCAAAGGCAAGAATTTCCTCACCGGGGTCCAGCAGTGTTTTTATCGCCACATTCAGCCCGCTGGCCGCTCCCACCGTCATTATTATGTTCTCTGAGGTGAAGTTCGTTCCCTGGAGCCTGTTTATGTGCTCCGCCACAACCTGTCTTACATCCTCATAGCCTGAGTTGCTCTGGTTGTACCCGTGGACCATAAGAGTGTTCTCCTCACGGAGAATATCCATGATGGCTGTGTTCACCTCTTCAGGAGCGGGAACGCTGGGATTTCCCAGACTGAAATCATACACATTCTCCTTGCCGTACTTTTCTGCCAGTCTCGCGCCCTCTTCGAACATCGCACGAATGGCTGAGTTTCCTTCAACATACGGCATCATTGATTTTGCTGTCATGTTCGCTTCCTCTTTTTCTTAATTCTACAGTCTGTATTATAGCACAAAACACCGGAAATGTTTGACATTTCTTCTGTCGTCGTGATAGGATGTCAGAACTGTCCTTAAGAATAATCGGATGCTGTCGTCATCCGGGAAATGGAGTGTAGTTTTATGTCACGAGAGCATTTAGGAAGCAGGCTGGGCTTTATCATGCTTAGCGCCGGCTGCGCCATCGGATGCGGCAATGTATGGAAGTTTCCATGGATGTGCGGTCAGGGCGGCGGAGGCGGCTTCCTGCTGCTTTATTTCATATTTCTTATAATACTGGGACTTCCTGTAATGACCATGGAGTTCTCCGTGGGCAGGGCTGCCCAGGCATCCCCTCTGATGATGCACAAAAAACTGGAAAGACCCGGTCAGAAATGGCATATCCACGGATGGCTCTGCATTCTGGGGCTTGTGTCACTTATGGCATTTTATACGGTGGTGACCGGCTGGATGATACAGTATTTCGTGAAGTTTATTACGGGAACCAATGAAAACATCGGATTTGTTCCCATGATTACCGATCCTGCAGGCAACGTTTTTTATCTGGCTGTTGCTGTGGGAATCGCAATGTTCATCCTGTGTTTCAATCTTTCGGGAGGTCTTGAACGAATCACCAAGTACATGATGTCAGTTCTTCTGGTTCTGATGATTGTTCTGGCTGTTAGAAGCGTGACTCTTGACGGTGCGACCGAGGGGCTGAAATTCTACCTGGTTCCGGATTTTTCAAGGATTACGGGTTCAGTTGTTGTGGGCGCCATGAATCAGGCATTCTTTTCGCTGTCACTGGGCATGGGCTCCATGGCTGTTTTCGGCAGTTACATAGATAAGAAAAGATCTCTTCTGGGTGAATCTGTCAATGTTGTTATTCTTGATACCTTCGTGGCAGTGATGGCGGGCTTCATTATTTTCCCCGCATGTTTTACCTATAATCTGGAGGTGACCTCGGGCCCGGCGTTGCTATTTGATACCATGGCAACCGTCTTCAACAACATGGCCGGAGGCAGAGCCTGGGGAACCCTGTTCTTTCTGTTCATGGTTTTCGCAGCAATATCCACAGAACTGACTGTGCTGGAGGGAATAATTGCATCTATTAGAGAGGTTACGGGATGGAGCAGAACCAAAGGAAGCATCATCTGCTGCTGCGGAATATTCGCCCTATCCCTGACAACTGCCCTGGGATACAGCCTTTTGAAATTTCAGCCCTTTGGGGAAGGAACAGCCTGGCTTGACCTGTGGGATTTCATCGTAAGCACAAACCTTCTGCCCATTGGCGCTCTGCTCTTCAGCCTGTTTGTTACAAACAACAGATTCGGCTGGGGCTGGGATAACTTCCTTAACGAAGTAAATGCCGGCCGGGGGTTCAAGGTGAGAAACTGGATGCGGCCAATATATGCTTACCTGGTTCCTGCCCTTGTGCTTATCATATATGTTTTCGGTCTGATTAATTTTAACTGGTAATCCGCCGCCCTATGCAAAGGCAGGGCAACCCAGTACTAAAAGCGATACGAAAAAAGGAGCTGTCGCACCGGCAATCCGGTGCAGCAGCTCCTTTCTTGTTCAATTGTTGTTTTGAAACGGTTCTGTATGACAACCGGTGTTATCTCTCGAGTCTTATCTCTCTACGATAACTGTAGTTCCCATTCCGCCGCCGATGCAGAGTGTTGCCAGACCTGTCTTAGCATCTCTCTTCATCATTTCGTAAATCAGAGTGATCAGAATTCTGCAGCCGGATGCTCCGATTGGGTGTCCCAGTGCAATTGCGCCACCGTTTACGTTAACCTTTTCAGGATCGAATCCCAGATCTCTTCTTACTGCGATTGACTGTGCAGCGAATGCTTCGTTTGCTTCGATCAGATCCAGATCATCAACAGTGATACCAGCCTTGTCCAGAGCCTTTCTGCAAGCAGGAACAGGACCAACACCCATGATTGAAGGATCTACGCCGCCTGATGCATATGACTTGATTGTGCACAGAGGCTTGATTCCCAGTTCGTCTGCCTTTTCCTTGCTCATTACTACTACTGCAGCACCTGAATCGTTGATTCCTGACGCGTTAGCTGCTGTAACAACGCCGCCGTCTCTCTTGAATGCAGGCTTAAGCTTAGCAACCTTTTCCATTGTTGAGCCCTTAGTCAGGTGTTCGTCTGTGTCGAATACGATTGGGTCTCCCTTTCTCTGAGGGATAGTTACAGGAACGATTTCATCCTTGAACTTGCCTGCTTCGATAGCAGCTTCTGCTCTGTTCTGTGAAATTACTGAGAACTCGTCCAGTTCTTCTCTTGTGATTCCATACTGTTCTGCAACGTTTTCAGCAGTGATTCCCATGTGATACTGGTTGAATGCATCCCACAGTCCGTCGTTTACCATCATGTCAGTCATGGTGGTGTTGTTCATTCTGGCGCCCCATCTTGCATCCTTCATTGCATATGCTGTTGCTGACATGTTTTCTGCTCCGCCTGCAACAACGATATCAGCGTCTCCAGCCTTGATCATCTGTGCAGCCAGTGATACTGCTCTCAGTCCGGAACCGCAAACCTTGTTCAGTGTGAAGCAAGGAGTTTCAACCGGGAGTCCTGCATCCAGCATCATCTGTCTTGCAACATTCTGTCCAAGTCCACCCTGGAGTACACAGCCCATGATAACTTCGTCAACCTGGTCCTTCGCAACTCCTGCTCTCTTCAGAGCCTCTTCAATACAAACAGCACCAAGTGTTCTTGTAGGAACGTTCTTCAGTGTTCCGCCGAATTTACCAATAGCTGTTCTTGCAGCACCTACGATTACAACTTCTCTCATTACAAATTTCCTCCTACTACTAATATACTGATTCTGGGTATATCGTATAACTTGTTATATTTTTAACGGTCTTTCCGTTAAAATCGACTTAACCCTTGATATTGCTATAATATCATAGTTTTCATGCATGTCAACCGTTTTCGGTAAAAAAGTGTTAATATTTTAACAAAACTTCTTTCTCCACGGTTTTATTTGAAATACCCTATATACTTTTCAAGCAATTTCACAGGCCTGTAGGACAGCTTGGCCTTCCTCAGATTTGGAATGCCCATGTCCTCTTCACGGTTTATGTACTTGGCCCAGGATGCAACATTTCGGCAGAACTCGTTGTTTATCGCCTGGTACAGTCCGCGGAAGTTCGTATTGGCCTTCTCCACATGCTCCGTAACCATCTTGCCTCCAAGCCTTCCTCCGATGGCAATGGCCTCTATCTTGTTGTCTATAAGTATTGCACCTGCGCTGTATCCCACAGCTTCAATGTTTCTGAAAACATCCTCCATTGCCTGTTCTTCCATTTTGAGAAGTTCCATCTCGTGGGCAGGAACTTCCTTTCTGGCGTTGAACTCGGAAATGAACTTCATGGCTTCATCCGCCATGGCGGAGGTCATCTCCACATATTCGTATTCAAAGGTTTTCTTGAAATAATTCAGGTGATTCTTCTTGCTGTGAAAATCTCTTCCCTTCAGATCAATAAGATCCTGAGTCAGATAGATGTAGTCATAGTTCGGTCTGTCATCAACCCATTTGAGTTCAGGAACCGCCTCCTTGATTATTTCCATGAGATGGAACGGCACCAGTCTGAGACTGAAGGGATGTCCATCCTTATCAAACAGTTCCTTGGCTCTGAATATTGTTTCCCTCAAAGACTCCCTGTCATATTCTCCCGTTTTAGTCAGAGGCGGGAACAGAAAGGGCAGTTCAATGCCCTCCTCCAGCTCCAGATGACTTATTCCGCTGATGCACATGTAGTCACCGATAATGTCCCAGCTGAACTGGTTGATATCTCTCCACATGTACTGTGCGCTAAAGGACAGTCCCGAGGTTTTGTATTCAAACCCGTTCAGGTATTCCTCCAGAAGGGGTCTGTCTTCAATTGTAATTCTATTATCAAATAAATACATATCAAAACTGCTCTGCTTTAATATATTTCTGTTACTTTACTATTTTTGAGATTTCCTTGAAGCCCTCTGCCTTTGAATCCTTCAGCAGCTCGTAGAGCACTGACTCGTAAGTTGTCATAATCGCTCCGGCCTTCTCCATTCTCTCGCATGCCCACATGAAGTCGTTCTGGCTTCTTGATGAAATGCAGTCCACCGGAACATATACGTTGTAGCCTTCAGCCAGAAGCTGCTCCACTGTCTGTTGGAGACAGATATGCGCCTCAATGCCGCAGACAACGATATTAGGACGGCTTATTATCTCAAGACTGTTCACGAAATCAACATGACCCATGCAGTTGAAGGTTGTCTTGTCAATTGGCTCGAATTCTCCCAGCGCCTCTGCAACGGCAGGAACAGTCTCTCCTATTCCCTTTGTATACTGCTGGGTTACAATCTTGGGAATTCCCAGCACGTTAAGACCCCTTGCCAGTCTGCAGACCTTGTCCTCAAGCTCTTCCTTCCTGCTCATTGCAGGCATCAGTCTTTCCTGAAAATCTATAAATACTGCCAGTGTATCCTCTCTGTTAATTGTCATTTCCCTATCCTCCAATCATCCAGAAGCTCCATCGCCTTTTCATTTGTCATGTCTCTGTGGAGCGGCGATATGGATGCGTATCCGTTCTGGATTGCTATTACATCAAAGGTTTCCGGTATGCCCTCGTATTGGACGGCCTCGCCGCCGTATACGAAGGTTCTCACCTCTCCCTTTGTCTCTTTTAACTGAATATCGTTTGAATATTCCCGTTCGCCTATTACGGTGTATCTAACGCCCTTAATCTCCTCAGCAGGAAGGTTCGGCGTATTGATGTTTATCATGGTGTCTGTGTCCCAGCTTCCGCCGGTCTTTCTGATGGTGTCCACCGCAAGCCTACAGGCATATTCGAAATGCTCCGCGCTGTGGCTGTCAACAGAAACGGCAACAGACGGATATCCCTGAATCGACCCCTCCATTGCGGCGCCCACAGTGCCGGAATAAATTGTGTCCGTTCCCACATTGCTGCCGTGGTTGATTCCGGAAAAAACCATGTGGGGCTGAACACCCATTTCCTTCATGACGTGACATCCCACTGCAACACAGTCCGCCGGGGTTCCCGTTAATGCAAAGGCTGCCTTCGCGTGGGGAAAATCAGCTGGCCGCATTTCCACGCTGCCTCTGAGAGAGATGGCATGACTCACTGCACTTCTCTGTCCGTCAGGAGCAAAAACATAAACCTCGGCGCCTGCCTCAACTGCCAGGGCCTTCACAAGTTCATGTATTCCCTGTGATTGTATTCCGTCGTCATTTGCTACTAATATGTTCATAATGCTGATTTTAACATGGTATTGCGTTGAAAGGAATTAATTTATTTTTTATCAATACTGCCGCTGATCCGTTGCTTAGCGGGACCGGGCATACATCCCGTTTCACGGCTAAAAAGCCTGAATCCGGCCTGTTTCGGCCTGCTTTTGCACGAAATGTTAAAAAATTAATTTACGGTGATTCGTCTCCGGAGTTTTACCAGAAACCGCCTCCGCCGCCGCCGCTTCCGCCGCCGGAGAAGCCGCCGCCTGAAGATCCGCCGGTGAATCCGCCTCCCGTGTCGGAACTTTCCATAACGCTTTCTCTCACAAGTTTCGTTACGGAGGATGTTACATTGCCGGCCATATGGTTCATAGCACTTCCCATGTACAGTGCCGGAATGTAGGAACCCGTCGGATCCGCATCAAACCATTCAGGCAGCTTGATATCAATGCTTTCGAATTTCTTTGCCCAGACATTGGTAAGTCCCAGGACATACGCATATGGCAGAATATCGAAATAGTAGCTCGGATTATCCTCCACGAGAGCCTTCAGCCGATCAAGTTCAGCGGTTTTTATGAAATCTCTCAGTCCCAGTACCTTGCCGATGTTTTCGCACACCTTCCGGCTCATTCTGTCAAAGTATACGTTGAATACATGGCATACTGCCAGGCAGAAAGCGATGACTATTCCCACAGCATCGCTTTCGAAACAGTCTCCCAGACCTACTCCGGCAAACAGCAGCAGCATTGCGTCAATAATCCAATATACGCATCTCACCAGTCTCCTTCCGGATTTCCGTCCGGAGTTTCTGTTCTTGTAGCTCTTCCTGAGTTTGCCTGCGAAGAAAGCCGATATGAGAAGCATAATCAATGCTAAAACGCCCAAAGAATTGAATCGCAGGGCGTAGGCCTCCGCCATGAAAAACAGTATTATCGGCACTATGTACAGACACAGCCCCTCCAGACGCTGTATCCTCCTGGAGGCCGCCGGCATAACATCACCGAAGGAGTCCTCAAGAGTGCTGCAGGCTGACATGTAGTGCTCTCCAAACTCGGTTCCCATATTCTTGGAATCCGCTTCGGTTTTACCTCCGTAGAATATGCCGTCAAACAACACCTGGGCGAAGGACTTCTCCCGGGTCCTGTCAATATCTTTCAGTTTCGTAAATCTAAAGGCTTTTTTCTTTTTTTCGGAGATTTTCAGGTACCCCTTCTGGGCAAAGTACATGAACATAGAAACCATATCCTTCTTGTCCAGAGTTCCGTCTATCATCAGACCTATCTCTGCCGGGGTCACTCCCTCAGGTGGATGGAATTCCACCGTCTCCACCACCTGCTGTCTTCTGCCATAGAGGAACCACAAGGCGGCAAATGCCAGTGCTATTACGATACCCATGGCCACCGCTCCGGTTCTGCTGCCGTCGGAATTGTATTGGCCAACCCAGTATCCCTCCGGAAGCTCCGCAAACAGAGTTATACCCTCGCGAAGGTTCAGATCCTTCGCCTTCACGGTAATTTTTTTCTTCCCGTCATACTTCCAGCTTACCTTCTCTGAAAGGGTCTCTGTTCCGGTGTCGCCCGAATACACTTTAATGCTGTCTTTGTCTATAGCCTTTGGAAGTCGAACCGTAATCTCCGCCGCTTCTATAGGTGTCTGCCAGTTCGTTGGAATCAGGTCAACATACAGTGTATCCCTTGAAGTGTCCCTGTCATCCCTCATGGTGATGTTGTATCCGTAGGTGAATTCATGTTTACCTGAAATCACCCTGTCCTCGGAACCCATCTGCAGTACATAGGAGCCTGACTCGGTGTAAGCATCCAGATCATCTGACGAACACCATCCGCCGGCAACGTCTTCATCAATACCGTCCCAGGTTTTCGGGATGTAACGGAAGATTCCGTGTCCCGGGGTATTGAATACAGTACCCACCCTTTCGGTGAAGTCGTAGCTGTTGTTTTCGTGAACATCTATGTCCACGTTGAAATACTCTGTCACCCTCGCGTCAATGCGGTTTCCCTCCTCATCGTACTCCCCACCGAATACTCCGGCAGGTACCGCAAAAACCACCGCCATCATCATGGCAATAATTGCGACCGGCACTATTCTGCTTCGTCTCTTTCGCATGTAAACTTTCATATTCACGCTCCCCTTAAGAATTCAACACGAAAAACACCTGAGTTCTGCACACATAATACTCTGGGTGCATTTCGTACATTATATCACAAAAGAGAAACCTCCGTGAGGTTTTTCCAGTAGCGCACCGGCATGTGGTTCTTCTGGCACCTGGGGTTTATCCTTTCTTTAATGGCGATATGTTCGAAGTACTTCTTCCAGAGACGGCTGTAGTCTTTTTCGCTGACTGCCAGCCTTATGCTGCTTCCGTCAGGCAGCCTTCCCTTCTCCAGGGGCGTTACGTACCAGTGCCCCTCATATGCAACCACCGCTTTGTCCCTTCCCGCATCCCTGATTATCAGGGGATCGTGCCGGAACCGCTCTGCGAAATGACCGGCAGCCAGCTCCAGCACATCGTTATCCGGTTCAATTGATGCATATAGTATCTCCTCTCCCGCCTCAGTCTCCACAACCTTGAAACGCACAAACTGGAGAAGCCGCTCCCTCTCGAAGCTCACCTTCTTGTTCAATTCGTCTATGGCGTGTACGGCATCATTGCCGTGAAGGGAGTTTACCTTGGGCCCGCATCTGAAGCCAAGCACCAGAAATCTGAGGATTTTCATTTCCTTTCCCGGATCCTCAGTAAGAAATGCTCTGTAGGCGCTTCTCAGAGCGTATGTCGAAATCTTTTTCTCAACAGCATCGTAAACCTTTTGCCATTCTTCCGGACGGGTTTCCACCTCCATGAATCCCTGAAGCATGCTGGGCTGGTATGCCTCCCTCTTGTATATACCCGCAGCCCTGTCCGTGTAGTAATGATGATACACGCAGGTCAGCAG
>X136_Domestic_Pig__coassemble_115_pt1 | contig 14454 bp, 16 predicted proteins | sample X136_Domestic_Pig__metabat2_low_PE_007 | metagenome-assembled genome bin X136_Domestic_Pig
ACATGTTTTTGAAGCCGTGATTCAGAGTTCTCTGATATGCGGCTTCTATTTTTTCACTGTCATCATCTGCCCCCACGCTGATTCAGCAAATCCGTTCCTGACCTCCTGCGGCCGGCAAATAAAAAAGCTGGGCACCCTCATCCCATAGGATGCAGGTGCCCAGCCTTAATATCTCGCAACTATTCGATAGCACCGGGCCGGGCTTACATCATGCCGCCCATTCCGCCCATGCCGCCTGCGCCGCCCATTGGAGGCATTGGAGGCATGTCTTCCTTGATGTCAGTTACGCCTGCTTCAGTAGTCAGAAGCATTGCTGATGCTGATGCAGCATTCTGCAAAGCTGATCTTGTAACCTTGGCAGGGTCAACGATACCGGCTTCTATCATGTCAACGTATTCTTCTGTTGCTGCGTTGAAGCCTACGCCTGACTTGCTACCCTTAACCTGAGCAACAACTACGCTTCCTTCGTAGCCGGCGTTTTCGGCAATCTGTCTAACAGGTTCTTCCAGAGCTCTTACGATAATCTGTCCCCCTGTCTTGGCATCGCCTTCCAGAGTGTTAACGTATGCTGAAACTGCAGGGATTGCATTGGCCAGAGCTGTACCGCCGCCGGCTACGATACCCTCTTCAACTGCTGCCTTAGTAGCATTGAGAGCGTCTTCGATTCTGAGCTTTCTTTCTTTGAGCTCGGTTTCTGTTGCAGCACCAACCTTGATAACTGCTACGCCGCCGGCCATCTTAGCCAGTCTTTCCTGAGTCTTTTCTCTATCGAAGTCTGAAGTGCACTGCTCAATCTGTGACTTGATAGCTGCGATTCTGCTTTCGATATCTTCAGCAGCTCCGCCTCCGCCAACGATAACAGTGTTTTCCTTGTCAACCTTGACAGTAGCAGCTGTTCCCAGCATGTCAAGAGTAGTTTCCTTAAGTTCGTATCCCAGTTCCTCTGAGATTACTGTAGCGCCTGTGAGAACTGCGATGTCCTCCAGCATAGCCTTACGTCTTTCGCCGAAGCCCGGAGCCTTAACTGCAACGCAGTCAATAACGCCCTTGATCTTGTTAACAACCAGTGTTGCCAGAGCTTCGCCTTCCAGATCATCACAGATAATAAACAGCTTTCTGCCTGCCTGAACAACCTGTTCCAGAATAGGAAGCAGCTCCTGAATGTTTGTAATCTTCTTATCTGTAATCAGGATGCAAGGGTTCTCTGATACAGCTTCCATCTTTTCTGTATCGCTTACCATGTAAGGTGAGAAGTATCCTCTGTCGAACTGCATACCTTCAACAACATCCAGTGTAGTTCCCATTGTCTTGGACTCTTCAACTGTGATAACGCCTTCCTTGCCGACCTTTTCCATTGCCTGGGCAATCAGTCCGCCGATTTCCTCGTCAGCAGCTGAAACCGATGCAACCTGAGCAATAGCTTCAGTTGTTTCAACAGCGTGTGAAAGCTTCTTTATCTCATCAACTGCAACTTCAACAGCGCCTGAGATTCCTCTCTTCAGAACCATTGGGTTAGCACCGGCTGCAACGTTTTTGAAGCCTTCTCTGATGATGATCTGAGCCAGCAGCGTTGCTGTAGTAGTACCGTCACCTGCAACATCGTTAGTCTTAGTTGCAACTTCCTTAACCAGCTGTGCGCCCATGTTTTCAACTGCGTCTTCCAGCTCGATTTCTCTGGCGATTGTTACGCCGTCGTTAGTAATAAGCGGTGAACCGAAGGACTTGCTCAGCAGAACATTCCTTCCCTTAGGTCCCAGTGTGATTTTTACTGTATTTGCCAGTTTGTCAACGCCTGCCTGCAGGGCTCTTCTAGCGTCCTCACCATAGTGTAATTCCTTAGCCATATGTGAAATACCTCCTTTTATTTAACAATTGCCAGAATGTCTCTCTGGTCCATAATCATTACTTCTTCACCGTTAAACTTAACTTCAGTTCCGGCATACTTGCTGAAAATAACCTTGTCGCCAACCTTCAGCTCCATCTTCACATCGTCTGTTCCCGGACCAACTGCCAGTACCTCAGCCATCTGAGGCTTCTCCTGTGCACTTGCCACCAGAACGATACCGCTGGAAGTTTTCTCTTCTGCCATCATTTCCTTGATTACTACTTTTGAGCCAAGAGGCTTAATTCCATAACTCATTTTGTCATCTCCTTATACATTATTATTCCGCTTGTGCGGTTCATTTACGGGGTTATCCCGCCCCTTTTTACGTTGTTAGCACTCATCTCTATCGAGTGCCAACTATAATTTACCTCTATTCACCGCCGTTGTCAACACCTTTATGTGTAATAAAATAAAAAAGATACTGCTGGGCAATTCCTCCGTAAGGTGCGAATTTTTCTCCTGCAAAGGCAGCCATGCCTTTGGTGTCACTCTCTTCAAATCCGTACAGCCTGTTCATCACCCTGCGCATCCACACATCGATTGGGAAGCTGTCCACAAGGCCCAGCCCGAACAGGGCAATGCAGTTTGCCACCTTAGGCCCCACACCGCTGAATCGCTGCAGCTCCTGGGCTGTTCCAGGCATTCCCCACATCAGATACTGCCCCGCCGCCTCAATAAGATACTTGTCGCGGTAGCCCAGGCGGCAGCAGGCCAGATCCCCGAGGTCTGCCTTTGCGAGAACCTCAGGTGACGGCAGATTGCCCTTCTCTCCCAAAGTTTCCGCCAGAGCCTCGATGCATTTCTTTATCCGGGGAATGTTGTTGTTCTGAGATATTATAAATGAAATCAGAGTTTCCCAAGGCTCCTGCCTGAGAATCCGTATTCCCCTTCCGTAGCTTATGGCCTCCTCCATTACAGGGTCGTCCTCTGTCAGCTTTTTCTTGATGGCGCCGTAATCCCTGTCAAGGTCGAAGTAGTTTCGCCAGTATTTCAGGGCTTCCTCCCGGGTGCAGCCGCCGGACCGAAGAAGGCTGTCCTCTATCCGCAGCACACCGGTGCCGCAATCCGCATAGGCACTGCAATCCGCACCGGCGGCGTCATATTCCACGGCGGCGCGTCTTCCTCCGGCGATTCCCTGCCACAGCCCGGCGGAGTTTTTCTCCCACCTGAAGCACTGGCCGCAGTCAAATATCTGATCCGGATTAAAATCCCTGACCTCCGGAATCACAAGGCACTCATCTGAAATCCTTATCGTTTCACTGTTCCGATTCATAAAACATTCCTGAAGCATCCACTCTATACCACATCCCTGATTTCCATGTCAACGCGGATAACATTGAAGGCGGTCATCTCCTCAATCTTCTCCGCAATCTCATTCTGGAATCTCACGGCACTGTCGGGAAGGTTTTCACCATATTTCATATCAGCCACAACATACACATCTATGCCCTCGTGGCTGGCCTCCTGACGCTGGGTCACGATAACCTTCTGAACCTCGTATATGGACTCGGTCTCATCCTTAATGCACTCAACAATATCCGACATAACCTTATCTGAGATTCTGTACTTGCCCATATAACTGAAGGTTGGACGTACTATTGACTTCTCCGAACTGTGACGTCCTGAGCCCCACGGACCGAAATCCTTCACGAACTTCAGGGGAGACATGAAATAACCGGAGAACTGTCTCTTTATCTGGAAGGTAGGGGCAGGAATAACATGCTGACCCATTTCCTTCCTCTGTTTCGCTGCAATTTCCCGCTCCTCCTCAGTAGTAATGTCCTCAATGTAAACACGCTTCTCAGGGGACGGAAGCGCCAGCCGGGCTACTATCTTGTCAATCATCTCATCGGAGGTTCCCAGGACAAGCAAAGACTTTGGCTTCACCCTTTGTATTGCTTTAACTACCTCCTGCTGCTGCTCATCGGAGGTAAACAGCGCCGCCTTAACCGCTCCCACCTTGGTGGGCTGCCGCTTGGCGGAAATCCCTGCGATAACCTTGTTTCGGCATATGAAAAGGCCGTCATCTATTATGCTTTCAATGTTCATTTTCCTGCACAGGTTTATGGCCTGATAGGACTTGCCTGTGCCGCTCTTGCCGGAAAGACTGTAAACTTTCATATTGAATTCCTCATGTGCTAATGATATAATTGTGTCATCATTTATGAAATCTAGAAGGAGGTACTATAATGGCTTATGTAATTAAGGACGAATGCATCGCTTGTGGAGCTTGCATCGAAGAATGTCCTGTTGAAGCTATCGTTGCCGGCGACGATCAGTACACAATCGACGCTGACAAGTGCATCGACTGCGGCGCATGCGCTGGCGCTTGCCCGGTTGACGCTCCAGTAGAAGGCTAAGGATACGGTACAATTAAGAAATAATGAGAAGCGGGACAGGAATACTCCTGTCCCACTTTTTTATTTCTTTTCTTCTGCGTTTTTGCTCATGTGATACGCCAGGGAATGAAGGCTGTCGGTAATGTGAACATTCTCAACTGCCACATGGGATGGAGTCTCAATGTCGACAGGTGCGAAATTCCACAGACCTCTAACCCCTGCGAAGCACAGCTTGTCTGCAACTTCCTGGGCAACATCCTTGGTCGTGCATATGATACCGATGTCAATCCCGTTCTCTTCTACAAACTCTACGATTCTCTCGTAATCCATTATTTCGATGCCGTTAATCTGTTTGCCAACAAGCTCAGGGTTAACCTCGAAAATACCCTCAACTACGAATCCCGTCTTGTAGTAGTACGTATGATTAACCACTGCCAGTCCCAGGTTGCCGGCTCCCACCACAACCATCTTGTAGTCCTTGTCCAGCCCCAGAATGGCGCTTATTTCATTATATAAACCTTCTACGCTGTATCCGTAGCCCTGCTGGCCGAATCCGCCGAAGTTATTCAGATCCTGTCTAATCTGGGAAGCGGTGTATCCAATAAGGCTTGAAAACTCATTTGATGAAATCTTGTCAACACCCTTTTTTCTCAGCTCATTAAGATATCTTCTGTATCTCGGCAGACGCTTGATTACAGCATTTGAAATCTTAGTCTGCTTCTTCATGCTAAATTGCCTTCTCCACGTAACTTACAATGTCGCCAATTGTCTGGAATCTCTCAGCATCTTCATCAGGGATCTCAATGTCATATTCGTCCTCGATTGCCATGATGATTTCAACGGCATCCAGTGAATCCGCTTCAAGATCCTTCATGAGATTTGTTTCCAGCTGAAGCTCATCCTCGCTTACTCCCAGCTGATCTATTATCATTCCTTTTATTACATCCAGTACCATAATTACCTCCATTGTCTTCTTTCAAAAGTATACCCAATTATAACCAAATCACCCCTGTAATTCAAGCCATTCCTCATAGTTTTTATCCAGCTGTGATTTGAGGTTTTCATGGGTTTCACTGAGCTCCGCCAGCTTCACGTGATCGGTCATTATCTCCGGACGGCACATCTCCTTTTCGATGTCCGCAATTTCCTCTTCAAGGCGTCCTATCTCGTTCTCGAGGCTTTCCTTCCTTCTCCTCAGGCGCCTCTCCTCGGCCTCCTGCTCCTTACGGACCTTCCTCTGCTGGGCGCTTGATGCAAAGGCAGCCTCATCCTGCTCTCCGCTGCTTTTGCCTGCCAGCCCTGCAACGTACTGCTTGGCGGAGGAAATCATCTGCTGCTTCTTTTCCACATAGTAATCATACCTGCCCAGATAGTTCACCAGACCCGTTTCCGTAAGCTCCATGATTCTTGTTGGTATTCTGTTGAGGAAGTATCTGTCGTGGGATACTATGATGCATGTTCCCGGAAATTCCAGCAGCGCCTCCTCGAATATCTCCTTCGATTCAATATCCAGGTGGTTTGTGGGTTCGTCGAGAATCAGGGTGTTGGCCCCTGACATCATAAGCTTCAGCAGGGACAGCCTTGCCCTCTCGCCGCCACTTAGTGCTCCCACCTCCCGGAAGACCTCCTCACCTCTGAAAAGAAATCTTCCCAGAATGTTTCTCAGTTCCCCCTCGGAATAGAGGTGATATGCCTCCTGGAGTTCTTCAATTACGGTATTGGAATCTGTGAGGAGCTGCTGGCCCTGGTCGTAGTATCCGAACTGAACATTGTGTCCCACTTTTATCCGTCCCGTTCCCGAAGCCAGATCTCCCATAAGCATCTTGATAAGGGTCGTCTTGCCGATTCCGTTGGCACCTACTATGCAGACCCTCTCACCCCGCTTCAAATCCAGATTAACTCCCTTAAAAAGCTCCTGGCGATTGATACCGTATCCGAAGGCTTTGCTCAGATCCTCTGCCAGAAGCACGTCGTTTCCGCTCTGGAAATTCTGGTGGAAGGTGAGCTTCATTCTGCTGTGTTCCCCGTCGGGTCTTTCCATTACTTCCTGACGCTCCAGCCACTTTTCTCTGGAGGCTGCCCGCTTGGTGAGATGCTCGGTGTTGTGCTGTTTGAATCGTCTTATTATCTCCTTCTGGCGCTCTATTTCCTTCTGCTGTTTCTCGTATTTTCTGAGGGCGGCCTCTCTGCGGTTTCTCCGTTCCCCCGCATAGAAATTGTAGTTGCCCTCGTATATGTTAAGCTTCCTGTTGTCTATCTCAAATATCCTGGTAACCGTCTCATTCAGAAAATATCTGTCGTGGGACACAATCACCATCGTTCCCTTGTAGCTCTTGAGGTACTGCTCAAGCCACTTCAGGGTTCCTATGTCCAGGTGGTTTGTAGGCTCATCCAAAAACAGAATATCCGGCTTCCTGAGAAGAAGTATTGCCAGCGCCAGCCTGGTTTTTTCCCCGCCGCTCAATGATGAAATCCGCTTGTGGTATGCGCTCTCGTCAAAGGCCATGCTGGTAAGGACACCTCTTATCTCGCTCTTGTACTGATATCCTCCCATTCTTTCGTAGCGTTCACGGAGCTCCTCATAACGGTGGAGAGACTTCTCATCTGTTTTCTGCAAAAGCAGGTCCATCTCTTTTTCCATTTCCGGGAAGTGTTCGAAGACTCTGTCCACTTCTTCTATAACCGTATTTTCGGAGTCGAAGCCTGCGTCCTGCTGCAGGAATCCGATTACAAGATCATCGGAAATGAAATAGTCCCCCTCCTCAGGCTGCAGCTGTCCCGCCAGCACCTTAAGAAGAGTAGTTTTGCCGGCTCCGTTTATGCCGATTACTCCTACTCTGTCTCCCTTGTTTATGTGAAAGGATACTCCCTCCAGAACGGTGTTCGTTCCGTCGAATTCCTTTGTGAGATTTTTCGCTGAAATTACTATCATGTATGTCTTCCTGTTATGGCTCTTAATCCTCCTGCTGCTGCAGAGGCAGATTCGGAACCGCATCCAGAGTCAGATCGTCTGCTCCCTCTGCCATGTATTTGTAATATGCGGCACAGCCTATCATGGCTGCGTTATCTGTGCAGAGAATCGGTGACGGATGGTAAAGCTTCAGTCCGTGCCTGTCACATTCCGCCTTAAGCATTTCCCTGAGTTTGCTGTTTGCCGCAACTCCTCCTGCCAGAACTATTTTATCCTTGTTCATGTCTAGAGCGGCTCCCACGGTTTTGGCAACGATTACATCCAGCACTGCCTGCTGGAAGCTTGCCGCCACATCCGGAACATTTATCTCCTCTCCTGCCTGCTTCCGGGAGTTAACGTAATTCAAAACCCCCGTTTTGATTCCGCTGAAGCTGAAGTCCAGGCTGTCCTTTTCCAGGAATACCCTCTTGAATTCCACCGCCTGTGGATTCCCCTCCCGGGCGATTTTGTCAATAAGGGGTCCCCCGGGATATCCCAGTCCCAGCACTCTGGCCACCTTGTCGTAGGCCTCCCCGGCTGCATCGTCCCTGGTGCCTCCCAGCACCCGGCACTCGTTATAACCGGTAACCTCTACGATGTTCGTATGCCCCCCTGAGATAACCAGCGCCATAAAGGGCGGCTTCAGATCTTTGTGCTCGATGTAGTTGGCGCAGATATGACCATGAATGTGATGCACTCCTATAAGAGGCTTTCCCGTTGCCAGGGCGAAGGCCTTTGCAGTTGCCAGGCCGATAAGCAGCGCCCCCACAAGTCCCGGTCCGCAGGTTACACCTATGGCGTCGATGTCCTCCATGCTCACTCCGCCGGCTTCGTCAAGAGCCTGCTGAACCACATGGTTCACATTGTCAAGGTGGTGCCTGGAGGCTATCTCCGGCACAACTCCTCCGTAGGCCTTGTGTATGTCTATCTGGGAAGAGATGACATTGCTCAGCACCTCACGTCCCTGAAGCACCACTGCCGCCGCCGTCTCGTCACAGCTCGATTCAATTGCCAGAATTGTGAATTTACCGTCTATCATTCCTCATGACGCCACATTATAAGGGCGTCCTCCTTTTCAAATTTGTAATAACCCTTCCGAACACCTTCAACTCCGAAGCCGAATTTCTCATATAGCCTGATTGCCGGGGTGTTGCTCCGTCTTACCTCAAGGGTGTAATGCCTCATTCCCGCAGCGGAGGTGTGGTCTATAAGAGTCCGTATTATTCCCTCTGCTATCTTCCTGTTTCTGAAGCCGGGCATTACCGCCACGTTGGTGATGTGCCCTTCGTCCTCAATCCACCAGAGTCCAGCGTAGCCCACAACCTTTCCCGTGTGCTCCGCCACAACGTAAAATGCCCTGGGGTTTTCCTCCAGCTCGAATTTTATGGAGTCCATGCTCCAAGGATCCGGGAAGCAGATTTTTTCTATTTCGTATATGTCCTTCGCGTCTGCAGGTCCCGCCTGCCTGATAATCACATCAGCCATTCTGCTTCTCTCTGAGCTTCCGCTCCGCCTCCGCCAGCCGCATGTAATCCGGTTTCAGCTCGCCGAAGCTGCAGCACCGGCCTTCCTCCGCCAGCTTTATTCCCAGGGCCGCCACCTGTTCTGCATCCTGATATACAGATGCAAAGGCAGTCCCCTCCGGTCTCATTTCTTCTATTTTTTCCCTGTAGGCGTCAACGCCGTCTCCTGCAAACAGCACCTTGTCAAAGCCCTTCGCCAGCTCCAGAAATTCTTCTATTGTGTAGGGACCCGCCTTGATTTTTTCTTCAGTTTCTCCGTCTTTAACGAAGTAGCCCCCTCCGTAAACCTGACTCCGTCTGGCGTCCAGAATCGGACAGATCAGCACTTCTTCGTCCTCCTGTCCGTCATGCAGCTGCCGGGTCCGTATCGCCAGAGCCTCAAGGCTTGATACCGCAACGCACGGTTTGCCTGTAACCTGTGCCAGCGCCCTTGTCGTGGACACCCCTATTCTTATGCCCGTAAAGGATCCGGGACCCACGGAAACCGCCAGCACATCCACATCGCCTATTGACAATTGGCATTCATCCAGCACCTGCTGAATCTGAGGTGTTAGATTCTGAAGATGGGAAAACCTGTCATTTCCGTGAACCGCCGCCAGCAGCGTCATTTCGCCCCGGGCGTTCTCCCACTGCGCCGGGTCTGCCTTTGCATGGCGGGACTCTGCCAGCGCCACCGATGCATAGGCTCCTGTTGTCTCGATTGCCAGTACGTACATTATATTTCCTGCGCTCCCTCTATTTCGTAGATGCGCTCCTCCGGTGAAGCGCCATGCTGAATTCTTATTGTCAGGGCATCCCGGGGAATCAGGTCTTCGATGATGTCGGCCCATTCCACAACGGAGACACCTTCCCCGAAGAAGTATTCCTCATACCCTATTTCGAACATTTCCTCCACATCGCCGATTCTGTACACGTCAAAGTGATACAAAGGCAGCCTGCCGGTTTCGTACTCCTTGACTATGTTAAATGTGGGGCTGGTGATTGTCTCAGTAACGCCCATCCCCTCCGCTATGGCCTTGGTGAGAGTCGTTTTGCCTGTACCCAGATCACCGATCATGGCGATGACGGTTCCCGGCTGCACTCGGGCGCCTATTTTGAGTCCGAACTCCCGGGTATCCTGTTCATTTTTTATTTGAATAGTCTTTGTCTCCATAACCTGTTAATTATACCATAACGGGGCTGACGGTGTCAGTGCCATTACGCGCTGACATTGCGAGCCGATATGTTTTTCTTGTTTTCCATGTTTCACAATTCTAGAACAATCCGGTTATTCTTCCGTTTTCATCAACATCAATCTTTTCTGCAGCAGGCACCTTAGGAAGTCCCGGCATTGTCATTATTTTTCCTGTCAATGCCACTACGAAACCGGCACCGGCAGATACTTTCATATCTCTGACAGTCAGAGTGAAGCCTTCCGGAGCACCCAGGAGCTTTTCGTTATCACTGAAGCTGTACTGAGTTTTGGCAATGCAGACAGGCAGTTCGCCGAATCCCAGTTCCTGAAGCTTTTGCATTTTCTCAGCGGCTTCAGGAGTAAATTCAACATTCTCGGCTCTGTAGATTCTACGTGCTATGTTCCTGATTTTTTCTTCAATGGTTTCACAGAGCTCATAAGCGAAGGTCATTTCGCGCTTCTCGTTATTTTCGCAAAGCCGTACAACCTCTTCTGCCAGAGCTGTTCCGCCTTCTCCGCCCTTTGCCCATACCTCCGACAATCTTACATTAACTCCCATCTCCCTGCATTTATTCTCGATGAGCTGCAGCTCCGCCTCGGTATCCTGGGGGAATCTGTTTATTGCTACAACAACCGGGAGGTTGTAAACATTTGTGATATTTTCAACATGACGCATGAGGTTAGGAATTCCAGCCTCGAGAGCCTCAATGTTTTCCTCAGCAAGCATATCCTTCGCAACACCTCCGTGATGCTTCAGAGCTCTTACTGTGGCGACAATCACTACTGCCGAAGGTCTTATTCCTGCCATTCTGCATTTGATGTCCAGGAATTTTTCTGCTCCCAGATCCGCTCCGAAACCCGCCTCCGTAATAACATAGTCCGAAAGGCCAAGGGCCATTTTCGTAGCCATTACCGAGTTGCATCCGTGTGCTATGTTCGCAAAAGGTCCGCCGTGAATGAATGCAGGTGTTCCCTCCAGGGTCTGTACGAGATTCGGCTTAAGGGCATCCTTAAGCAGTGCAGCCATGGCCCCCTGTGCCTTTAAATCAGCAGCTGTTACAGGTTCTCCGTCTGTATTGTAGGCTACAACAATCCTTGAAATTCTATCTTTGAGATCGTTAATATCATTCGACAGGCAGAGTATTGCCATGATTTCGCTTGCCACAGTAATGTCGAAGCCGTCTTTTCTTGGCACTCCGTTGGCCTTGCCTCCCAGTCCGTCTTCAATTTTTCTCAGCTGCCTGTCATTCATATCAAGGCAGCGCTTCCACGTAATGCGCTCTAAATCCACATTGAGAGCGTTTCCCTGCTTAATGTGATTATCAAGGAGTGCTGCCAGAAGATTGTTTGCCGCACCTATTGCGTGAATGTCACCTGTGAAATGAAGATTAATGTCTTCCATTGGAACAACCTGGGCATATCCGCCTCCTGCAGCTCCGCCTTTTATTCCGAAGACAGGGCCAAGCGACGGTTCCCTCAACGCAACCATCGTTTTCTTGCCCAGTTTGTTCATGGCATCTGCGAGACCTACCGTTGTGGTCGTCTTCCCTTCTCCCGCAGGCGTAGGCGATATTGCAGTAACGAGAACAAGTCTGCCCTTATTGCCGAAGCCTTCCGCCTTCATGATATTATAGTCTATCTTGGCCTTGTATCTGCCATACTGTTCCAGATATTTTTCATCGACCCCTGCCCTTTCAGCAATTTCAACAATTGGTCTCATTTCTGTTTCCTGTGCAATTTGAATGTCTGATTTCATTATTTTCTCCATTAGATTATACTCAACAATTAAACAAGCAGTAAAACATGGCGGAGCGGTCACGGAACTATTCCTTTTTCCTTGTCCGAACATGCTGCAAATAATGTTTATTTTAACACAAAAAGGACCCTCAGCATACACCATACACCTCAGGATCCTTCTGTTTCTTGGCTAACGCGACGCACTATGTTTCTCCCGCCGCCTGCTATCTCTTGTGAAGGAACGGTGAGATTCTCTTGTAAACCAGCAGCGTGATTAACGAATTGGCAACGCCCTTAATCAGGTTAAAGAGCAGGATGAAAGGCATGAGCTTTACAACCATTTCCTTCATTGCCGCGCCGCCGTAGTAGTAAGGTGTCACGAAATAATTGGCTGCACCCATAACGACTATCATAACAAGGGTTGCAGCGATAAGGGATACTATTGCCATCTTCTTTGTCTTGTGGCCTTTGTAAATTAATGAGGCAACTATAACGAAGGCTCCCGACGCCAGAATGTGCATGATGAATCCGTACAGCTGGTCTCCTCCCAGGAGAAATGCCTGGATGAAGCTTACTACAACTGTAATCAGCAGACCCGCTACAGGTCCGAATGCAAAGGCTGAAATGATGATTGGAATGTCCGCAAAGTCATAGGTCAGGAACGGCACCATCGGCAGTATCGGGAATCTGAAAAGTCCCAGCACGCAGGCTATTGCTGCCATCATTCCCATCTTGGCAATCAGCTTTACCGAAAATTTCTTTGTTGTGTTATGTGTTTCTCCCATGTTCTCCTCCGATTCTTTTTCTGGGGTTCAAATAATATTGGGGCTTGAGGTTCAAATAAAAAATCCCTGAATATCCATGCCGGATTTCAGGGCAAATACTCACAGCTGTTCCACATCAAAACAGCATTCACGTTTCTTCCATCCGGACTTTAACCGTCGGTGCAGGAATTTCACCTGCTCAGCCCGTGCAAAGGCGATTCTGCAGTTCTGCGCAGCTGCCTTGTCACGGGTTCGTGGACTGTGACCACCGGTGAGGAATTTCACCTCGCCCCGAAACTCTTTTATGTTGTCCAATAAGCTATTACAGTATATAGCGAATGCCGGCCCCTGTCAACGGGGGCCGGCGCTGTCGGTGGTCTTGCAGGCAGCGATGTCAATGTGACTTGGTCGTATTGACATTGCGCCCTGACACCGTATAAACTTATGCCATGAACATTCAGGATAAATCTTTTGTCAAAGCGCTAATACTGGGAATTGCAGGCTCTTTTTTCTTTGCTTTTACTTTTGTACTTAACAGGAGCATCAACCTTAGCGGGGGATACTGGCTGTGGAGTACATCTCTGCGCTACTTTTTTACACTGCTTATCTTCCTGCCGGTTTGCTTCAGATCCATGAAGCCGGTGCTTTCAGATATCAAGGCACACCCGGTTCAATGGCTTACCTGGAGCACCGTGGGTTTCGGTCTTTTTTATGCTCCCCTGACGGCAGCCTCCATTTTCGCGGAAAGCTGGTTTACCTGCGCTGCATGGCAGTTCACTATTGTTGCCGGTGTTCTTCTGACACCTCTGTTCGGCAAAAGAATACCCCGCAAGAATCTGCTGCTCTCCATGATTATACTTCTTGGCATTTTCCTCATGCAATTAACCCGAGTGACCGACCTAGGTCTTGGCAGCCTGGCCGCGGCAGCACTTTGCATTGTTATTGCCGCTTTCTCGTATCCTCTTGGGAACAGGAAAATGATGGCTGCATGCGGTGATAAGCTCACCACCCTTCAAAGGGTTTTCGGCATGACGCTGTGCAGTATGCCTTTCTGGATTGTCTGCAGCATATTCGCCGGCATTCACTCCGGCATGCCCGGTTCCGGACAGATATTTCAGTCCTTCCTGGTTGCTCTGTTCTCCGGGGTTGCCGCAACCCTGCTCTTCTTTAAGGCCACTGACATGGTCAAGCACAATCCTGCCAAGCTTGCGGTTATTGAGGCAACTCAGTCGGGAGAGGTTGTTTTCACCATTCTTCTCGGAGTTGTCTTTCTCCACGACAGCTTCCCTGATACGCTGTCCCTTATCGGAATCATTATGATTATTATAGGCATGATTGCCAACAGCCTGGCCACAAAGAGCTAGGTGCCGACTGCCTCACTCCAACCCCCTGCCGCCGTAGCCGGACTTGACAATCCCGGGCAATAATTCAATAATTGTGTCATGAAAAACATAATCCAATCCACGACAGAACTGGCTTTGCATATTGCAAGGCCTTATATAAGAGAGGGCAAGGCTGTTGTTGATGCCACCTGCGGGAACGGGCACGACACTGTGGCCCTTGCAAAGGCAGTATTCCCGGACTATGGTGACGGGACCGCCGCATCTGAAAATAATCAGGAGTGCCCGACGACACCACGGCTTGTCGCCTTCGATATTCAGCAGAGGGCTGTAGATGCAACTGCCGGGCTGCTGATGGAAGAGGGCTTTAGAGCTCAGCTAGATGCGGGCAGCATCAGGCTCATCAGGGATTCCCATGAGAATATGGAGGACTATGTAAACGAGGCCTGTCTGATAATGTTCAATCTGGGTTACCTTCCCGGCGGCGACAAGGAGCTTACTACCTGTACCGAATCTACAATGAAGGCAATCCGCAAGGCGGCGGGCATGCTGACTAAGTGCGGACTGCTCTCTGTGGCCATGTATTCCGGTCACCCTGAAGGCGCAAAAGAAAAAGCCGAGGTTCTGGCTTTTGCCAGAGGTCTCGACTCTAAGATTTATCATGCTGCTTATGTGAATATGCTTAACCAGGCCAACAATCCGCCGGAGCTGCTGCTGATAACCCGGAAGCGGTAGCCGGCGC
>X136_Domestic_Pig__coassemble_123_pt1 | contig 13525 bp, 14 predicted proteins | sample X136_Domestic_Pig__metabat2_low_PE_007 | metagenome-assembled genome bin X136_Domestic_Pig
ACCTTGTCGCATTTTCTCATGGCGTCCAGCTTGTGTCCCGCCTTTGCGCAGTGAAAGTATATCTTATCCTCCCAATACACGAAGCTCAAAGGCACTGCATACGGGTAGTCCCCGTCTCCCAGAACTGCCAGCACCCCCGAGGTGGCTCTGTCAAGAACTTCAATTGTTCTCTCTCTGGACATTTCCTGCTTGTTTCTTCTCATTTCTCTGAATTCTGTCATCTTATCCTCCGTATTTCTCACTTGTTACAGCTTCTTAGATTCTATTCTTTTTCAATGAACTCAATGAGGGCTTCAGCCGCCTTCATTATGTCCTCTCCCTCCGGGTTAAGCCCCAGGTGGGTGTAAACCTCTCCTATGTATGTACCCGTGTCGTTAAGACAGTCAAACATCTCCCTGATTACAGGCATGCATTTTTCCTGCATCTGCATCGGCCCGAAGGGGTTGGCAAAGAAGGTTTCCGAAAGGCCCGTTTCCTGGGTTGTTCCCTTGGCCATTCTTCGTCCTGAAATAAAGGTTGCCGCTGCATCCTCCATGTTATCGAACTGTCTCATACCTAAACCGTCATCGTAGTTGTTGGCATAAGCGAAGAGATCTATTCTGTGATTCCTGATGATTTCATCGTACCGGGCAGCAGGAGTGATTACTCTTGAGTTTGCCTGATCCGGATTGAAAAAAATAGATCTGTTCATGTCCCTGTAAGGTGCTCCCGGATCAAGGTCATCCAGCCTTACGAAGGCTCCCGTTTCAGTTCCCTGGGCATATGGAATTCCATCCTCCATATGGAAGGTGCCCATATCATCAAATACGATTTCCATCTTCTTGATTCTGCCCTCTCCAATCTTTTTGAGAGCTTCTATTGTTTCGGATTTGCCTGCCCCGGAATCTCCCATGAGGCAGATTCCCTTCTTCTGTCCCCCATTGAGGGTTATGTCAATAAATGCTCCGTGAATAGGCAGCCAGCCCCTCTGAATCATTATTGCGTTGTGGATGGTGAGAACCATCTTCTTCATGTATCCGAAGTACTCAACCTTCCTGCTGCTGGAAACACTGCCTACCCAGAGGTCCTCATCCCTGTCATGATAGAATGTACAGCTGTTTTCCCCGTCAGGATTTCCGAAGATCACTATTCCGTCAGGCTTACCCAGCGCCTCCTCAGCCCCTGCAAGCTCGAAAAGGTTGGCGCAGGAAATGCCGTTGGCCATGAAATCCCTGTGGAAGCATATGAATATCATAAGTGTTCCAACCTTGGCCGGATAGCAGAAATACTCCTCAGGGCTGCCGCTGAAGGTGTATGCCGGATTCTTCTCTGTTTCAACGAACATTCCCTCTCTCTTGTTTGACTTCGGGTGAAGAATCATCGGCGTTCTCAGCATTATGGAATCTATGAACATGATTCCGTTAAGGAAGCTGTAGCGCTCGCTAAGGTTAGTCTCCTCACGTCTGTAACAGGCTATTGCTCCGTTTGTTCCCGAAGGCTGCTGCCGGTACACTCTGTTCTTCGATCCCATGAGGGTCTGCTCCAGAGTACGGAATGTATCACGAACAAGATGGTTAAACTCGGAATCCTGATTTACAAAGGCGGTAGACTCCATATTTCCCAGCCTGTTTGTTGTTACCGAATATCTCTGGTGGTTTTTCCAGAAATCAAAGTATTTCTCCACGAAATCCAGGAAGCTTTCCCTGTCCTGAAGATATGGATTATCTATTTCCTCAATGTCCAGCACCAGTGCCGTTCTGCAGACCCTGCAGAGTTCCGTTACCGCCTCCCTGGGCTCCTTACCTGCAAGTGCCCAGCTGTAGAGCTCCGGATATCTGCCCTTAAGATAGTCCAGATATCTGAGAGTCAGTTCCCTGAACTCCTCTGTTTTCAGAAGCCCTGACTTGGTGGTTGGACATGCCATGTCGAAGTTGATTATTGCCAGATCATCTGTAAGATAAAAATGCTCTTTCATGTGTTTCCCCTTTCTGTTGTTTTCAGACCGCCTGAGGGCAGGTCCACTCCTTATCATTATATAACACCCGGCCGTTTATTGAAACGAAAATCCCTGCTCCCCACGGGCGAAAAAGGGGTTGACGAGTTAGACCGTGCTAACTATAATTGACCGTGAGGAAATTTTATGAGCAACATTCTTATTTGGGTAGTAATAATAACAGGAATAGCGGGAATCGGAGGAACCGGTCTTGGCGGATATGTGGGGGCGGTTCTTCGAAGAGACTCCGCCAAGGGCATAAGCCTTCTTCTTGCCTTTGCGGGAGGAGTGATGATGGCGGTTGTATGCTTCGACCTTATTCCCGAGGCCTTCAAGCCGGAGGGATCAAGTGAGAACATGCCCCTGTGGCTTGTGGTGGCCGGCGTGCTTCTCGGCTTTGTGGTGGTTTATCTTTTGAATCTGTGGATTGATAAATCTACGAACCACGAGGTTGAGCACATAGACGAATCCCACCCCCAGACCCACGACGATCTGGACGAGCTGATTCATGCGGATCATTACAATAAGCACAGAAACGATAATATAACCGGCAACAAGGATCTCTTCATTGCAGGCCTCGTAATGGCCTGTGCCATTGCCCTTCACAATATGCCTGAGGGCATGGTTATCGGTGCATCCTATGCAGGAGATTCACTGGGCGCGGAAAACATAATGGGAAGCTCCGGCTTCATCATTGCAATAGTTATAGGACTCCATAACATTCCCGAAGGCATGGCCGTTTCGGTTCCGCTTATTTCCGGCGGCATGAGCAGGCTTAAAGCCATTCTGGCAACTGCCGCAACGGGAATACCGACTGTAATCGGTGCAGTAATCGGCTACTGTCTCGGTCTCATCAGCCCGATTTGGCTCTGCATATCGCTTTCATTTGCCAGCGGCGCCATGCTCTATGTGGTGTTCTGCGAACTCTTCCCCGAGAGCTTTCTCATGTGGAAAAGCAAGGCTCCCGGAGCAGTGGCCCTCATCGGCTGTCTCGTGGGGCTGATTCTTGTATACTGCTGAGGAATCATCTGGAACAGATAAGATACAAGAACAAAACCTGTACAATAACAAAATCGATATGATAAAAAAAGACCATCCTGTCTTTGCCCGAGGGCTCAGTTGGATGGTCATTTATTTAATTATTCCTCTGTCTTCATGGCCAGCTTCAGCAGTCCCATTTCCATATCGGAAAGGGCCATCTCTCTTACCAGGTAATGCTGGAGCTTTCCTGTGGCCGTCATAGGAATTTCCTTAACAAATCTGTAGTATCTCGGTCTCTTGTACACAGACAGCAGGTCGGATTCAATGCAGAAATCCACCATTTCGGAAACGGTAAGACTGTCATCCTCAGGTACAATGTATGCCACAACAGCTTCACCTCTCACCTTATCCGGCACTCCCGTCACTGCCGACTGGTGCACCTTAGGGTGCAGGTTCAGCGCCTCCTCCACTATTGCAGGATAGATGTTCTCGCCGCTGGAAATAATCATGTCATCCTTGCGGCCGGCAATTGTGACAAACTGCTGCCTGTCCCAGGTTGCCAGATCTCCGGTGTACATCCAGCCGTTCCTGAACTTTCTGGCCTCTTCTTCAGGATTGTCGTAATAGCAGTAGGATGATTTCGGAGTGCGTATTATTACCTCGCCCACCTCTGTTTCATCCATAGCCACCATATCCTCCGGATCTGCGCTTCTGTCCTCGTACACCTTCACAACCCTCACATCATCGTCTGTGCAGGCGCGGCCTGCCGTTCCTGCCATTTCAGGCAGCTCGTAAGGTCTGAGGAAGGTGTTCCAGAAGGTTTCAGTTGTTCCGTAGCCGTTAAATATATTAGGCGTAAGCACCTCCTGAACCTTGATACAGTCAGCTCTCTCAAATGGCGCACCCATTGTGACTATTCCCTTGAGGGACGAAAGGTCCGCTCCGTATCTTTCCTGCTGTCTAACAAGCATTTTCATTATCGACGGAGCACCGATCATGAAGGTAACACCGTACTTCTGAACATACTTCAGTGCCAGCAGAGGCTGGAAGCTCCTCATGATTACCACCTTGCCCCCGGCAAAGAATGTCGGTGCAGGACCACCTGAGTGGATACCTCCCCTGTGGAACCAGGAAGTAGTGTTCATGGATACATCGGTGGCGTTCATCGGGAAATGCATCATTACGTCGTGAGCCGAAAGCACCTCGTTGGCATTGTAGAGGGGAACTCCCTTAGGTTTTCCCGTTGTACCGGAGGTATAAAGTCTCATTACCTCATCGTACATGTGAGGCACATAACCGGTTTCCGGCTCCGTAACAGGCTGATCCTTCACGAAATCCTCATACCTTATGTGGCCCTCAGGCGCAGCGCCCTCTCCCACCATGATTACGATTTCAGGTTTTACCTGTGCAGTCTCCAGCGCTCTTAATGCGTTTTCCTTTACCTTCTCGTCGTAGATGTAAACCCTCGGTTTGCTTGAGTTAAGGCACACAACAGTTTCCCCCGGTGCGAACCCCGGGTTGGCAGGGCTGGTTACCGCCCCGATTTTCTGAGGTGCCAGATATGAGAACACGAACTCAGGACAGTTGGGAAGCTGGAAAAATACAACGTCATCGATTCCCACTCCCTGTGCCACAAGGGCATTTGCCAGCCTGTTTGCATCCTCATTAAGCTCCCTGTAAGTCCAGGCTCTATCAAAGGCAGGATCCACCATGGCCTCCTTATCCGGAAGACGTCTTACGACCCTTCTGAAACCTTCGATATATGTGAAGTCGTGTTCAAAGACCTCCCTGAACATGTTGTTCTTGCTCATTTTCATTCTGCCTTTCCTACAATTATGCTTGAATTCTGTCCTCCGAAGCCAAATGCATTGGACATGGCATACTTAATATCTGCAGCTTCCGTATTCTCCGCAACATAATTAAGGTCGCACTCCGGATCCTTGTTATCCAGGTTCAGAGTTCCCGGCACGATGCCTTCATTCATGGCTTTGATGCAGGTGATTACCTCTGTAACGCCTCCTGCTCCCATCATGTGGCCCGTTGCGGCCTTTGTGGAGTTAACCAGAACATCAGTGTCTTCACCGAAGACCTTCTTAACAGCTTCAGTCTCACATATGTCACCCTTGATTGTTGCTGTTCCGTGGGCATTGATGTATCCGATTTCCTCAGGCTTTATTCCTGCGATTTCGATTGCCTGCTGCATGCACAGAATCTCACCTTCTCCGTCAGGCCTAGGTGTTACAGGATGGTATGCGTCTGTATTGTTTCCCCAGCCGGCAAGGTACGCGTGCACCTTGGCACCTCTCGCTCTGGCATGCTCCTCGGTTTCGATTACAATGGCTCCCGCTCCCTCTCCGGAAACAAAGCCGTCTCTGTCCGCATCAAAAGGTCTGCAGGCCTGCTGCGGGTTATCGTTGTTCGGTGACAGAGCCTGGGCGGAGGCAAGTGACTGGAACAGCAGAGGCTTCAGAGCCGACTCTGCACCTACTGCTACCATTACATCTGCCATTCCCGCCTGAATCAGAGTTGCTGCCAGAGTAATGGCATCGCCTCCTGACGCACAGGCTGTGTTCAGTGTCATGCTCGGTCCGTGAATATCATGGGCAATTGCCAGCTGTGACGCGCAAACATTGCCCAGAGCCTTCGGCAGAAATCTCGGGCCCACCTTTTTTATCTTCGCTTCAACATAGGTCTTCTCGGTTTCCGTTATGGTTCCGAATCCGTTCAGTGCTGTACCAACGGTAATGCCTGTTCTGTATGGGTCTCCCAGGCCGCCGCAGTGGGATATTGCTTCCCCTGCAGCCACATAGGCAAGCTGCATGAATCTGTCAAGCTGACCCGCCAGCTTTCCCGGCATGTAATCCTTGGGATTGAAGTTCTTCACCTGTCCCGCGAACCTGATGGGAACCTCTTCAAACTCCGGATCCTCGATAAGATCTATTCCTGTCTTGCCGGCAAGGAGGTTCTGCCAATACTCCTCCACGCCGATACCGATGGGAGTAACTGCTCCCATTCCGGTTATAACCAGTTTCTTCATGATATTACTCCCCGTCGTTCTTTATGAGCACAAAGGAAAACTCAGCTGATACAGCCTTCTTTCCGTTTACGTAGCCTTCGCCCTTGGCGAAGCAGAATGCGCCCATCTTTCTTATTATCTGGCACTTTGATTCGAAGGTGTCCCCAGGCTTAACAGGAGTCTTGAATTTTACTTCCTTGAGTCCCGAGAACATTGTGCCTGTTCCCTCGCTGACATCATCTGCCAGAAGAACGCAGCATGACTGGGCCAGCATCTCGCAGAGTATAACTCCCGGAACAACAGGATTGCCCGGGAAATGACCCTTCAGGAAAAACTCGTCCCCGGTAACATGATACTTGCCGTGGGAAACATTGCATCCCTCTTTTTCATCGTATTCCACATATGCTTCGTCTACGAGAAGCATGTTATCCCTGTGGGGGAGTATTTTCATTATTTCGTTTCTGTCCATTTTCTGAATCCTATACATGCATTGTGTCCGCCAAATCCCAGTGATGTTGACAGAGCACAGGTGATATCTTTCTTAACTGCTTCGTTCGGTGTGTAGTTAAGGTCACATTCCGGATCCGGTACATCCAGACCGATTGTAGGCGGAATGATTCCCTCACAAATAGCCATTATTGAAGCCACCGCTTCAACAGCTCCCGTACCGCCAAGCATGTGTCCTGTCATGGACTTTGTGGAACTGATTGCCAGATCGTATGCGCCGTCGCCAAACACCTTCTTCAGAGCCAGTGTTTCTGACTTGTCGTTTAACGGTGTTCCTGTTCCGTGGGCGTTTACATATACCTCTGACGGATCAGGGCTGCCGCTTTCAATCCAGGCATTTCTGATTGCTGCTGCTCCTGCCTTTGCTTCAGGGTCCGGTGCAGTCATGTGATATGCATCGCAGGTTGAACCGTAGCCTGAAAGCTCAGCGTAAATCTTGGCGCCTCTTGCCTTTGCATGTTCTTCACTCTCCAGAACAAGGGCTCCTGCGCCTTCACCCATAACGAATCCGCCTCTGTTCAGATTGAACGGAAGACTGGCTCTCATTGGGTCATCAGTCATGTTCAGAGCCTGCATCTTAACGAATCCGCCAAGGCTTGAACGTGTTACAGCTGCCTCAGTGCCGCCGCTTATCATTACGTCTGCATATCCGTGTCTGATCATTCTCAGAGCTTCTCCGATGGCATTTGTTCCCGATGCACATGCGGATACGGCAGGAAGTGCCGAGCTCTGCATTCCGTATCTGATTGCGATGGTACCTGCAGCCATGTTTGGTATCATCATTGGAATAAAGTACGGAGAAAAGAATCTCGGTCCTTTTTCCAGGTATTTTTCAAAGTTGTTTTCGAAGGTTTCGATTCCGCCGATTCCTGAACCGAAGTATACACCGGCTCTTTCAGGATCGAAGTTTCCTTCGATTCCGCTGTCATTAACAGCCTGTACTGCAGCGCCTACGGCCATCTGCACATTGTGGTCGGACTTTCTGATTTCGCCCTTTTCCATGTAGTCAAGGGGATCGAAGCCCTGTACCTCTGCTCCGATTTTCACTGCGAAATCGCTGGTGTCAAATCTGGTAATATGTCCGATTCCGCAAACGCCTGAAGTCAGATTGCTCCAGAATGTGTTCATGTCGCTTCCCACAGGGGACACCACACCCATTCCTGTTACAACTACTTTTCTTTCCATGAATTTTTCCTTTCTGCTAGGCTATATGTCCATGCCGCCGTCGATGTTGATAACCTGACCGGTGATATATGCTGAGCTGTCTGACGCAAGGAATGCGATGAGCTCTGCCACCTCTTCAGGTTTTCCCATTCTCTTCATCGGAATTGATGCTATTACCTCTTCGTTGTCTGCAAACTCTGCTGTCATTTCTGTGCCCACGAATCCCGGAGCAACAGCGTTACATCTTACTCCTCTTGAAACCAGCTCTCTGGCAACGGACTTGGTTATTCCGATTACACCGGCCTTTGATGCGCTGTAGTTAGTCTGTCCTGCATTACCCATTGTGCCTGCAACTGAGGCGATGTTGATAATGCTTCCGGACTTCTGCTTCATCATGATAGGTGCACAGTGTCTAACCATGTTGAAGGTGCCCTTCAGGTTAACATCGATAACCTGGTCAAAGGCCTCTTCCTTCATCATTGCCAGAAGACCGTCTTTTCTGATTCCTGCACAGTTTACAAGAATATCGATTGAGCCGAATTCCTTTTTGATTTCGGCTGCTGCCTTCTTAACAGCTTCGAAGTCTGTTACATCCAGGCTTATTGCCTTTGCACCGTTTCCTGCCTTCTGAAGGTTCTCGATGAGCTCTTCAGCGCCATCAATGTTTCTGTCAACAACAACGATGTTCTCTGCCAGCTGAGCCAGTCTGATGGCAGTCTGCTTGCCGATTCCACTTGCTCCGCCTGTAATTACTGCTGTCTTAGCCATTGTTTTTAATCCTTTCCACTACCTGTTCCAGGGTTTCAACGTCGCATACATTCAGCATTGTAACGTTCTTTGATATTCTTGTTATCATCTTTGTGAGTGCCGTTCCCGGACCAACCTCAACAAAGGTGTCAACTCCCTGTTCAATCATGTTCTCAATCAGAGTCTTCCATCTGATAGGGTTGGAGATCTGCTCCACCAGAAGGTTCTTGATTTCCTGTTCCTCTTCTGCATAAGGTTGAGATGTTCTGTTTGAATACACAGGAATCTCAGGTGCCTTGAAGCTTTCGCCGGCAATTGTTTCTTCAAACTTATCGGCAGCCTCCTTCATGAACGGTGAGTGGAAGCCTCCGCTTACCTCGAGAATTCTCACCAGTCCGCCTGCCTCCTTTGCTTCAGGTGCAAAGGCAGCAAGCTCTTCCCTGTCTCCTGCTACTGTTATCTGACCCTTGCAGTTAAAGTTAACCGGGAAAACGTTTTCGTATTTGCTGCAGAGCTCCTCAACTTTCTCGTCGGACAGCTTGAGAATTGCAGCCATTCCCGTGTCGCACTTCTCGCTTGCCTCCTGCATGAGACGGCCTCTCTTCTGCACAATATCAAGACCCTTGTCATATGAGAAGGATCCTGCATAAGCCAGAGCTGCAAGCTCTCCCAGGGAGTAACCTGCAACCATGTCGGCAGTAATGCCTTTTTCTTTAAGTGCCTCTGCTATGGCCAGATTAACGGTGTATATGCAAGGCTGTGTGTTTTCTGTGCGGGACAGAATCTCCTGCTCCGCTTCAAAGCACTGCTTTGATGTTCCTTCTCTGACCTGATCAGCCAGCTCAAAAACCTTTGCTGCGGCACTGCTGTATTCAGCAATGTCCTTGCCCATTCCCGGTTTCTGTGCACCCTGACCTGCAAATACAAAAGCTATTTTACCCATATTTCCAATCCTCCGATTATTTCTTCAGCTCCCGAAATGAGGCTGCTGATAATCTCGCTGCAGGTTTCCTTCTTTGTTACCATTCCGGCAATCTGACCTGACAGGAAGCAGCCGTTCTTTTCGTCACCGTCCTGTACTGCCACTCTGAGCTTTCCTTCGGCGAGTTTTTCAAGCTCCTCATCGGAGATGTCAGTGTACTCTACCTTGGCGTACTGTCTGGTGAACTGATTTCTTATGCTTCTAACGGGATGACCAAGTCTTCTGCCTGTTACTGCAGTTGCCGTATCTCCCGCCTTAATAATCTTATCCTTATAGTTTTCATGGATGCCGCACTCCTCGGCAACAAGGAATCTCGTGCCGATCTGAACAGCCTTTGCACCCAATGCAAAAGCAGCAGCCACTCCTCTGCCGTCGGCAATTCCGCCTGCCGCAATTACAGGAATGTTTACTGCATCACAAACCTGGGGCACCAGAGCCATTGTGGTCAGTTCCCCTATGTGTCCGCCGCTTTCACCGCCCTCGGCGATTACTGCAGCTGCTCCGCATCTTTCTGCAAGCTTAGCCATGGCCACTGACGGAACTACAGGTATTACCTTGATTCCCGCCTCAAGCCAGAGCTTCATATACTTTGAAGGGTTGCCGGCGCCGGTGGTTACTACGCTAACCTTTTCTTCGGCTACCACCTGTGCCACATCATCGGCAAAGGGACTGAGAAGCATGATGTTTACGCCAAAAGGCTTGTCAGTCAGCTCCTTAGCCTTTCTTACCTGTTCCCTTACGTAATCTGCATCCGCATTGCCCGCAGCAATGATTCCAAGGCCGCCGGCCTCGGAAACAGCTGCTGCAAGCTTAGCGTCGGCAATCCATGCCATACCGCCCTGAAATACCGGGTAGTCGATACCCAGCATTTCTGCAATTATTCCCTTATTCATTGTCACCCATCTTTTCTTCAACGAACTTTACCAGATCAGCGATTGTATCCAGGTCTCTGTCCAGATCCATCTGAAGCTCCAGGGCTTCTTCCAGTTCCATTACCAGTTCAACTGCGTCCAGAGAGTCAATTCCCAGTGATTCGAAAGTTGACTCCATCTTTACTTCTTCAACATCACAATCAAGGTGTTCTGCAACTGTTGCACGGATTTTTTCAAATAACATTTTCTTTCCTCCCTTATTAGCATTTCGCTTTCTAATAGTTAGTTTGTCTATCCATTGGAGTATAGCTTGACTTTTGCTGTCTGTCAAGCTATTACCTCTCCTGCTCTCTTTGTCCCGCTTTCCTTTCAGACCGGGAATATTACATATCAGACAAGAACTTTTTCAAAATCAGATGCCGGGTGCTTGCACAGAGGGCAGATGAAGTCTGCAGGAAGCTCCTCGCCTTCATACTCGTATCCGCAAATAATACATCTCCAAATAGTCTTGCCTGTTTCAGCCGTTTCGGCTGCCTGAGGCTTCGGCTTGATATTTTCCATGTAGTATTCATATGTTGCCGAGCCTTCGTCGCTGAGCACCTTCATGTCGGTGCATTCTCCGATAAACATGGTATGGGAGCCCAAATCCTCTGTCTTGGTAACCTTCACCGAGAAATATGCGTTTGTGCCCTCAGTGATTACTGCCAGTCCGTTTTCGCTTCTTTCCCATGCGCCGAAGTCTGCGAATTTATCAACTTCACTTCCTGTCTGGAAACCGAAGTGTTTAAACAGATCGAATGCGGCATTTTTGCTGATTACGGATACGTTGAATTCTCCTGTTTCCATAATCATGTCATGGGTGTAGTTTGCCTTATTCACACAGATGCTGAGCTGATTCGGTTCCGATGCAGCCTGTATCGTCGTATTGATGATGCAGCCGTTGTCCTTTTCTCCGTCCTTTGCCGTAAGAACGAACAGCCCATAACTCAATTTGTACATTGCTTTCTTATCCACTGTTTTCTGCTCCTTTCAATGTCAAATTATGTAGCCTATTATCTTTTCCATTATGCCGCCAAGCACCATTGTCACCGGCAGCGTAACGATCCAAGCTGTGAATATGTTTCCCGCTACTCCCCATTTTACTGCTGACTTCCTCCGGGCAGAACCAACTCCCATGATGGATGTTGTAATAACCTGTGTCGTACTGACAGGTGCACCAAGAAATGTCATAAGTTCTATTACTATGGCAGATGATGTCTGTGCCACAAATCCCGATGCCGGGTTAATCTTCGTTACGCCGGCACCCATTGTCTTCATTACCTTCCAGCCGCCAACTGAGGTTCCCGCAGCCATTACAACGGCGCAGGAAATCTTTACCCAGAGCGGAACTCCCGCATCGGCTCCCACCAGTCCTCCCGTTACAAGGGCCAGTGTAATTATTCCCATGGTTTTCTGGGCATCATTGTTTCCGTGGCTGAATGCCACAACTGCCGACGAAATTACCTGCAGCTTGATAAACACCCTGTTCACATGACTCTGGGACCATTTCGCAAAAGCCTTATAGATTACTTTCATTCCCAGGAAGCCTATCAGCAGTCCCAGCAGAGGTGATGTGAACAGAGGTATTATTACCTTAGTTAATACGCCGGTCCATATTATGTGTTCCGTTGACATGGTGTAAACGATTACCGCTCCCACTAGACTTCCTATCAGTGCATGGGATGAGCTGCTTGGAATTCCCATCCACCAGGTGAACAGGTTCCATATTATCGCACCGATCAGAGCCGCCAGAATAACGTACTGCTCCAGCTGAATGTCCACAAGCCCCTTGGAAATTGTTCCGGCAACCTTCTCGCTTGCCATGGCTCCTATGAGGTTCATGAATGCAGCCAGCGCTATGGCACGTCCCGGAGTCAGCGCCTTCGTGTAAACTGCTGTGGCTATTGCGTTTGCGGTGTCATGGAATCCATTGATGAATTCGAACACAAGTGCAAAGGCAATAACCATTATAAGAATGGTGCTAAGCATTTTTTACCACCACTCCTCTTACTGTATCAGCCAAATGCTCGCAGGCATCCAGCGTTTCTTCCATTGTTTCGTAGAGGTCCTTCCATTTAATTACTTCAATCGGTTCCGCCACGTCTCTGAAGAGTTTTCCCAGAGCTCTTCTGAAAACGGCATCCCCCAGGTTTTCCAGCCTGTTTATTTCAATAATGGCTTTAACTGCATCATCAGTTTTCTTGTTGTCAGGAAGACTGTCAAAGAGTGCTTTTATCTGTGCTGTTGAGTCATCAATCAGATTACCCATTTCCACCGCATCGTTGAGCATTTCATCAATGCCATAGATTTGGAACTTGCTTGCTGTATCCTCGATGTAATCCGCAAGGTCATCAAGCTGATTGGCAATTGTGAAAATATCCTCTCTGTCAAATGGAGTAATGAATGATTCATTCAGTATCTCCAGTATCTTGTGGGACTTCACATCGCATTCCGTTTCAGTGATTTTCAAATCCGCAATTGCCCTCTCTACATTGCTGTAGTTGTTGATGATTCTGCCGAAATCAGCACCCATCTTGTCAAGGGTGCCGGCAAAATCCTTAAACATGGTGAAGAACACGTCTTCCTTTTTTCTTCTTAACGCCATTTTTTCTAAACTCTCCTTAAAAACTATAATACGGGCCTCATCCAATACCTATTTCTTCGACTACTATTTTAGATTATTAGCGGGTAATGGTCAATACATTACCCTGGGGCGCCAATAATCACGAACTTTTTCCTAATTCTGAAACCCTTGGGGCATAAGGCCTCACAATATGGCGTGGATATTATTTCCATTTATTCGTGATTATTCGCAGTTCATATACATGATGCTACAATGTTGAAGCAATTTAGACTTAGCTCTGATTTTTTCAACATCTGAGCTGGTGAACTATCGGCTCAAACATCTGACCGGAGCCGGAATGATCTTTTTCAAACATAAGATAAAAAATACCGGCTGACAGGCTTCCAAAGGAAAGCCCTCATCCGGTACTCTTATTGCATTATTCGAATTTGATTCTATTATGCGTATGCGTTTTGGGATTTCATCCCATACGGATGTCCTCTGGGGGATTCTTAAAACCCAAGTGCCAGCTTCATAATGAATCCGGCTGCTGCTGATGCAGCAAGCATTAAAATTGAATATACCCCAATCATCATGCAATCCTTACCTGACATATCTTCCACCTGTTTCCTTTCTGTCGAAATATATCGACTCTTCACGCCGGTATCTGCCGGCTACTTCC
>X136_Domestic_Pig__coassemble_125_pt1 | contig 13430 bp, 8 predicted proteins | sample X136_Domestic_Pig__metabat2_low_PE_007 | metagenome-assembled genome bin X136_Domestic_Pig
ATCATCTTCTTAACAGCATTCTGTCTGCCATAAATACGGCTGCCTGTGTCTCGTACATATGCGGCCATTTTTTTGTGTTCTTCTTCGCTGAGCTTCAGCCCGCCGAATCGCACCCCGCTGACCTTCCTTACAAATTCTGCAAAACCCATATCTCGGGTCTCACCCGTCTCTGCGTCATATGCCGATGATGTCTCCTTAAGACTGTCATAAGGGTCCGCCGGCAGCTTGTGCTTGTCAAAGGCCATGATCCTGCTCACATACCGGTACATGGAATATACGGCATCATCTGAGACGGAGGTCTCGAAGTACTTCCATCTCCGCTTCACATGCACCCTTCCCGCAATTTCCAGTACGATAATCAGTGCCGGAATCAGAAGTAACAGTATAAGCAGAGGATTCACATGTTCAGGATCCTTTTCCTGCTCTTTCTTCGGATCCGATTCCTCAGGCGCCTGATCCTCATATATCTGATTTGTCTTTTCCTCCAGCTTCTCCTGTTCCTCTTCCTCCGCAGTTTCCTGCTTAGACATATCATAGTATCCCGGAATTACCTCAACCGGGAACCAGCCTATTTCATCAATGTATATCTCAACCCAGCAGTGGGCATATGAATCCGGTACGCTGTAGCTGACATCTGCAGATTCCTCATAGATGCCCATGGCCTTCGGTGACAGATAATAACCTTCGGCATATCTGGCGGGAACACCTGCGCATCTGAACAAAAGGGCTGCCGCGGTGGCAAAGTGCATATCGTTACCTCTCTTGTTTTTCAGGAAACTATCCAGCTCATCCCTGCCTTTGCCTGCACCTTCATACTCTGCATCGTATGTATACTCTTCATCGAAGGTGGACCTTATGTAGTGGAGAATGTAGGATATGGTCTTGCCCTGACATTTCTCCGAACCCATAGCCTTCATGGCATCATATTCCTTCTGGGGAACATATACATAGGTATCGTACACAAATCTTCTGTATACAGCCTCCGGCTCCGCGTACTTGCTCCACTCAGGGCTCTGCTTTACCTCCCCGATCCATCTTGAGATTTCCTGTTCGTCGTAGTCCTCCATACGAGGTGCAAAGGCCTCAAAGGAGTATTCTCTCTCCCCCTTAATCCCTCTGGCAAAGGCTCCGTAATCCTTTTTGTAATTCACCCTGTCCGGCTGCGTATCACCGCTTACAGCAGCTTCATATGGAAGGTATATGTACTTGCTGCTCCCGTTAACATTAGTCACTTCAACAGAAGCATAGTCGTAGTTCTTCGACATGCGATACAGACGTTCCTGCTGCATCCATGGATAGAAATCCTGCTGCTCAAGCCATTCCATTATTCCTGTGTATTCGCCGGAATAAGCGCCCTCTTCGGCCTCTGTCCAGCTTCCGCCGGAATAGCTTCCTCCCGAGAAGTATCTCAGATACATTGGCTGAGGCACCTGCATTTTCAGCTGAAATACGGTGTTATCGGTATACTCCAAAGGATGAGTGGCATTAAGGTCCCCCTTTCCCAGCCGGTCTATTTCATCGCCTCCAAGCCTTTCATATCTAATATGCTCCTCTACGGCGATGGCTGCTGCCTTTGCATCATCAACACTTTCGGGAGGTCTGTAATCCTCCCCTGAAAAAGCCAGAATATATCCAAGCAAAAGCACCATGGTTATGCTCATGAAAATCACAGGCAGCTTAGACCTGCCGGGATTCTGTATGTATATTACTCGCCTTCTCCTGCTGCTTGCGGGTCTTGCCACGGCAGAGAGCACCATAAGCCCGGTCCAGCATACCAGCATAAGGGCAAGCAGCCAGATGGAGGGCTCCGCCTTGAAACACAGTCCCGTTACTGTAGGAATGGCTGTCATGATAAAGCCGATAAGAGGCTCCTTGTAATGCACACTGTATGCAATGGCAGCCGAGCTGAGAAGGGTTACAGGTATCAAAGCCATCATGGTATCCCGGCTCCAGTCCTCCAGGCTCCCGGTAAGCTCAAATGGAATCAATCCTGCATTAAACTCATTGTTGAGCACCTCCACAACGATGTTGGCGGAAACCATGAATCCGTTCCATGCGGAGTTATAAAATACTACGAAGAAAATCGCTATGATAAGGAAGATGTAGAACACCATAAACCGCCCTAGAAGCGGTCTCCGGCATATTAAGTAGAGAACAGCCGGAAGGCAAACAACAAGCATCGCCGTTATCCTGCTGTCAACAGGATTCGGAAACATCGAAAAGTATGTGTACCAGCATGCAACAGACAGTGCGATGGCCAGAAGCAGCTCAAACAGGACCCTCAGAATCTGACGGTCCCCATTTCCTTCTGTAATCTGTACCAGGTCCATTGCCGAACCCTGCTGTCTGTTAAAAAGTCTCATGGATGGTTATTATACTATTATCTCAGGTATGCCCTCTGCGGTCTCTTTTACCGAGACTGTAACTGCTTCTATTTCACCCCGGGCTGCTTCAGCCGCACTCTCTTCCTCATATATGATGATTGTCTGCATCCGCTGATAAACCTCCAGCTCTGCAATCTTGTCTATGTCGGGATCTGCTACAACATACAGAAGTATGCTGCTGCGATTTCTGTAACCGCTGGCAGCGTAATAATCCAATGCATTGCTGTTTTCCTCTGAAGCGTAGGACGAAAGCATTTCTGCCGATGCAAGCTCGAATCCCTCGAAATCATCAAGCTCCTTAACCTTGAACATTCCCTCTGCCCCGTCGTACCATCCCATATTGTGGTTTATTCCCTTCTCCAGAAGTGAACGGGAAAGCGCCATAAACAGCTCCACCTGTGCGTCCACCAGATCTTCGCTTCCCTTCGTCAGCTCCAGCAGCAGAAATATCGAGTAATTCAATGGCATGCTGAAATCTCTCACAACTGTCCTGTCCAGCTTCCCCGAAAGTTTCCAGTGTATTTTTCTTATTTCGTCTCCTGGAGCATAATCCCGCAGGGCGAAAATCTCACTTACATCCTGACCGGGTCTGTCAGGTGAATATCTGCTTCCGTCACCAGTGTTTTCCACTGGTTTCTCCAGAAGCACCTCCACATCCCTCATGTTCGGATATATGATTACCGATTTGTCAGGAAGATCGGCTTTCTTAAACACAAAGAGCCCGAAGGCATCATATACTCGAATTCCTGTTGTGGATACAATCACCGTTCCAACCCTGCTGTTTATCAGCGACAGCTGAGCCGTTACAGTTTCCCGACTGCCGGCTGTGGCGCTAACCCTCCGCTGTCTGAATGCCCCCGTCATCTGGTTCTCCATTCTGATGTTAAAGGTTATTCTCGCCACGGGGTAACGGCCGGGATTGTGAATCCTATATGTAAGCCCGGCCGACTCTTTCTCTGCGGTCTGGGGAAGCTCCAGTTCTATGGTTATTCCCCTTCCTGCAATCAGCATGAGTACTAACGATATTACAGGAAGCACTACGCATACCCCCAGCAGGGTCAGAGTGTAATATGTGTTCGTGAAAATATATATAAACGCAGCTGCAGCAGTCAGCAGTGCGTAGAACACTCTGTTTTTAATCATTTCTGCCGTCCTGCTTTTTCTTTCTTTCGACTATCTGCGGGGGCTTGACTTCCTCCATAATGCTCCGGAGCACCTTCTCTTCTGTTTCCTTCTTTATTCTGGCACGGGCGGTCAGTATAAGTCTGTGGGCGCACACATCTGTGAACACGCTCTTAACATCCTGAGGAATCACATAGCCTCTTCCGTCCATGAGAGCTGCTGCCTTTGCCATTTGAACAAGAGCCAGCACGGCTCTCGGACTGACACCCTGCTCCACAGTCTCAAGGCTTCTGGTTTTCTCGCAGAGCTCCGCTGCGTATCTGATAACATCATCCTCTATGTGAACTGTCTGCACCGCCTTTCTCAGCGCCTTGATATGTCCGGCGTTTATGAGAGGTCTCACGTTGTCAATAGGGTCGGAGGTCTGCCTTTGCTTGACGATATCAACCTGACTTGCCAGATCAGGGTATCCCATGGACAGGCGAACCATGAATCTGTCCAGCTGGGAATCCGGAAGCTTCTGGGTTCCTGCACTTCCCAGTGGGTTCTGGGTGGCAATGCAGATAAACGGATCAGGCGTATCATGGGTTACTCCATCCACAGTCATTCTGCCCTCTTCCATTACCTCCAGAAGGGCCGCCTGGGTCTTTGCCGAGGTTCTGTTGATTTCATCTGCCAGGAACAGGTTGCACATGGCTGCTCCAGGTTTGTATTCCAGTTCTCCTGTGTCCTTGTTGTATACAGAGAATCCGGTAATGTCGCTTGCCATGGTATCAGGTGTAAACTGCATTCTCCTGTAATCAAGGTTCATGACTCTTGACAATCCCAGGGCCAGGGTAGTCTTGCCCACTCCCGGCACATCCTCCAGCAGTATGTGTCCTCCTGCGATTACCACCATCAGAACCTTCCTGATAACATCATCCTTGCCTACAATGACCTTCTTCAATTCTCCGGTCACTGCCTCCATTATCTTCTGCATCTGTTCCATAAAGTTTCACCTCATTATCTGAACTGGTTATTTCACCGGTGAATTCGCTGCTCTCATTCCTTCTCCGGCCAGTATCTTATCTATCATTTCGTCCTCAAGCTCAAGTCCGAAGTGTTCACTGTAATAATCTGCAGTATATTCCCTAATGTCAAAATCCTCAAATTTCTCGGGATAGAACTGCAGAGCCACAGCCAGCACTCCCATGTGGGCCTCCATGGATCCCGGATGGCACCACCTTGTGGCCCCTACCGGCAGGGTGTAAACACGTTTCTGCTTAACAGCCGTAAGGCCGCTCCACTTGGAGTCCGTCAGGATGTAGTCCGTAACCGCATATTCATTGGCGATAAATGCCTCCGGATCCCACTTGTATATTTCCTCAAGGGTTACGTAAGCGTTCTTGTCTGTGGAAGCCGTTCCCCTGGCGGCTGAAATATCCTCCACCTTGGCTCTTTGCATTATTTCGGCGCAGATTGAGTCCTGTGGATCCGTCCGTATTGCCTCGTTTACGGAATGAAACACCTTCGGCGGGTTGCTCATGTCCACATCCTCAAGGCGCTTATCAACCATTGCCAGGGTCTCATCAAAGAATTCTATATATGCTTCGGCTTTGTCCTCCTTGTTGAAGACCTTGCCTGCAACCTTTACTGCCTGTTTCAGCTCATCTATTGTTCTGTAGTCAATTACAACGTACGGTATCCCCAGCTCATCCAGCTTGGCCATCTCTCCATCGCTTGCAGCCAGCGAACTGCTCACAAGGGCCAGATCCGTGTCAATCCTGAGAAGCTCCTCTACGTTTACGGAGCCCTCCTGGTGGGGAGTGGCTGTTTCCGTAATTTCAGGATACTTCATCTGCATCAGCACATCGTTCTTGACACCGTTGGGGCATCCTACGATTTTGTCCCCCTCATCCAGCATTGCCATCATGTGGGCCGCTGTGGCATAAAGGCATGCCACCCTCTCGGGGTTCTCCGGTATTTCCACCTGTCTGCCTGCACAGTCGGTAACGGTTCTCGTATCGCCGCTGCTCTGCCCCGTTTCTCCGCATCCTGATAATGCAAAGGCAGCAAGCAGAGTTAGAACTACTGTTATTATTACTAGTCTCTTTTTTCTCATAGCTATCTCTTGTTTCTCAGCGGCAGGATATACTTCCGTTCGCCGCTTCCGTCGGATACAATTTCTGCTACTATATTGAATGTCTTTTCCAGATTTTCCGTTGTCAGCACCTCAGAGGGGGTTCCCACCTGAACAAAGCTTCCGTTATTGATTAATGCAACTCTTGTTTTCACGCCGGCATTCTCAAGATAATATGCCTGGTTCAGGAAATGAGTTGCCATTATTATGGATTTATTCTTCTCTTTAACCAGCTTCGCGATTATCTCCATTACTGTAAGCTCGTGGGTGAAATCAAGATGGGCCGTCGGCTCATCCATCACAAGAAGCTGGGACTGCTGGGCTATTGCCCTGGCAATTATCACCAGCTGGAGTTCTCCCCCCGAAAGTCTGGTATATTCTCTATCCTGAAAACCCTCCAGTCCGACCTGTCTCAGTGCGTCTCTGGCCATTTCCCTGTCATCTTCGTCAGGAGGCGAGAACACGCCGGCGGCATAGGTTCTTCCCATGGTCACCACATCAAGGACAGTGTAGGCGAAGGTTGTCTTGTGCCCCTGGGGAACATAGGATACATGCTCAGCAAACTCCCGGGGCTTCATCTGTCCGATTCCCCTGCCTCCGAGGTAAATCTCCCCCCGTTTTAGCCTGTTCAGTCCCAGTATGCAGTCAATAAGCGTTGATTTGCCGCATCCGTTGGGGCCGATAATGCAGAATATTTCTCCCTTATCAACATGGAAATCTATTCCGTCAAGTACCATTCTTCTGTTGTCATATGCAAAGGCCGCATCACGCACTTCCAGCAAATTCATCTTGTTTATTCCCAGTTATTTCCCTTCGTTTTCTTCAGCAGGTATATGAAAAAAGGTCCGCCTACAATGGCAGTTACAATGCCCAGGGGTATCTCCGCTCCCGTAATGGTTCTGCATATGGTGTCAACAAATACCATGAAGCAGGCACCTACGGAAATCGAGGCAGGTATAAGCCACCTGTTATCGCTTCCAACCACCATTCTGCACATGTGGGGAACCACCAGGCCTACCCATCCTATTATTCCGCTTACGCATACGGCTCCGGCCGTTGCCATTGTTGCGAATCCGATGACGATTGCCTTATTCAGCCCGGCATTAATGCCCATGGTTCTGGCTTCTCTGTCTCCCATGGAAAGCACATTGAGTCTCCATCTGAACAGCAGCATTCCCATAAGCCCTATCAACATGGGAATTGATGAATACGCCAGCTCGATGGTTTTGGTTGAGCCCATTCCACCCATAAGCCAGAAGGTAATTGCCGGCAGCTGGCTATATGGATCCGCCACATACTTGATAAGGGACAGCAGCGCAGAGAATATGGACTGTATTATGGTTCCTCCCAGAACAAGGGTAATGGTGGGCGTTCCTCCGCTGACCTTGCCTACCAGATACGCCAGAATAACAGCCAGCACTCCGAAGCTGAAGGCAAAGGCAGATGTCATGAACATGCTGTTAAATAGCAGAATCGACAGGGCTGCTCCGAAGCCTGCTCCGCTGGATACTCCCAGCATGCCGCTGGATACCAGGGGATTCCTGAATATGCTCTGAAAGCATGCTCCGCTGGCTGCCAGGGCTGCGCCTACTATAATGCCCTGCAAAGCTCTCGGCAGTCTGACATTTATTACAACCCCCAGGGTGCGGGCATCCACACCTGTATCTGCTCCTGTAATGAATGTCACAAAGCTCCTGAAGACCTCTGTGGGGCTGATGCTGTATCTTCCCACACATATTGTGCCTATGAAGAATGCCACCGGAAGCGCCACCAGTACTGACCATCTTAAGATTTTGTTGCATTTCTGTGATGTCACTGTTGTTTCCTCACACGTTTATCTGACGCATCGATATCCTTCTGCTGTCCATCGTCTGTATAGACAGTTGTAGCATGCGTTTTCTGTTTCGTCGTAACATTCCTCCACATCGTTGTCCTGCTCAAAGTTTTCGCAGGCTGTGGTCCAGCTGAGGATTCTCTTATCACCCTGATAAAGTTCCTTCTTCTTGCAGGCCTTGTACCGGTCGCCTTTTTTCGTGGCAATCAGGGTTACCATGTGGTCCACCATGGATGTCTTAAGCTGATCCCCCACTTCAATAATATCTGTATCTTTCAGAACGTTGCCGTGAAAGTCCAGGAAAAGCTCGATATCCGTAAGCTTCCTCCACTCTTCAACGGTATGAGCCTGTCCGTCAAATTTGCCTCCCTTGCCGCCCCGGAACACTCCGTCGCAGCCTGAAAGTCTCAGTCCCACTCCTGCCAGAGCACCAATAACTCCGCAGCCTGTGCCGCCGTGTTCAGTCAGCAGGGTCCCGCCAATCTGACGGGCAATATCAAAGGCTTCCTGCTTTTGTATTACCTCCTTCTGCGCTCTCTTGCCATAGGCGATGAGCTGCTCCGGTGATTCCAAGTGATCCAGCCTGCATATACACAGTCCCGGGTCTGAGCTTGCCGCCATGTTGGCCTTCAGCACCTTCACCGCCGCTTCATGCATTTGCCCGATTTCTATCCCTTCAATATCCATAACCATGCACATTGAGCTGTTGTGGGATGTATAGTCGATATCATCATGGAGCAGAAGCTGATGGCGGGTGATACCCTTGTCCATTGTGCCGCCCATTTTGATGATTTCCTGTGCTATTTTATCGGCAATCTTGCCTGTACTTGTGCTTTTGGTGAGATCGTCAGTGTCGTCAACGCATATATATACTCTCATGTTCAACCTTTCACATTTATTTCCCGCTGTTTCCGATTCCGGCCCCCTATTTCAGCCTGTATGCTCTGGCTCCAGAGAAGCTGCTGTAAACAGTTCTGCCTCCAATGGTCTTGTAGGCTCTAACCTTGTAGTAGTATGTCACTTTCCTCTTTGTTTTTATCTTGGCATATGGATACTTTGCAGAAGCCATCTTTACTGATTTCACCCTGCTGTATTTACCATTAAGGGAGGAGGCCCTGTATACCTGGTAGCCCGTCTCTCCTGATATGCCTTTCCATTTTACCTTTACATAGGTCTTGGATGCCCTGCTGACAGAAGGTGTTGCCGGTCTTGTAAGGGTTGGAACCCCTGCTTTCAGGGTCGAGTAGTCGCCGTAATAGCTTGTGCCATTGACAGCCTTGTATCCCTGGACTTTGTAGTAATAGGCCGTACCTGTTGTCAGACCTGTGTCGGTGAGGCTCCTTGCTGTTGAGCCTAAGGTCCAGGTTTTGAGAATTGCACCGTTTGACTTGCATCTGCGCACGATGTACTTCTGAGCGCCCTCAACACCGCTCCAGGACACTCTGACACTGTTGTATGCTGAGGAGGAGGTGCTTACTGTTGGTGCAAACAGATTACTTACCGTCACCTTGCAGGTTGCTGTTACTGTTCCGGAGGTATCCTTTGCTGTGATAACAGCCGTTCCGGCCTTGATGCCATTTATCGTAACTGTTTTGCCGGTTTTCTGACTGACTGTGGCTACGCCTGTATTGGATGACTCCCAGAACACCGTATCTCCGCAGCTTCCGTAGATTGTAACATCAGCTGTCAGAGTTACCGATTTCAGCGCTTCTACAAGGAGACTCGAAGAGCTCAGGCTGAGGCTGTACTGGGGCATAATATGAAACTCGCTCCAATTATATGATGCTTCGTATGCATCCACACTTCCCGGCGGAACGATGATGGTGCTTACGCGATACGGAAAGGATGAGCCATAGGAATCAGGAGGATCTACCGCGTTGATTACAACACTTTTGTTCAGTCGTGTACATCCTCCGAAGGCATTTTCATGGATGGCTGTTACACCCGGCGGTATTTCCATCTCCCTGAGGTTTATGCATCCGTAGAAGCTGAACTTGCCTATATTTACAGTTGTCTTCGGCAGGTATATGAGCTTAAGGTTGATTCTATCCTTGAAGGTATTGGCAAACCACTTATTATCCTGAAGCTTTATCCCTCTTAAATCTATCGTTGTCGCATTCAGGAAGTGGTTCTTCAGATATGAATCCATATCCGTTGCTCTTTCCAGATATACTCCCGGCTGACCTGTGATAACAAGCTTTGTTACCTCCTTCTCTGTCAGGTTTTGGTCTTTGAGCGCTTTGTTGGCTACTGCTTCAAGGGCTCCCGGCGTTGAAACTTTAACCTCCAGCTCGTTCTCTTTGCCTTCTTCTATTTTGTAGTTTTTCCAGCCGTCTGCAGCCTCGTAATCCTTTGCGCAGCTGTTCGGCACCATAATATTATTTATGGTTCCGCCCAAAGATGCCCCTTCCGATAATGCCGGAGGAGCTGCCGCCATAACCTTCAATGTGCTGTTTAATGATGTACAGCCATCAAAGATACCGCTGCCCAGGGATGAAACTGAGAATGGAATATCGATGTTCTTCAGCTTTGGGCAGTCTCTGAATGCATAGCTGCCTATTGATGCCACAGTGTCCGGCAACACTGCAGTGGTTAAGTTCCTGTGGCCTTCGAAGGCTTTCTCGCCTATGCCGGCCAGATATGCATTGCCTAAATCCAGAATCTGCAGATTCGTTAAGCCATTGAGATAAGCTACGTCAGTATCCGACAGTTTGCAACTTCCCGAAGTGTACACCTTAACTGAGGTAATATCCTTGCCGCTGATTCCGGTTTTGTTTATTAATTCTTCAAGGGTATCTGTTTCGTCAGTCTTGTTTACTGCCACTGACCCCTCAGGAGAGCTGATTGTTACTTTCTTGTATTCGATTTTCTCCGGATTGCTGGCGCTAGCTGCCTTAACATATACAGTCCCGTTATATGCAGCAATCCACTCGCCTGTTTCGCTGTCCAGTATCAGGTTGTCTGCAGGCTCATTGGTGGTATTGTCCTTAACCACCGACCAGGTTACTTTCTTGTACTGAGCTTCATTTGGCTCCACTGATACCTCAGCGCTTACCTTACCGCTGTCGCCAACAGACAGCGTGTCTGAAATTCCAGATATGGTTATATTATTTATTTGAATAATCCTTGAGTTTTTGAAGGTCTTCAATGCCTGATAGAGTTCCTCTGATGCCTGTTCAGTGTCACCGCTTCCGGAATTGAGAACGCCTTCTGCCTTGACGATTGCCGTTTGAAGTGCCGTTCTCGCTTCAGCCGGATAACCTCCCGGCTCACCGTCCGTCACCTGAACACTCGCCAGAAATGCTTCTGCCTTTTCTATCATGGCTTCAAGATCGCCGCTTGCTTTAACTGTAAACTGGAACACAATATCGCTTCCAAGAGTTTTGCTCGTGTTGTTTCCGCAGATGTCTTTACCGAAGACTATTGTATAATCGCCGGAATCAAGCACTCCCTGATCTACGCCCACTTCCAGGATTCTTACCCCGGTGGAATTATCGTTGCCTAGATACTTCAGACTGCCGTTCCCATCGCTGTACCTTGCTGCAACATTTCCCTCTGCATCATATATTGATATCTGGGGCATATTGCGTTCAATAAAATTTGTTTCGCTAAAGGTTCCCATTCCTGCAGTCAAGCTGAATGAGAAGCTGATGCCGGAATCACTTGATCCATCAAGTGTTCCGTTAATCTGATTCACATATTTCCCATTTTCTTTCTTCAGAAATGTTATATCTGATGGTGTTGTCATTTTAAGACTGTTGGTATCGTTCTGCTTGGCATTTTCCGGCTGATAGTCGTAGGTCGAACCTTCAGCATATACTGGTGACACCGGAAGCATGGCAACTGCCATTATGATTGCCATCAGTATTACAAACAGTTTATTTATGCTTTTGTATCCCGCTGTATTCATTTTGCGTTTTCCTTAAAAAATGGCTGCCGTATCTGCAGCAGCCATTTCTATTCATAGTTTTTCTCTAATTGCTCTTATTGTTCTTTCCTTTTTCTTGCGAAAACTGCTGCTCCTCCGCACAGTGCTAGAATCATGATTCCTGCATACAGAGCAATGTTCATGTTGTCTCCTGTTTCAGCAGTATCTGAATCTGCTTCTGCTTTATTGTCAGCACCCTGTCCATTACCTGGCTGTTCTGCCGGACTATCTGACGGCTGGTCAGCGACTGGTTTCGCAACTGTAAAGCTAAAATCAACATTTCCACCTAAAGCCTGTCCACCGGCAGCCAATCCTTCAGTAAAGCGGAGAAGGTATTCTCCTTCTTTAAGTTGCCCTGTTGGCAATTTTACTGTAATACTTCTATCTGTGTTTCGGCTTACAAATTCTGTATTAAGATTATTTAGATCTTCAATTTTTTTGCCATCTTTGTCAAGTATTTTGATACACGGCATTGCATCGCTAATGAAAGTCTGCCAGTCTGAATCGGTAAATTTAGCACCCATACCCTTGCCGATAAAGAATGAAATTTCAGTATCTTTATCTGACACAAATGGATTTGTAATAGCATTTTTTAATTTTTTTCCAGGATTCTCTATTCCTTTTGTTCCATCAATATCTGCATCGGTAACAATTTTATCGCCAATTCTTACAATTTCTATAGTTTGAGGGTCATTGGATACAGCATATCCTTGCTGTCCATACTTCATGTTGCTTGTTACTCTAACAGTAAATACTGCAGATCCTTTTGTATTCCCATCCTTATCAAGTGCCTCAACCTTAATCTTTCCTTCTCGAATGACAAGTCCCTTTAGCTTTATTGGATTGCCTGTTATTGATTCGCCAGCCTTGTCTATATTACTTAATTCATTACCAGAAGAATCAATAAAGTTTACAGCTTCCTTTCCACCATCCTTCGTCCATTTAAACGTATAATCTGTATCATTATCGACTGATGCAGTTAATTCAACAGGTTCCCATCTTTTCACAGGAATTACTGTATCTTTCTTTATTGTTCCGATCTCTATTGTTCCGTTTTTCTTTAACTTTATTCCAAGGGAATTGAAATCTTCGGTATTAGATCCTTCAACGGCGCTGAAATTTACCGTAGTTGATGTTGCCACGGGTTGTTTCTCGCCTTTGCACACAGGATCATTATCCTTTACAAAATATGGCTTATCGCAGCTAGAACCTTCGTATAGATAGGCAGTCAGCTTTGTTACTTTGCCTGTTTCATACTCAGACTTTGCTGTTATTTCTATTTTTCTAGGAGATTCTTTAACGTTGTACATATTCTGGCTGCCCTTTGCCTTACAGTGAATATGATAGTTCTTTGTGTCATCAACAACCCCGCTGATACTTGGTTGCAATACTTCCGTTATCCCAACGGTAGCGGTAATATCATTGCCACCATTAATTGTGATGGTAGGTGTCATGTCTGCAAACGCTATTGTCGGTATCAAACTCATAACCATCACCAACGACATAACAACAGCCGCTAATTTTTTGTGCTTTAACATTTTTGTCCTCCTCAAATGATCAAATTAAAAAGAATGCATATTAAAAACAAACTCCTTCCTTTACAGGAAAGAGCGGCTCGTCTCTAATACCATTCCTTTCCAAAACGCGGGAGGCAATGCTGTTTCCGGCATTACCCATTGACGATCGACCATAAACCTGCTGCGGCTCTTAGGTCTTCACGTTCGGAATCGCTATATACTATTAAAATAATCAAGTACTTTTCTACACTAAATATTAACATATCGCATGTTAATTCGCCAACACTTTTTGGGTGATTATGTTGCTGAATCATGCTTTTGCTAATAATGCTGTTATGATTGATATCGCCTTGAAACACCGAATCCACTTGCTGTTGAAGCAATAAATGAAAACCGGGAAGCCCGACTGCTGAAGCTATTTATTGATAAAAAACAGCCCCAGCATGCATGCGGCGATGCCGATTGCCTTGTTCATTGTGAACTGCTCCTTGTAGATGAAGTATCCTACAACTATCAGGGCCATTGC
>X136_Domestic_Pig__coassemble_127_pt1 | contig 13007 bp, 16 predicted proteins | sample X136_Domestic_Pig__metabat2_low_PE_007 | metagenome-assembled genome bin X136_Domestic_Pig
GTAATAGCCTGTAGCCCCGCAGTGATGCGTGTCTGCGGGGCAGTGTTGCTGCGTGTCTGGGGGCCGGTGAGGGGCGATGTGACCTGAACGTATTACGCAGTGAGCAGCTGAAATTGTATGACTGAATGAGGTAAGGAGCCGTGGCAGGCTCGTGGGCGGTTCCCACGAGCCCTGCAGGCGAACACCGAATGAAGGAATAACAATTGCCTGCGAGGGAGGACCAAGTGAAGGTCACATCGCCCCTTTCCGGGCCCCTGCAGACTGCAGCATCTGTCAACTTTCAACTGACAAAGAATCAACCATTACTTGAACGCGTAACCATATTATAGTAAACTGTAGACATGTGTATAATAAGCAGGAAAGCATTTCGAAAGAGGTTCTGAGATGAAGAAATTTGATACGCTAAAAACAATACAGCTCATCGTATTCATAGCCATGACGGTTGCATGTATAATCATCGTGTTCATGAACAAAAATCTGTTCCACTTGATTGCATCTCAAGGGGATGTAAGGCTGATGTGCATCCTGCTATGGCTGACGCTGGGGCTGGTATTTCTGTTCACCTTCATCGATTTCTCGCTGTTTGCATCCTTTAAGCACGACTACAGTGAACTGGACTACGCTGTTCACTCGGACCCGGTTGCGGGAATCGCCAACAGGTACTCCTCCGATGCCATCATCGAACCGTACCTGGACAAGCCACTCCCGGAAAACATGGGATGCATAATGCTGGAGCTTTCAAACATCAAAGAAATCAACGAGCTTTACGGACATGTTCAGGGAAACAAGCTTATACGTGACTTTTCCAACATACTCAAGCTCACATCGGTAAACCTCTGCTTCGTAGCTCGAAACGGCGGAAACAAATTCCTGGCACTGTTTGAGGAAGGGACCGAAGAGAAAATTGAGGTTTTCCTCAGTCGGATAGATCAGAAGGTATCGGCAAACAACTCAAGCCCTGATGCCTACCCTATAAACTACAGATACGGAATCGCCTTCCGTGAGGGTGAAAAGGCCAAAACAATAACTGACCTGATAGCACTTTCCAACAGACGCATATACGAGTAGACACGGAGGCTTATTTCATGGCAGCTCTTGATTACTCATATCTGGCCTCGCTGGTCAGCAGAGTTCAGGATGGCGACAGCAATGCCTTTGCAGAACTGTATGCGGCAACTTATCAGAAGGAATACCGCTTCGCCTACAAATACCTGAAGGAAGAATATCTGGCACAGGATGCACTTCAGGAGACATACATTCTGGCCCTCAACCATATCGGATCCCTCAAGGACCCGAAGCTTTTTGTGTCCTGGTTAAATCAGATAAACTTCCGGGTCTGCTTCAAGATGCATCAGCGCCAGCAGAAATACAATGCCGAAATGACAGAGTATGACAACAACTCGGAAACATACCGGAACAGGGTTGAGGACAGCCCCGAGCAACAGATTGTCAAGGTGGATCAGGAACAGTACATAATCCGGCAGGTCATGAGCCTGCCCTTCTCCGAGTCCCAGGCGATTCTTCTCCGGTACTACAACAACATGAAGCTGGATGAAATCGCCAAACTGCTTGACTGCAGCAGAAGCTCAGTGAAACGTTACATCAAAAACGGTCAGGACAGACTCAGAAAGCTGATAAAACAATAAGGAGGTGAAGCTTGGCATGTTCGACAGATTCAGAAAAAACAAAGAAGAACTGAACAGCGATGTTGCAGATCAGATGCTGCAGAACATTTTTAACATATGCGAAGTGGAGCCCAATACAGTGCCTCTGGATAATCTGAAATCCTATTCCAACTACAGGAAGGACAGATTCTTCCTCCAGAAGGTAATACTGGTAATAGTAATGCTTCTGTTTCTGGCACTGCCTGTGATGTTCATAGGGCCGAAAATCCAGGTTCTGGAGCAGGTCACCCAGGCACCTCACCCATCCTACCACCTGGGTGTTGACTCGATTCTGCCAATAACAAGTGTCACGGCCACAGTAGACGGAGTAAACGTTCCCGTCTACGAAACCCAGAAAAAAGTATACTCCATCGAGCCTGAAATCAGCGGAACGATGACTGTAACCGTCAAATGTGTAAACAACCAGTGGACCACCCGTCAGATACAGGTATCCACAATCGACAGGGATGTTCCGGTGGTAACCGACGACAGTCTCCGCGGAGACTACGTGTACCTCTATCTCAAGGATGAGGGCTCAGGCGTAGCATGGGACAAGATATACGCCCAGAGCTCACAGGGAGAAACTTTTAAACCTGATAAATACGATGCAAAGGCAGGCTGGATAGCCTTCAGATATCCTGATAGCTCAATCAACGTTTTCATACCTGACAAATCAGAAAACGTGCTTCAGCTTGCGCTTACAATAAAATAAATACGACATTACTAAGGAGACTGCCCGAATGGAGAGAAATACAAAACATAAACTTGAATTTCTGCCCAGACTTTGTGCAGTCTTTTGTATTGTCCTGATGCTGGTACTATCTGGCTGCAGCGGATCAGGGGGCGGAGGCGGAAGCCGCGGAAGCACCACAGACTTCCCTGTTCCAACTGCCTCCGGGGATGTAACCTACGGCAGCGGAGGCGTATCCATAGATGCCTCCAACACCTCCGACGGTTACTTCATGGTAAAATACTCAGGCTCAGCCTCGAAAATAAAAATTCAGGTAACAGGCACAGACAATGCCGTATACATGTACACATCCCATAAGGGGGACTGGGCAACCTTCCCTCTTACAACAGGAAACGGCAGATACAGAATCGATGTTCTGGAGAACGTCTCAGGGGACATGTACACCCTTGCCTGCTCCCAGTCCATCGACGTGACAATAGACAACGAATTCAGTCCTTTCCTCTTCCCGAATCAGTATGTCTGGTTCTCGGCGGGAATGGAGTCAATGAAGCTCGCTGCTGAGCTTTCCGAAGAATCCTCAGACGACCTGAACTTCGTGGAAAACGTCTACAACTATGTGATAAAAGAAATCGACTACGATTACGATAAGGCAAACAATGTGCCCCTGGACTATGTTCCATCCATTGATGAAACACTGTCCACCGGCAAGGGAATATGCTTTGACTACGCATCCCTCATGGCATCAATTCTCAGATCCCAGAAGGTTCCAACCAAACTCGTTGTGGGTTACTCGGGCTCAGCATACCATGCATGGATTTCGGTTTACACCAAGGAAACGGGATGGGTGGATAACATCATTGAATTCGACGGAAAAAACTGGTCCCTCATGGACCCTACCCTGGCCGCCTCAAACGATGAGTCCGCTGTTGGGGAATATGTGGGAAACGGCAGCAACTACACAGCCAAATACAACTACTGACGGAGGTCAAAACAATGGCTAGAACAAATAAACCTTTTACAAATGCAGAGGTGGCAGCCTTTTGCGATCAGATTGCCGTAATACTGGGTTCCGGCATATCTTCCCTTGAGGGAATAACCATAATGCTGGAGGATACCGAGAATCCCCGGGAACGTGAGGTTCTGGAACTGATTCTCAGCGGCATACAGGAAACAGGAAGCTTCCACACCGCACTGAGAAACACTGAGCTCTTTCCGAAATACATGGTTAACATGGTGGAAATAGGTGAAGAAACAGGACGCCTTGACGAGGTTATGGCATCCCTGTCAACCCATTATCAGCGGGAAAACGAGCTTGCCAGAAGCATCAAAAACACCATCACCTACCCTCTTATCATGGCCGGAATGATGATTGTTGTAATTATCGTGCTTCTTGTTAAGGTAATGCCTATCTTCAATCAGGTATTTATGCAGCTTGGCTCGGAAATGACCGGCTTCTCCCGTGCTCTTATGAATATAGGACAGACAATCAGCAACTACTCCGTAGCCCTGATAGTCCTCCTTGTTCTGATAATTATTGCGACACTTCTTGCCGCCAAGACCCAAAGGGGCAGGAACATTTCTCGCAATCTCGGATACCGGATCAGGCCGGCCCGCAGGCTTTTTGAAACAACAGCCGCCTGCAGATTTGCCGGAGCAATGTCTCTCACCCTCTCTGGAGGTCTCCACCCTGAGAGAAGCATGGAACTTGTGGAATCCCTGAACGAGGATCCTCACTTTGCAGCCAAGCTCACCTCCTGCCGGGACATGCTTGCCGGGGGAGATGATCTGTCATCTGCCCTCAGAGACTCCGAAATCTTCACCGGCGTATACTCGCGCATGGCCGCCGTAGGTCAGAAAACAGGCTCAATGGATAAGACCATGGACAAGATTGCCGACCTGTACCAGGATGAAATCGACTCGAGAATGAACAACATTCTCGCTGTCCTGGAGCCTACTCTCGTTATTGCGCTGTCCGTTATTGTGGGAATAATTCTCCTCTCGGTAATGTTCCCTCTCATGGGCATAATGTCCACACTTTAGGAGCACAACCCCCATGGTAAGATTCAGCTACAGAAAAAAACCGGATGGTCCGTTAAAAATAATTCTGTCACTCTGTCTCTTTGCGGCTGTTATTGCTGTGTTCTTTCTGGGCATCGGCACCCTTTCCGACACCGCTTCGGACAAGGAAAAGGAAAGCCTGGAGAATGCAATAGCCCGGGACATAGCCTACTGCTATGCTACAGAAGGAGCCTACCCTGAGAGCCTGGAGTACATAAAGGAAAACTACGGCCTCACCTACAACGATGACAAGTTCTTCGTGGACTACACCCCGCGAGGCGAAAACATTCTTCCCGACGTTACAATCATCCCCCTGGAGAAAGGTAAATAATCATGATATACAAAGGCAATAAAAAACACATGATTGACTTCATCTTTCCCCTTGTACTGCTCTTTGTCTTTGCGGTGTCGGCACTTGTTGTAACCCTGTTTGCAGCGAATGTATATCAGCAGACCGTTGAGGACTCATCCCGCAGCAGCACTGCCCGCACCTCTCTGGCTTATGTCACAGGCAAAATCCATGGAGGCGACACCGGCGGAAACATAGAAATAACAGATTTCGACGGCTGCCGATCCATCAGGATAACAGATACAATCAGCGGAGAGAAATACGAAACATACATATACTTCTACAAAGGCGAGATAAAGGAGCTGTTTGTGAAATCCCCGAAGGGCTTCACAGCAGAAAGCGGCACAGGAATCCTGAAGGTTAAGGATTTCTCCATTGAACAGAAGAGGGATAATCTCCTTCTCTTAACCTGTACCGATGACAGTAACCGTACTGCCTCCTCCGCCGTTGCCATCAGAAGCCGGGCTTATCCCGAAAGGTAAAAAATGAAACAACGAAACCGAGCACGTTCATCAACACTATTTCTTGTGGAACTCATCATTGCAATACTGTTCTTCACAGTCTGCAGCGCTGTTTGCGTGCAATTTTTCGTGAAATCCCACTCCATCAGCCGTCAGGCGGGAGAACTGAATTTCGCAGTAAACGAGTGCTCCTCCGTTGCGGAGATAATACAGGGTTCCGATTCTGAGGATGAAATGCTCCGGGGACTGAAAGCAGTCTATCCTGAGGCTTTTGCAGTAGATTCCTCAACTCTCAGTATTGCCTTTGACTCCGACTTCGTACAGTGCGATTCCGAAGGCAAGGATGCGGCATACTATGTAAACACTGAAATGAAAGTGGCGGATAACTCTGTGGAATGCACCATATCCGCCAGAAGCTCCGAAGACTCGGAGAGCATATACGAGCTTGAAATATTTCACAATCTGCCAGAGGACGGCACCCGGGAGGTGAACAAATGAGAAAAGAATCCTCAGTTCCTGTTCCAAAGGCTACAATCGGAATTTCTTCCCTTCTGGTGGTGTTCATCGTTCTCTGCCTCGTAACCTTCGCCTGCCTGTCCCTTTCAACAGCCAGGTCAGATTATGATTTTGCCAAGAAGAACGCTGACCACAAAACCGCCTACTTCAACGCCTGCAGCGAAGCCGAGAAGCTGATTTCAGACAGCACCAGCGGCAAAAGCGACGATACCTCATGGACAGTTCCCATTGATGATAAGAGCGCTCTGAATGTTGAAATCGAAAAAAACGGCGAAAGCTGCACCATCACAAGCTGGCAGGTTGTATCAACTGTCAAACGCGATTATAATCAGAACATGAACCTGATTCAGTAGAATAAAGAAGGAGTATCAGAGAAGGAGTATCAATGAACATTACAGAAATACTGCAGAAGGCTGTTGCGGAAAAAGCCTCTGACATTTTCATAGTTGCCGGTCTGCCTGTGTCCCTGAGAAAAAACGGCATAATAAGCAGGCTTGACGAGACAAGGCTTCTTCCTCCCGATACGGAGGAGCTGATTTCTCAGATATACAGTATGGCCGGCAATCGGGAGCTTGCCATCGTTTCCGATGGAGGGGATGACGATTTTTCCTTTGCCGTTCCGGGCCTTTCCAGGTTCCGTGTCAGCGCCTACAAACAGCGCAACGCACTGTCGGCTGTAATCAGAATAATAACCTTTGACCTGCCTGATTATTCGGAGCTGGGAATACCGAATACGATTATCAACATGGGAAACGGTTCCGGTGGAATGGTTCTTGTTACAGGCCCTGCCGGCAGCGGCAAGTCCACCACCCTGGCCTGCATAATAGATCACATTAACAAGACCAGGGACAAGCACATCATCACCCTGGAGGATCCTCTGGAGTATCTTCACAGGCACAACAGAAGCATTGTAAGCCAGAGGGAAATCAATGTGGACACCGAAAACTATGTCACCGCTCTCAGGGCTGCCCTGCGCCAGAGCCCGGATGTTATTCTTCTGGGTGAAATGCGGGATTACGAAACCATCAGCATAGCAATGACCGCGGCGGAGACCGGACACATGCTGTTTTCCACCCTCCACACAATTGGAGCCGCCAATACAATAGACAGAATCATAGATGTATTCCCTGCCAACCAGCAGCGGCAGGTGGCTGTTCAGCTTTCCATGGTTCTGAGTGCAGTTGTTTCACAGCAGCTCCTTCCGGCGGTTGACGGAGGCGTGGTTCCTGCCTTTGAGATAATGACGGTAAATCCCGCCATAAGAAACATGATTCGCGACAACAAGATTCCTCAGATAGAGGGACTCCTCTACTCCTCCTCAAAGGAGGACATGATATCGATGGATTCAAGCATTCTGAAGCTCTATCAGGAAGGCAGAATCACCCGTGAAACGGCTCTGCTGTATGCCACAAACCCGGAAATGCTGGAGAGAAAGCTCTAAATATTACATACAACAAAACGCCCGGAATACGGGCGTTTTAATTATTGTTCTATTATTTTGTTTATTGTTCTATTCTCGGCTATTGTCTACGAAGCCTATTTGCTGTTGCGGATAATGCTTTTTCTGTCTTCAATGTTCACATAATCGAGATGGGGCTGAACAGTATTGTATGCCGGTCTCATGAGTTTGCCCACATTTACCAGCTCCTCAAGTCTGTGAGCACACCATCCTGACAGTCTCGCTGTGGCAAACAGAGGCGTTGCTACATCGTTAGGAATATTCAGGGCATCGTACACGAAACCCGAATACAGGTCCACATTGGCAGGCATAATAACCTCTTTGCCGTGAACCTCTGCAAAGAGTCTTGCCGCATTCTTCTCGATATAGTCGCACAGGAGAAAATCGTCTATCTTGTTCTTGCTTTCCGCAAGCTTCTTGGCCATGTTCTTCAGTATCTTGGCTCTCGGATCCGACAGGGTGTAAATGGCATGGCCAACACCGTAAATCAGCCCTGTTCTGTCATTGGCCTGACCCTTCAGAATCTTAACCAGGTAATCCTCAAGGGCTGAGGTCTTTCCTATATCTTTAACATTCGCCTTAATGTCATTCAGCATTCTGATTACTGCATAGTTGGCTCCACCGTGCTTAGGACCCTTCAGGGAGCCTATTGCAGCGGCAATTGCCGAATATGTGTCAGTTCCTGTTGATGAAATCAGGTGGGTTGTAAAGGATGAATTGTTTCCTCCGCCGTGCTCTGCATGAAGCATCATGCAGACATCAAGGAGCTTCGCCTCCAGATCGGTGTACTCACCTGTCGGTCTAAGCATCCTCAGAATGTTCTCGGTTGTGCTGAGTCCTCTTATAGGCGCATGGAGATGGAGGCTCTCATTGTCATAGTAGTTGCTCTTTGCCTGGTAAGCGTAGCAAATGATCGCAGGGAAGTACCCCATCAGCTGAACCGACTGCCTCAGCACATTCTGTATTGAAATATCATCGGGATTCTCATCAAAGCTGTACAGCGCCAGCACGCTTCGCGCCAGCTTGTTCATAATATTGTTTGACGGTGCCGTGAGAATCATGTCCCGGGCAAAGCCCTGGGGAAGTTCTCTGTGGTTTGCCAGAATCTCGTTAAAAATCTCCAGTTCCTTCTTGCTCGGGAGGGAACCCATCATAAGCAGGAATGAAACCTCTTCAAATCCGAAACGATCCTCTGCGATAACATTGTTTACCAGATCCTCAATATCGTATCCTCTGTAATAAAGCTTTCCTTCTCTCGGAATCTTGTCTCCGTTTTCATCCTTATCGTAACCATGTACCTCACCGATATGTGTAAGTCCCACCACAACACCTGTTCCGTTGGAATTACGCAGGCCGCGCTTTACCTTGTTCTTTACATAAAGGTCCTCTGCGATTCTGTTCTTTTCAGACAGTTTGTCTGCGCCTAACGTATACAGTAATTCGGAATCCGCTTCTCTTTTTTTTGCCTTTAACTTATCAAGCACTAGCAAAATCCCCCTTTCAGTAAATATAACGGCACGATTCTACACCAGCTATCGGCCGACTCACCATAACGAAAATTTTCCTGTTCATAAATTTAACGGGTTAAAGCAATTTATTTATTTTACCATAAAACCCTCCGGAACACAACCTCTGCCCGGCTTCCGGATTGTTACACATGCCCCGGCTTCCGGATTATTACCCGGTTCGCCTACTTAATTGTAATGTAAGGCGCCCGGATATCATTCACTGAAGATATCCTGTCCCTGTTGAGTCCGGTACCCTCCTTGGCCAGCTCTTCACAGATGCTGTCGTACTCCTTCTGAGTGAGCTGCTCCAGCCCATGCACTCTCAGAGCCAGACCAATTCCGTCGTTTCCGGCATTGTATGCAAGTACTTCTCCTCCGGGGAAGTCTCCCTTTTCGTAGTCCTTCAGAACATCCTTCAGCGCCTTGTCAATGCTGTATACAGCAGATGTGATAACCGCATCTGATTTGCTGCTCTGATCTGAAATGCTGCCGATAACCTTGCCTTCTTTGTATTCAGCTGCAGCAATAACAGGAGCCTGTATATCCGAGCCTGCGGCAAATACCACCTGGACTCCATTATCATACATATCCTCAGCCAGCTTCTTCACCTTCTCGGGATCGCTGTAGTCATCGCAATACCTGTAGCTCATTTCAATGTACATTCCCGTTTCACGGGCGCCTCTGTTGGCTCCCTTAACATAACCGTAACCGAAATCAGCTATTTCCCTTTCTTCGCTCTGGCCTATGAATCCCAGACTGGTATAGCCTTCCTTGGCAGCTGCATATCCCGCCAGATAACCTGCCTGAGCCGAGTCGAAGGCAACTGCTGCCGTGTTCTCGGCAATCATAATATCCCCGGTTTCAGCATCATATGGCTCCGCGTCGGTGAGAACGAAGTCTATTTCAGGATACTCCTTCTGCATCTTGTAGGCTGCCTTTTCCATACTGCTGTTGTCTATTATTACAATCTTGGCACCGCTGTTGATTGCAGTTTTTATTATTTCGATAAAAGCCTGCTCAGTAGGTTCCGTAGCCTTGTAATACTTGTGGGAAATGCCGTTCAGGCCGCCGAATTCAATTATGGAATTCCAGGCAACCTCGCTGTGACCCGAGCCGTCCGTTATGCCGTCGTCCGTCACAAGGGCGATTTCGTAATCAACATCCTCCTCCGGCAGCGCCTCTTCCTTTTCGGTGCAGCCCGACGCCATAATGCCGAAGGTTCCAATAATCAAAACCAAAGTCAGTAATGTAGCAAGTTTTCTCATAATCTCATTTCTCCTTAATACAGCTCCGGCCTTCTGTGGGCAAGCAGCGGCAGCTGCTGTCTGACGCTGTCCACATAGTCGGTATCGATATCTCCGTATATAATGCACTCACTGTCATCAGCGTGGGCAACAAACTCCGCCCATGGACTCACAATACAGGAGTTTCCGTAGGCTTTGAATATGCCTTTCTCGTCCAGTGCAGGGGCGTTTGCGGCGAAGTACACCTGATTGTCCACAGCCCGTGCCTGCATTGTAATGTCCCAGTGCACAGGTCCCGTCGTGGTATTAAATGCTGCCGGCAGCACCATGAGCTTTGCCCCGGCAAGAGCCATCTTCCTGAACCATTCCGGGAAGCGTACATCATAGCAGATGGCAACTCCGATTTTGCAGAACTCAGTATCTATTACGGTCATTTCCTCGCCCGCAGTCAGCGTGTCCGATTCCATGAATCGTATCCTGCCGGGCACATCTATATCAAACAGATGAACCTTCCTGTGCCTTCCGATTATTTCCCCGTCTTTTCCGAAGCAGAAGCAGGTGTTGTATACCCTGTCCCCATCAAGCTCGGCTATTGTTCCTCCAATGAGATATATACCCAGCTCCCGGGCAAGCTCTGACATGAAGCTCACGCATCGCCCCTCTGCCGGCTCCGCGAACTTCCTGAAGTAATCGTTGGAATAGGGACAGTTCCACATTTCCGGCAGGGAGATTACATCGGCTCCCCCGGAAGCCGCCTCCCTGATGTACTTTTCTGCCTTTGCAATATTCAATTCCTTATCTGCAGAACCTGCAATCTGGCAAAGTGCTAATCTGAACATTTCAATACCTCCAGAAACTGTTTCGTCATCCTCCCCGTGAGTCCCCATATTATTCTCCGGCGGCCCAGGGAATCCTCAACATCGTATACCGGTACAGGCGCCTTGCCGTCCCTCCAGGGATACATGTTTCCCCCTGTTACTTTGTCATATGGGAATTCGGGATCCGGCTCCTGTCTCATCCTGCTTTCGTATATTTCAGGTTTTTTCCCCGCAAGTTCTTCAAGGTCAACTGTGAACACCTCAGCCACTTCATCCCTGCTGAAATCAATATCGCCCTGCTCTATAACCCCCAGAAAGCAGTGTATCTGTGACCCTCCCGCGGAGAACACGGAATCCAGTTTGGATATTATCCTTATGGAATCCGCCTTGACACCAATCTCCTCCTCTGTTTCGCGAAGGGCACATTCCAGGGGCGTCTCCCCCTTTTCAATCAGCCCTCCCGGGAAGCATATTTCACCCGGCTGTCTGCTAAGCCTCTCCGCTCTAACCTCATATAATACCTCAGTTCTGCCGGCTTCCTCCATCAGTGGCAGCAGCACTGCAAAATGCTTAAAGCCATGCTCTCCTACAGGTGTGTAATTCTTAAATGTCTCTTCTATTGTTCTGATATCCGTGCCTGTCATCGTTTCTTTCATTTATCTGTATTCTCCGGCCCTGTATTCTCCGGTCCCTTCAGCCTATGCCGGCTGTTTGCCATTTTCCTGTGGTCTTCGATATACTTTCTGTGTGATTCCCTCTTCTGGTGAAGAATGTTCAGGAGTGATGCAGCCAGCACAAAGGCAATCCCCACAACTGTGTTCCACAGAATTGTCTCTTTCAATACTATTACGGCAATAATCGGCGCGATTGCAGGCTTGAGAAAGAACGCAAATGCCCCCGTTGAGGCATCAGCCAGCTCGATTGCCTTGAAATAGAAGAAGTATCCCACTCCGGTTACCATTATGCCTGCATACAGAATTACAGGAACATTCCCCGGAATTCCGCTTATTACAGGCCTTCCCAGTATCAGCATGATAACAAGCAGAAATCCGCTTCCAAAGAGGAAGCTGATGCTTGTCTGTGCCATTAATCCTATTTTCCTCTGGGCCTGCTTGCCTGCCACCGTGTACAGTCCGAACACAAAGGCCGCACCGATCATCAGTCCCATTCCCAAAGCGGTATTACCCTCCTGAATATCCCATGGTCTGAACATGAAAAATATCCCTGTCAGCGCCACCGCCAGAATACCCAGCTTGCCGGGATTCAGCTTCTCGCTTGTAAAGAAATGTGCAAAAACCATCGTGAAGAAAGGATTCACACAAATCAGAACAGATACGGTTGAAGCATTGCACATCATGATTGAAAACTGAAACATGGACATGCTTACCGTAACACCAAGAAAACCCACCCCTGCAAGGGAGAGCAGATCCTTTCCGTTAATTCGTATTTTATTTCTCTTAAGATGTGTAATTGCGAAAGGCAGCAGCACGCATCCCCCAATCAGAAACCTCAGAAAAGTAAGCTGAAACGGGTCAAGGCTGCTTCCTCCGATTTTGCATGCCACCTCCATAGTACCAAACAGCAGCGCCGTTATTACAACACAAAAATATGCCTTTTTCATTCTCCCTGTTCCCTAATTTATAATATTGCTCTAGTTATATTGTATCGCTCTCGTTAAAAAAGGGCGGTGAACTCACCGCCCATAATGCTCTAATATGTTAATTCAGTATTTCGCAACCGTCGAAGTTCACTCCTATCATTTCTTCCTTCTCTGCGCTGACGCTCACTGTGAAGTCAACACCGTAGATTTCAGAAATCGCCTTAAGCCTTCCGATAAACTCCGGAAGATCTCCCAATGATACATCAGCATGCTTAAGAATGCTGTCTATGTATATCATCTCAATATCATGATCGGAACTGATTATTCCGTAAATAAATCCAATGTACTCGTCAATGTTTGTTATATGTTCATAATCTTCCATGCAGATAACTCTTATTCTATAGGAAAGTTCATAAGTAAGCCTATGATTCCTGTTAATGAAAATAATACTTCCATCACTTACTTTAATGCTGTCGTTTGCCAGCTGAATCATCTGATTTGTTTTGCCGCTTCCCTTATGTCCTATGAGTAACTTCACCATGGCACTACCCTCCTGTTTCTTTACTTATTTATTAGTTCAATTATAAACTATCTGGTTTTGTCATACAAGTGAAAATATGATATCAATCCTCAATAGTA
>X136_Domestic_Pig__coassemble_128_pt1 | contig 12881 bp, 10 predicted proteins | sample X136_Domestic_Pig__metabat2_low_PE_007 | metagenome-assembled genome bin X136_Domestic_Pig
TTTCTCCTGGTAAGCCTTGCCATAGTGTTTATGGTTTCCCTTGTCTGCTCGATGGCGAGTGCCGGGTGATCCAGGAACCTCTCCTCCAGCCTGTCAACGTCTCTAAGCTCCTCCGCAACCTCTGTTTTGTCCTTGATAATGAACTTTACTACCCCCTCCAATACACTGATGAAAGGCGCCTGTATGGCGACGATAACCACCCTGAACACAGTGTTCAGAATTGCTATCATAAACATATTCATAGGGATGTTCATAAAGGAAAAGTCAAAGACAGCATTGGCAGAATAAAACAGAATGCTGAATATGATAACTCCCAGGGTATCAACCATAAGATATATCAGTGCAGTCCGCTTTCCTGTAACTGTTGCTCCCAGCGCAGACAGCAGCACGGGAACGGCAGCGCCTATGGCAATTCCCATTATTATAGGCAGTGCCAGCTGGAAACTGATGGCCCCTGTAACTGCCAGAGCCTGAAGTATGCCCACTGCTGCAGATGCACTCTGGATGACACTTGTGAACACAAGTCCCACAAGAATTCCCAAAATCGGATTCTTGAAGGAGGTCATCATGGAGATAAACTGCTGGCTCTCCCTAAGGGGCTCAACGGATCCGCTCATGGTGCTGATTCCGAACATAAGAACAGCAAAGCCAAGCATGATATCACCAAGATAATGGTTGGTTTCCGACTTTGTAAACATCTTCAGTATTATTCCCACAACGGCAATCAGAGCCGTCAGGGAGGTTGTTGATATTATTTCAAATATTCCGCCGCCGCCAATTGACGACAGGCAGATTATCCATCCTGTAATGCTGGTTCCGATAATGGCGCCCATGATGATTCCGATAGCCTGATTAACCTTCATCATCCCGGAATTAACGAAGCCCACCACCATAATGGATGTGGCTGATGAACTCTGAATGACGGCAGTAACACCTGTACCGAGAATTATACCCTTAATAGGTGTTCCCGACAGTCTGTAAAGCACAAGCTCCAGACTGCTTCCGGCAACTTTCTTAAGTCCGTCTCCCATTAATGTCATGCCGAACAGGAACAGCGCAATTCCCGTCAGAAGAGTAACTACATTTGTGAATCCCATTTCCTGCTTATGTCCTCCGCCTTGTATTATCCAATCCCCGGTAAAACAACCGTCCCCAAAGTCTCCGTAAAATTATCGTAAAGAATTTGTAAATCCCCTGTAATTTGATTGTAGACTTCCCTGGTGAAGGTGTCAACACATGTGAGGAATCCATTCAAAATAATATCAAATACCCCGCCGGCCTGCTTTTGTGTTAAAATGTGACTATGTTAGGATATGTACAGATTCACAAGCCGGAGCTTAAGGTCCGGGAATACGAAATATACCAGGGTTACTACTGCGGCGTCTGCAAGTACATCGGCAGCACATACGGACAGCTGCCCCGAATGGCTCTAAGCTACGACGCAGCCTTTCTCGCCTGCCTTCTGGCAAGCGTCAGCGATGACCCGGACGAGCCTGCACGTGAGCACTGCATCGCCCACCACATCAACAAAAAAACCGTAATAAGAAACCGGGCAATCGAGTATGCAGGAGATGTGATGCTGATTCTGGCCTGGTACAAGCTCCTTGACGACGCCTCGGATGAGGGCAAGACCTCTGCAAAGGCAGTCATGAGGCTTCTGAAACCCCTGCATCGCAAGCTGCGCAATAGGTATGCCCAGCTGTGCGAAGGCATCGAATGGAACCTGGCAGTTCTCGGAGGACTGGAGAAGAGCAAATGCCAAAGCCTTGACCAGGCGGCGGAATCCTTTGCGAAGATTATGGAGGTAATATTCCGGGAGGGCTCCCTGCTTCTATATGAAGACGAAGACGAAGATGAAGAGCAGGATAATCTTCACGAAACCTTCGCAAAAATAGGCTATCATATGGGCAAGTGGGTGTATCTCATGGACGCCGCCGACGATATAGAGGATAACATCGAGACAGGTGCCTACAATCCCCTGCTGTACAGGTTCGACTGGCGTGGAGAGGTTAGCGGTGATGCCGCCTTTGCAGAAGAAACCCCTGAGCAGTTCAGACAGCGTATCCGGGACTCCCTGGAATTCAATCTGTATCACTATCTGGCAGTTCTGGGAGATGAAATGTCTGCCCTTGATATTAAGAAGAATAAAGGTATAATAGATAACATAATTTATTTCGGAATGAACCGCAAAACAGAAGCGGTTCTCGATAAAACTGAGAAGAAAGAGGAAGATAAATGAATCCATATGAAGTATTAGGAGTTAGAGAAGGTGCATCCGAGGCCGAAATCAAGGCCGCCTACAAGAAGCTGGTGAAGAAATATCACCCTGACAGATACGCCAACAACCCTCTGGCAGATCTTGCTGAGGAGAAGATGCAGGAGATTAATCAGGCTTACGACATGCTCATGAATAATTCCGGAGGCGGTCAGTCCTACAGCAGTCAGAGCGGCGGTTACGGCTCCTCCGACTTCATGCAGGTTCGCCGTGACATCGATAACGGAAATCTCCAGGCGGCTGAAACTGCACTGAACAATTCATCAAACAGAAACGCGGAGTGGTTCTTCCTTAAGGGAGTAATCGCATCCAGAAAGGGCTGGTATGATGACGCGGTAAACAACCTTCAGACTGCAGTGAACATGGATCCCCAAAATGCTGAATACCAGCGTCACTATCAGGCAATAGCCTCCAGAGGCGGCGCCTTCAGAAACCAGGCTGCCGGCAGGGGCTATCAGCAGGGCGGCAACGACGATTTCTGCTGCCAGGCTCTCCAGTGCTACATCTGTGCAGACTGCTGCTGCGACGTTATTTAACATCGGAAATTCCACATATGAACAGAAACTCAAGAACCTTCAAAATTACCCTGGGTGGAATCTGTCTCGCCCTGGCTGTCATATTCATGTTTGCAGCAACCTTCGTTCCCGGCGTGGAACTGACTTTGTTTGCAATCAGTTCACTGTTTACGGCAGTGGTAATTATTGAAACGGGAAACCCTAAATCCTTTCACTGCGGAACAGCAGGTGCCGCACTGATGTTTGCGGGAGCTTCCATTCTGGGCCTTGTTCTCATTCCCAACAAGGTTGCCATCATTCCATATGTGGTTCTTTTCGGATACTATCCGATACTCAAATTCTACATCGAAAAAATAAAAAGCGGCATAATGCAGGTTGTCTGTAAGACAATCTACTTTGCCGCTGTTTTGTCTCTTGGCCTTCTGGCCTTCAAATCAGTAATCGCACAGAGCATCAACCTGCCGGACTATCCGGTAGCCCTGCTTATTGTCGCAGGAACTCTGGTAATGCTCCTGTACGATTTCGTATTGACTTTTCTCATTAACTGGTACATCCGCCGGTTCAAAACCGGAGATGCCTCAAGCTTCAAGCTCAGCTGAGCATCAGCCCTTCTTGAATGCTGACTTCGGCATTCCGCAGAGAGGACACTTGTAGCTGTCCGGCTGTGCATCAAACGGCTTGCCTTCAGCCTCTTCGTCGTACCGGAATCCGCAAACTTCGCAGACATACTTGTCCGCATCGGCTACAGCTTCCTTGGCAGCCTTGGCAGCTGTTTCTTCAACGAATACGCTCTTTGCCATTCCGCAGATCGGACACTTGTAGGAATCCTTCTGCTCATCAAATGACATGCCTTCCTTCTCAGGATCATAAACAAATCCGCATACGCTGCACTTCATCTTAGCCGGAGCGCAGGCCTCACCTGTTCTTGAGAGTTCATCAGCCAGAGCTTCAATCTGTGCTTTTGTCTCATCGTTAATTGCCGATCTGATAGTCACCTCGTTTTCTGCAAAGGCAAGATTCTTTGATTTTTCGAACATGCACTTCATTATCTTTGTTGCAACAGGAGCCCATGATCCGTTCTGAATGAATGCAACCTTCTTGTTCTGGTAGTTACGTTCTGTAAGGTGCTGAATGAACTGCTTCATGAACGGGAAGATTCCTCCGCAGTATGTTGTTGTTGCGAATACAGCTCTGTCGTATCTGAAGGCGTCTTCAACTGCCTCTGCCCAGTCGCATCTTGCCAGATCGGAAACCTCTACAGTCTCAACTCCCTTTTCTCTCAGCAGATCGGCCAGCATAAGGGCTGCCTTTTCTGTGTTGCCGTATACTGATGTGTAGAAGATGCATATTCCCTCTGTCTCAGTTCCGTAGGATGACCATGTGTTGTAAAGGTCAATGTAGTATCCCAGATCCTCTGTCAGTACAGGACCGTGGAGCGGACAGATTTTTTCAATGTCCAGCTGGGCTGCCTTTGCGAGAACATCCTGAACCTGCTTGCCGTATTTGCCTACGATTCCGAAGTAGTAGCGTCTGGCTTCGCATGCCCAATCCTCCTCAACGTCCAGAGCTCCGAACTTGCCGAAACCGTCTGCTGAGAAGAGAATCTTCTCGCTGGACTCATATGTCATCATAACCTCCGGCCAGTGAACCATAGGTGCGTGAACGAAATTCAGCTTGTGAGCGCCAAGCTCCAGACATCCGCCGTCTTCTGCCTCGATGCGGTTAGGAATCTCGAAACCCGGGAAGAACTGTTCCATAACCTTGAAAGCCTTGCCTGTTGATACAACTGTTGTATCCGGATACTTCTCCAGAAATGCTTTTATTGCAGCCGAATGGTCAGGCTCCATATGGGAAACCACCAGATAATCAGGTGTTGCTCCATCAAGAGCTTCAGCTGCATTGCCCAGCCATTCATCGACCTTCTTCCTATCTGTTGTATCGAATACTGCAATCTTCTCGTCCTTGATCATGTATGAATTGTAGGCCATGCCGTTGGGCACGATATACTGTCCCTCAAACAGGTCCAGATCGTGGTCGTTCACACCGATGTAGTAAACAGAGTCAGTTACCTTGTTAATCATTATTTCCTCCTAAGCTGTTGTCTTAATTTTTGGTTACATTACATTATACCCTAAAATCCAGCTTTTCTCCATTGGAATCTATCGTAATTTTATCTCCGTCGCAAACTTCTCCTCTGATTATCATTGATGCCAGCTGTGTTTCAATGCTCTTCTGGAGGTATCTCTTCACAGGTCTTGCGCCGTATACAGGATCGTAGGCCTCCTCTGCAATGAAATTCTTGGCTGCATCTGTAAGCTCCAGAGTAATCTCCCTTTCGGTGAGACGAGTCTGAATATCCCTTACTCCCATCTCTATGATCTTAACAATCTGCTCACGGGTCAGCGGCGAGAATACTATGGTATCATCGATTCTGTTAAGGAATTCCGGTCTGAAATGCTTCTTCATTTCCTGTTCGACCTTTTCTCTTACTTCCTCGGTGACTGTTCCGTCTTCCCTGATTCCGTCGATAAGATAGCTGCTGCCGATATTTGATGTCATTATCACAATTGTGTTCTTGAAATCAACTGTTCTGCCCTGGTTGTCTGTGAGACGGCCGTCATCCAGCAGCTGCAGCAGTATATTGAACACATCAGGGTGAGCCTTTTCTATCTCGTCAAAGAGTATTACGCTGTACGGCTTACGTCTTACGGCCTCAGTGAGCTGGCCGCCTTCGTCGTAGCCCACATATCCCGGAGGCGCTCCCACAAGACGGGATACCGAGTGCTTCTCCATGTATTCGGACATGTCGATTCTTATCATGTTCCGTTCCGAGTCGAAGAGCGCCTCGGAAAGTGCCTTGGCCAGCTCGGTTTTGCCCACACCTGTAGGCCCCAGGAATATGAATGAACCGATTGGTCTGTTCTCATCCTTCAGTCCCGCTCTGGCACGGAGCACCGCTTCAGCAACAGATCTGACACCTTCGTCCTGACCGATTACACGCTTGTGAAGGATTTCAGGAAGCCTTACCAGCTTTTCCTTTTCGCTTTCCACAAGCTTGGCAACAGGTATTCCTGTCCAGCTTGAAATAACCTCTGCTATCTCCTCTTCTCCTACCTCTTCTTTCAGAAGTCTTGCCTCCTCGGCAGCGTCTGCCTTTGCCTTTTCCTCTTCCAGCTTCTTCTCCAGAGCCGGCAGTCTGCCGTACTTCAGCTCGGCAAGACGTTCAAGATCGTATTCTCTTTCGGCCACTTCGATTTCATGGCGGAGGTCGTCAAGCTGCTGCTTGGTTTCCTTCACCTCGGCAATGGCCTTTTTCTCTGTTTCCCACTGTGCCCTCATGCCGTTGCTCTCATCCTTCAGCTCCGCCAGCTCAGCTTCCAGAGTATTGAGCCTTGCCTTTGAGGCCTTATCTGTTTCCTTACCCAGAGCCTGCTTTTCAATCTCCAGCTGCATTATCTTTCTTGAGATTTCATCCAGCTCCGCAGGCATGCTGTCGATTTCGGTTCTTATCCTTGCTGCCGCTTCATCCATAAGGTCGATGGCCTTATCAGGCAGAAATCTGTCTGTAATGTATCTGTCCGATAGTGTTGCGCAGGCAATAAGAGCGTTATCTGTGATTCTGACACCGTGGTGAATTTCGAAGCGTTCCTTCAGTCCTCTTAATATGGAGATGGTGTCCTCAACTGTAGGCTGATCCACCATTACCTTCTGGAATCTTCTCTCCAGAGCGGCATCCTTTTCGATGTACTTTCTGTACTCATCAAGGGTTGTGGCGCCTATGCAGTGAAGCTCTCCCCTGGCAAGTTTAGGCTTCAGCAGGTTCCCTGCATCCATTGCCCCCTCAGTCTTGCCTGCACCCACAATGTTGTGAAGCTCGTCTATGAAGAGAAGTATTCTTCCCTCGGACTTTTCAATTTCGTTGAGGACAGCCTTAAGTCTCTCCTCAAACTCGCCTCTGAACTTGGCTCCTGCAATCAGGGAACCCATATCCAGTGCGAATATGGTTTTGTCCTTCAGTCCCTCAGGCACGTCTCCGTTAAGAATTCTCTGGGCCAGACCCTCCACAACTGCAGTCTTGCCCACGCCGGGTTCGCCGATGAGAACAGGATTGTTCTTTGTTCTTCTGGAAAGAATCTGAATTGTATGTCTGATTTCGGCGTCTCTGCCGATTACAGGATCCAGCTTTCCCTCCCTTGCCATCTCAACAAGGTCTCTGCCGTACTTTGTCAGTGCGTCATAGCCCTCTTCAGGATTCTGAGAGGTTACTCTCTGATTTCCGCGGACCTGGTTCAGAGCATCCAGGAAACATTCCATAGTAATGCCGTATTTTTTGAAAATCCTGGCACTTGGCGTATTCCGTTCCTCAAGTAGAGCCATGTAGAGATGTTCAACACTTACATATTCATCCTTGAGCGAGTTTGCCTTCTTCTCTGCAGCCGCAAGAAGCTGCTGAAGTCTCCTGGTAGGATACATCTGATCCGCTCCGCCGCTTACCTTCGGCAGCTTATCCAGTTCAGCCTGGAGGGAGCCTATAATTTCCCCGGCATTCAGTTTGGCATATGCTATCAGCTTGGGAATCAGACCGTCCTTCTGCTGGAGCAGAGCCATGTGCAGGTGTTCGCCATCCACCTGCTGATGTCCTTCTTCAATGGCGATGTTCTGGCAATCTATTATTGCCTCCTGTGCTTTCTGTGTTAATTTTTCTGCGTTCATATTTCTAAACCCCTTTCAATTACCAATTTGAATTTTCAATCCAGCAGGTTTCTTTCCCCCTGTCCTGCCTTTGCATGTTCATTGTAATACCGTTTAGCACTCATGTCAATAGAGTGCTAACAAATTTTCAGAACTTTGTTTCATATGCGTTTCATATGTATTTCATGCCCAAATCTGCTACATTTCCAGCCGGGTATATGTTATAATTTAGCTATGAAAAGGATACTAATTATTTCACTAATATTAATAACAGCGGTTATTGTTTTGACAGCCTGCGGCAGCACGGTTCCCGAAAGGCTTGTGGGAGAATGGCAGTGCGCCGATTCCCCTTCAGGCAACGCCATGTACACGGGTATGTACACAATGACCATCCAGGAAGACGGCAGCTTCAGCATCGTTGATACGGAAGCCGGTAATCCATGCATTGCCGGGACAATGAAGGGGGACGACACAGGTAAGCTGGGAATTTTGGAGTTGACCTGCAATACCGATGATTTCGATCCGCCCATATGCTGGCCGAACTTCAAGCCGAACTCCAGTGTCAGGTACAAAATAATCGACAATGACACAATCAAGCTGGGCTATGTTGGAATATGGCTCACATTTAACAAGTAATACAAGAAATATCAGAGGACCTGAACCGTTAGGTCCTCTTTGTCTAAGGAGAAAAACAGAACAATGAACATAAACAACAATTCAGATTACAAAGCAATGAGGAGGACCTCCAGGCAGAATCTGAAGCGGAACTACATCGCATGCGTGACCGTATGCTTCCTGCTGATGATTTTCGGCGCTGAGTATGCATCCTCCGACGGACTGCTGGGAGAGCACTCTGATCTGGGTGTATCCGGCGGCAGCACCGGAGTCTCAAGTCATATGGTAAAGGGTTCCCAGCTGGGTAACGCCTTCTTTGACAGCCTCCTTGAGGAGATCGACAACAAACAGCTCAAGACTGCAACCAAGGGAGTAATGGCTTCCCTTGCCAACAGCCTTACGAAAACAGCCCATGTTCTCACCTTCGCAGCCGACGCAGTGAGACACATTCTGGCCAATCATCCCGTAATGAGTTTCCTGGTTTCCCTGCTGGGTGTCATAGCCTCTCTGCTGTACTACATGTTCTTTCAGGTGCAGCTCAAAATCGGACAGCGGCGGTTCTTCCTTGAAAACAGAATCTACCGGGACACCAGAGCCACGAGGATTTTTTCAGTGTACAGAACATCCGGAGTACGGAACGTTGCGAAGATAATGGTGCTGCGGGCAGTTTTGAACCTTCTCTGGTGCTTAACAATCGTGGGCGGCATCATGAAGTACTATGAATACAGAACCATTCCATACATTCTCGCCGAAAACCCGATGATTTCCCGCAAAGACTGCTTCGCGCTGGCAAAGGAGCTGTCCATAGGGTACAAAATGCAAATGTTCCGCTTTGACCTTACATACCTTCTCTGGTTCATCGCAGGGTTCTTCACCATGGGACTTCTCAACATCCTGTACACAAACCCATACTACCGCGGGGGTCAGGCGGAATTCCACGTTATGCTCAGGGAACGTGCAAAGGCAGCCGGCACCCCTCACATTCATCTTCTTGATGATGCCCCGCTTTACGAGCACAGGGGCGAGGCTCGCCGTGCGGATCTTTATCCTTCTATAAAAATCCGTGCAAAGCATGAACTGTCAGTGCCTTGGGACAGGCATTATTCAATAATTCATATCGGTCTGATATTCTTTGCCTTTGCGATGATAGGCTGGTGCTGGGAAGTGCTGTATCACTTCATTCTGGATGGCATTCTCATCAACAGAGGAAGCCTCTGGGGTCCGTGGATTCCAATCTACGGTGTTGGAGGAACCTGCGTGGTGGTGCTTCTGAAGCCCCTTGGCAAGAAGCCGGCCCTTATGGCTGTATGCACCTTCTTCGCCTGCGGCATAATCGAATACTTTACCAGCTGGTACTTTGAGACCTTTGATCATATTAAATACTGGGACTACTCAAATTATCTGTTTAACATTAACGGCAGAGTATGCCTTGAGGGGCTTATCATGTTCACAATCCTGGCCAGTCTGGGACTCTACATGATCGCACCTCGTTTCGACAATCTATTCAGCAAATGGCCCGCAAAGGTCAAGGTTCCCCTGTTGTGTTTCCTGACGACGGCTTTCCTTGGTGATGTGATCTACACCCACTTCCACCCTCATACCGGTAAGGGAATTTCATCGGGGCTTATTGATTTTGATCTGCCGGATTACCAGGAGGCAGATGTTCAGGAGGTATCACATGTTTAATCCGAAATATTCTTTTAAGTTCAACAATCCTACGAAGCTTCTGTTTGGAGCCGGCATGATAGGCCGTCTTCGCAGGGAAAAAATGCCGGGCACCAAGGCTCTTCTTCTTATGTCCCGGGGCAGATCAGCTCACGTCAGCGGCGCCTACGACAAGACGGTTGAGCAGCTTCAGCGGCTGAAGGTTGATTTCGTGGAGTTTGCTGAAATAATGGAAAACCCTTCAATGGAAATATGCGAGAAGGCCGGGGAATTCGCAAAGGCAGAGGGCTGTGATTTCATTGTTGCCCTGGGGGGCGGCGCCGTTCTCGATGCCTCGGTTGCCGTGGCTGTCATGGCCACAAACCCGGGAAGACTGTGGGATTATGTTGTTGGAGGAACCGGCAAGGCTCAGCCTGTTGTCTGCGATCCCCTGCCGATAATAACCATCGCAACATCTTCAGGCACCGGTTCTGAAATGAATGAGATAGGTGTCATCTCAAATGACACCACTCATGAGAAGATTGGTTTTGCGAATCCCAAGTGCAAGCCTGTCATTGCAGTTGTTGACCCTACCTTCATGCTGACTGTGCCGCCGGCGTACACGGCATATCAGGGCTTCGACGCACTGTTCCATCATGTGGAGGCCATGATGTCCAGATCTCTTAATGTGCTCTCCGAGGCTATTGCTCTATCCGCCATTTCGGATATTAACGAGTATCTTCCAAAGGCAGTAGCTGACGGCAGCGACATCGAGGCCCGGGAGCATGTTGCCTACGGCAGCACCATGGCAGGGATTACCATGCAGCTTACCAGCCTTGTGGCCCAGCACTCCATGGAGCATGCCATGAGCGCTCATCATCGGAATCTCCAGCACGGTGCCGGTCTCATTATGATTTCCAGGGAGTTTGCTCAGTTCTTTATTGACAGGCATGCCTGTGACGATCAGTTTATTAAGATGGCCGAAGCCATGGGAGCACCTGCTCCCGCTTCCCCTCAGGATTTCATCGATGCTCTGGAAAAGCTGAAAAAGGCCTGCGGTGTTGATAATCTTAAGATGAGCGATTACGGTTTCACCAAGGATGAGTGCATGGAGCTGGCTCTGAATGCCCGTGCCACAATGGGCGGCCTGTATCTTGCAAATCCGTGTGAAATGACCGATGAGGATGTGGCCGGAATATTCGAAAAATCCTTCAGATAGGTTCTGACTCATGAAAACATCAGGGGTACATCTCGAAGTGAGATGTACCCCTTTATAATATATTAGTAAGGAATCTTATATGTTGAAATGTTTTAGTGTTAGAATCTGAGGGACAGGCAGGTGAGGCTGCCGTCTATTTTTCTGAATTCACTTGTGTCTACCAGGATTGTCGGGTATCCCAGGTCCTTGATAATCTGAAGGGTTTTCGGATATCCTTCCGGTACCAGAACCGTTCCGTTGATGTACATGCTGTTGATTGCGTACAGTTCATCAGGGTCGATTACGATGCGGTTAAAGTCTTTGAATGCATCCATCTTATCTACTATTTCTGTTACCAGCATATTGTTGTTTTCAAGGTATATTGCGAAGTCCTTCAGGTGAAGTCCTTCAGTTACAGGAACCGTTGATGATGTGTATCCGAATTTTGTTACTATCTCATTGAACTGTCTTGCGCCTTCTTCGTTTGTTCTGTCGCTTAGTCCCACATAGAAATGGTCGCCTACACGCATTACATCTCCCCCCTCCATTGTTCCCGGAGCTTCAATGTGAAAGATCTGCTCGTCATCGTAGAACTTCCGGATTGCAGGAAGGATTTCCTCTTTTTCACCGTTTCGTGAGTCTGTTGCCGGATTTGTTATTACAGCGCAGCGTTCCATTACTACTGCAGGGTCCTCTGTGAAGCATGAATCCGGATAACGTTCATCAGCATCCAGATCCAGAACCTCAAGTCCCAGAGATTCAAGAACTTCTACATATTTGTCATGCTGCTTTACAGCCAGGTCGTAGTCAGGCTTCTCGCCTGGCTCAACAAACTGCGCAGTTGTTATTCCATCTATCAACGCTCTGCATGGTTTCTTTGAAATTGCTCTTGTAAACATTCTTTACCTCCATGAGTGTTATTATCTGAGTGTTTTCTGCTTTTGCTTGATTTTAGTATAGAGGATGTTTTATGATTCGTAAAACGCAAGTTTCTCATGATTTATATGACTTTTTATCATATAATAGTGTGAGGTATTTCTTTGTTAGCTTGGAGGCGCATTATGAATCTTTCCCAATATGAGGCTTTTATCAAAACTGTAGAACTGGGCACTCTTACAGGTGCCGCCGAGAGTCTTGGCTATTCCCAGTCCGGACTTACAAGGGCTTTGAATTCTCTGGAAAACCAGTGGGGCGTGAAGCTTCTTATCCGGGGTCGAAGCGGAGTTCAGCTCACAACCGAGGGAGAGCTGCTGCTGCCATATATCAGAACGGTGCTTCACGATCAGCGCAGACTTTCAGAAAGGGTTGGGGAACTCAACGGTCTGAGGGACGGCCTTATTAGAATAGGAACCTTTAACAGCGTTTCCGCCCAGTGGCTTCCGGGAATGATCAAAAGCTTCAGGCAAAGCTACCCGGGCATCAGTTTTCAGCTCCTTCACGGAACCGACGATCAGATTGTCTGCTGGCTGTCAGAGGGACGGGTGGATGTGGGCTTTGTCTCATATCCAACCCTTCCGGAGCTTGATTGCGATTTCCTGTACCGAGATCCCCTTGTGGCTATTTTTTCTGAGGATGACTGCCACGCCGGTCTTGATGCCTTCAATATTCATGAGCTTCCGGAGCTGTCTTACATCGCCCTCAATGAAGGCGTTGAGGATGAGATTACCGCCATCCTGAAGCAGAACAAGATAAACCCCGAGGCCGCCTTCGTTGAAAGCAACGACCACGCCGTTATTGCTATGGTGGAGCAGGGTCTGGGCATAAGCCTCATGTCCGCCATGATGCTTCAGGGCTTCAATCGCCGCATCCTCTGCCTGCCCCTGGATCCTCCGGGCTGGCGCGACCTTGGCATAGCCTGCCGTAACCGAAGCGTCCTTTCAGGAGCCGCTTCCATGTTCTACGAACACGCCTGCCGGTGGGTAAGGGACAACTACTGAGGCAG
>X136_Domestic_Pig__coassemble_129_pt1 | contig 12520 bp, 9 predicted proteins | sample X136_Domestic_Pig__metabat2_low_PE_007 | metagenome-assembled genome bin X136_Domestic_Pig
TTCTCGGCAGACTGAATTCTCGGTCTTGGGGACTGTTTCCTCACGGCACCTTAGGCTCTTCCACTGCCATAACGGCATAATCAGGTCTCTGCTCCAGCAGAGTATTCTTCAGCTCCCGGAAATCTATTGGCTTGGCAATGTGAGCCGCCATGCCTGCGGCTTTTGATTTTTTCTTATCCTCTTCGAAGGCATTGGCAGACAGGGCGATCACCGGTACCGGGCTATCCGGAAATAGCCGCTTGATTTCCCGGACCGCTTCATAGCCGTCCATCACCGGCATTTGAATGTCCATCAAGATGAAATCAAATGAGTCAATTCCTTTTTCAAGGAGGATGTCAATGGCAGTCTTGCCGTTTTCGGCGCAATCTGTGCCGATACCTAAATCCCCCAGCATGTCGCAGATTATCTCTCTGTTCAGGAAAATGTCCTCAACAACCAGTGCTCTCAATCCCTCAAGCATCGCCGCTTCATCGATTGACTCGTCGGAGGCTTCATCGGATGACTCAACGATAGCAATGTCACCGGCAACCGGCCCGCCGGCAACGGATTCCCCATCTGATAATACCTCGGGTTCCATTCCCGATTCATCCTGCAGTTCGAATGGCATGGTAATCGTGAAGGTTGAGCCCTCATTCTGTCTGCTTTCGCACTCGATGCTGCCGCCAAGGAGCTGGACAATGCTCTTAGAGAGAGCCAGTCCCAGTCCCGTTCCCTGCACCCCGCTTGTTGTGGAGTTTTCCTCACGGGAGAACTCCTCAAACAGGTGCTTCTGAAATTCCGGGCTCATGCCGATTCCGTTATCTGCAATCACGAACCGGTACACAGCTCGCTGCTTCGGCGCATACCGGTCAGCAGGCAGCCCTTCCCCATTCCGGTCATCAGGCAGCCCTTCCCCATACCGGCCATCCGGATTCCTCAGCTGCCTCAGGGTCACCTTCACAAAGCCCCCGGCCGGAGTATATTTAATCCCGTTGGAAATGACATTTATCAGCACCCTCTGAACCCGGGTTTTGTCCATCAGTACCTTACGGTTCCAAACCTCACCGGTTTCAAAAACCAGCTCTACCTTCTTTTCCTCCGCCAGCTGCCGCAGCACTGTACCCGTCTCCCTGAAGGCCTCCACAACATCAGCGGAAATTCTGTTAATAACCACCTGCCCGCTTTCAATTCTGCTAAATTCCAGAACATCATTTATAAGCGCTAGAAGAATATCTCCCGACAGCCGGGTCTTCTCAAGGCAATCCTTCACCTTACTCTTATTATCAATGTTCTTCAGAGCGATTCCCGTAAAGCCGATGATTGCGTTCAGCGGCGTTCTGATATCATGGGACATATTGAACAGAAACGAAGTCTTCGTTCTGTCAACCTGCTCCAGATTTCTCCTGATTCTTCTGTTTGCCCTGGCATTCATCAGCATGCCCGCAAGCAGGATAACAGCAATTATCACAAGAAGCGCAAAGGCAACAATAGCCTTGATAATATCATTGAAGGCGCTCCCCGCTGCGTCGGTAACATGCTCCTTCCTTATTACAAAAGCAAGAGACCAGTTGCTTACATCCAGAGGAGTGGAACAGAAGTAGTAGAAATCCCCATCTATTTTCATTTCCATGACAACCGTCTTCTCCTGACGACAGTCCTCAACATAATCCTCAGGAGGTCTGTCTCCGGTTACCTCCACCCTCGGGAACTTGGCATATATTTCTGCTCCTCCCACAAGTTCCCCGACTCCGAACTGTTCATACAGCATATATCCGGAATCAGTTTCAAAAATAAATGTGTTGTTCAATCCGTTAAACAGATCCGAGATGGTTTCATCAAGCCTGTCCACATCCTGCATTGATGCGAAATACTCAAGCCTCACCTCTCTGCCCTCGCATAACACTCTGAGGGGTTCGGTAAGTCTGAACCTCGTAACCAAAAAGGTTTTATCCGGATCCAGGTGAGGAAGGGACGCAATGTACTGCATCTCGCTGTCCGTTTCCCAGCCATAGTATTCGGTATTAGTTATCTTCCCCGACTTCCCGTCGGAGCTGTAGTAGTTACCCTCTCCGTCTGCCATAAAGAACATATCTCCTTCCATTCCCATCTGCCGGGAAATTTCAGGCATTATCTCCTCTACTTCCCCATATTCCGGCATCATGTTTTCCACTGCATTTTTCATGGAGAGGGCCTGTTCGTACTGACCTGCAATGGATTCGTTAACGGTCTTCGCAGAGGACTCCGTAATCTCACTCATGTACTGCTCCCGTTCCGAATACAGTGAGGCATTAATCGCTTCAACTACCACAATAGCGGCAACAATCATTAAAAAAATCACCACAAGCATGGCTACAACTGTGTAACGTCGTTCCCTTGAGTCCGAATGCTCTATCATACCCCTGAAGTTTTTCACCTTTTCTCTTCCCGGTTCCATGTCTTCGCGTCCCTCCCTGTATCCTCCAAAAAAACAGCAATTGCCTTTGCATGTTAACGCAAAGGCAACTGTTTCCTTCTGTCATATTCGTCGTTTTCGTAATGCTTCCTTTTGTTCTCGTACATTTTCCTGTCGAGAACATTCAGGAAATCCCTGAATGTCTGTCGGGATGAATCAAATACTGCCTGTCCCATTGAGGTGGACAGGGTGTAGTTCAGCTTGTTACGGCTGTTGTATTCCTTAAAACCTCTTTCAATTTTTTCGATAACTTCCGAAACAACGTTCTCATCAACCGATCTGACTACTATTATAAACTCATCACCGGCGCATCTTATCACGCGACCCCTTCCGACCACGGCATCGCTGAAAATTCTGGCTGTGACCATCAGAGCCTTGTCCCCCTCGCTGTGACCGAAGGCATCGTTTATACTCTTGAAATCGTTAAGATCCGCCATAAAGGCTGTCATAACTATATGCTTTTCGTCGCATTCCCGTTCCAGATCCTTCAGATGCATATGATTGAAGACTCCGGTTAGAGAGTCAATGAAAATCAGACTGTTCTTCAGATATGATGCCATTCCCTGAATAGCGATGGCAACGCTCACCCATATTACAGATATTCCGAAAAGCAGCGACTGGGCAATTACCCCTAATACTACAGGTGTCAGGAAAATCCACGCTGAGAACCTTATTACCACCTCGTCCCGCCGCTTTGATCTGTCAAGAAGAAACACACCGTACACAATGTGTATCAAACCGATAATAACGAATACCCAGTACATGCTCTGTCTCTCATACACATTGTTCTCCAGGGAAAAAACAATAGGGTAAAATACATTCAGAATCAGGGCAGCGACTCCAATAAGATCTATTCCCAGAACGACCCCGTTCATCACCCTTGAGACGCTGTTCTCCGTCAGGCAGCACACAAACACCAGCCACAAATAGGTTATCAGAATAACCGAGAAGAACAGCCATGAATCAGAAATATACAGAATCACTGTGAAAACCATCCCCGGTTTGCCATCTGCAGCGAAACCGATTATCTCCGCAATACAGGACAGGATGGTAACGATTACAGCCCGAAACAGATGTCTGGTCAATCTGTTTCGGTTGATATGCTCTCTATTCGTTATGATAAGCATAAGCATCATTGCGATACCTATTCCATTGCTTATGCACGATGCTGCAAACATTGAATATCTCCTTAACCTCTCATCCTTACCAGCTCATCCCAGTATGTTCAAAATATAAGCACTTTAATTATATCTGAAGTGGTTGATAATTCAACAATTGAATTGCAATTTTATCATGTTTTTTTGCCCGGGCAATTCATTTGTTTGCATTATAACAGAAGGACAGTCCCTTTTTCGGGACTGCCCTCCTTCATGTAAACTATTTTCTTATTCTCTTTACTATATTCTTGCTCCTCTTTTATTCCACTTCCGGAAGTGTTGCGAAGCCAACCTGGAGATCCTCATCAGTCGGGATATAATCAGACATTGTGCCATTGTTGAAGCTCTCGTATGCATACATGTCAAAGTATCCTGTTCCTGTAAGACCGAATACGATGTTCTTTGCTTCTCCTGTTTCCTTGCACTTTAATGCCTCATCTATGGCAACCTTGATGGCGTGGCTTGATTCAGGTGCCGGCAGAGTTCCTTCAACTCTGGCGAACTCTACAGCTGCCTTGAACACTTCAGTCTGCTCAACTGCCCTGGCATCGATTATTCCATCATGATACAGCTGTGAAACGATGCTGCTCATTCCGTGGTATCTCAGGCCGCCTGCGTGGTTCGGGGAAGGAATGAATCCGCTTCCCAGAGTGTACATCTTAGCCAAAGGACAAACCATTCCTGTGTCACAGAAATCGTATGCGTACTTGCCCCTGGTGAGACTCGGACATGATGCCGGCTCAACGGCAACGATCTGATAATCATTTTCTCCTCTGAGCATTTCCCCTACAAACGGTGAAATAAGTCCGCCAAGATTTGAGCCGCCGCCGGCGCAGCCGATGATAATATCAGGCTTAACACCGTACTTGTCCAGAGCTGTCTTTGTTTCAAGACCCACAACCGACTGATGAAGCAGAACCTGATTCAGAACGCTTCCCAAAACATATCTGTAGCCGTCTCTTGATACTGCGCTCTCAACCGCCTCTGAAATGGCGCATCCCAGGCTTCCTGTAGTTCCAGGATGTTCAGCAAGAATCTTTCTTCCAACCTCTGTTGTATCCGATGGTGACGGTGTAATGCTGGCACCGTATGTATTCATAACCTCACGACGGAATGGCTTCTGCTCATAGGATACCTTAACCATGTATACATCGCAGTTCAGATCCAGGTATGCACATGCCATTGAGAGGGCTGTACCCCACTGGCCTGCTCCCGTTTCTGTAGTAACGCCCTTGAGGCCCTGCTTCTTGGCATAATATGCCTGAGCTATTGCTGAGTTCAGCTTGTGGCTTCCGCTTGTGTTGCCACCCTCGTACTTGTAGTAGATGTGAGCCGGTGTTCCCAGCTTTTCCTCCAGACAGTAGGCTCTAACCAGCGGTGAAGGTCTGTACATCTTGTAAAAATCACGAACCTCCTTCGGGATTTCGATATACGGAGTATCATTGTCCAGTTCCTGCTTTACGAGCTCCTTGCAGAATACCTGCTCCAGTTCCTCTGCCTTCATCGGCTCGTGTGTTCCCGGATTCAGAAGGGGTGCCGGCTTGTTCTTCATGTCAGCCCGCACATTGTACCATTCCTTAGGCATTTCATTTTCTTCGAGATAGATCTTGTAAGGGATTTCGTTTGTCTTTGCTGTAGTCATTTCTTTTTCTCCTTTCACTACGCTTTCGCAGCTCTGCATGGTGAAGGGCTCCGTAAAAAATCAAAAAGCGCCTGTCCACTCAAGGACAAGCGCTATGCCTGCGGTACCACCTTGTTTAACATTCGCCCCCGCTAAAATGGGAACATCCTGTTCACTCTGCAGAGTGCCATCACACTCCTCGCCCGTAACGCCGGCGTCACGTCTCAGCTACTCGGCGATGAGTCTTCCCTCGCCTTTCGCCTCGCCCTCAGAGGCCCATTATACTGAAACTGCATCTGCCCGGATTCCACCATCCCAGGCTCTCTGTAAGACCGTACCTCAGTTTTACTTCCTCTTCAACGGTTTACTTTATTCAATTAACGTAATAATACTCCCGGCATTTTCAAATGTCAATACCGTTTTGCAAAAAAATTCTACTGTTGTTTTGACATTTCAGCGTATCTCTTGATTTTGCCCGTGGTGGTTTTTACCATCTCCTGATCCGTGGTAACCACACGAAGCATCTGCTTATACACAGGAAGCGTATCGTTAATGGTTTCAATATCAGCCTTGATTACCTTATCAATTCTGTCCTTCGATTCCGCTTCATAGTGTTCAGCCATATACTCCGGATTGTAAACAATTTTCACGCACACCGCCAGATTCGTTTCGTCTCCGTCATTACCCCGGGGTTCCCCGTAAACCATGCACTCCTCTACGTAAGGCAGGCTGCTTACCAGCACCTCAAGTTCTTCAGGATATACGTTCTTGCCGTTCTTCAGAACGATTACGTTCTTTTTCCTGCCGCAGAGGAACACAAATCCGTCCTTATCAGTATATGCCAGATCCCCTGTATGGAGCCATCCATCCACCAGAGTCCTGGCTGTTTCCTCCTCGTTTTCGTAATATCCGGACATGATGCTCGGTCCCCTGGCAATCAGCTCTCCAACCCCCTTCTCATCCGGGTTGTCTATTCTAACCTCCAAATTCGGCAGCGGTCTGCCTATGGAGCCGTTCTTCTGTTCAAATTCGTTCTCAACGCAGATTACAGGTGAGGATTCCGTCATTCCGTATCCCTGTGTAGCCACGATTCCAAATGATTTGAAACCCTTAAGGGCAACGGGATCGATAGCCGAAGCTCCGCTCACCACAAGACGGATTTCTCCTCCCAGCTTCTCCAGAACCTCTGCAAAAAGCCGACGGCGCAGGTTAATTCCAAACTTTTCAGCAATATCCGCCACCTTCATTCCAAAGGCAAGCTTCTTTTCTTTTCCTTCCTTTTTCACCGTAGCCAGCACTTTTTTGTAGATGGATTCAATAAGAAGCGGTACACAGAAAAACACCGAAACCCTGTATTCCACCAGGTTCTTCTGAAGATATTTCAGTCCGTCACAGTATGTGGTGGTGGCCCCCTGGGCTATCATAACAAACTGGCCTATCGCTCCGAAGGTGTGATGATAAGGCAGGAAAGCCATGCTCACATCCCCGGGATACACCTTAATTACAGTGTTGATGGAATTGAGATTCGCCATGATGTTTCTCTGACAAAGCATTACTGCCTTTGCCATTGAAGTTGTTCCCGAGGTGAAAAGAAGTATGTCAATCTTCTCCGGATCCACCGGCAGATGCTGATATTCCCTGCTGCCGCTGTCCACCAGGCTTCCACCCTCTGCCATGTACTCCAGAATAGTCGGGAAGTCTTCAATCTCCTCCATGGCGATGAACTCCGATACATTGGTTTTGCCTTCTGCCTTAAGGCGCTCTACAACCTTCAGATGAGCCTTGTCAAAGATGAGAATATCGGCGCCGCTTCTGATAAGGGATGATTCCAGTTCTTCATATGGCAGCCCCTTGTCCAGAGGCACGCATATGCCCAGTCCACCCAGAACTGTGAAGTAGCTTAGAATCCACTCGTATCTGTTCTTGCCCACAATGGCTATCCTCTTCCCTTTTCCCTGCCTGGAAAGGAGCCCCTCGCCGAAGGCGTGAACATCTTCTCTGAAACGGCTGAATGAAATGTGCTCGTATTCAAAGTCTTTGCGGCTTTTGCTGTGCTTGATAATAAATGCATCCGCATCACCGAATTTCTCGGCACTTTTATTCAGCATGTCTCTGAAATCCGAGAAATTTGTTCCCTCAAATGCGGGGGTCAGCTGTTTTATATTATTCATGTAGTCTCCTGTGTCAGTTTTCTATGTAGTTATCGAAACTATGTTACATAATTATTATAACTTTGTCAACAGGTTGACGATTCTACATATTAGTGCTATGCTTACACCAAAGAGTTTAGTTTTATCTGATTAGAGGTGATAGAATGGCTGACAGCAAGCAGTCCAACCTTCTGAAACTGCCGAGGTGGAACCAGCTTCCATCGGTGGATCAGTATCTGGAACAGGTTCTGCAGCTTATAGACGGATATCTCGGGGAGTATCTTCCCCATTCAGGGCAGCGAATAATAACCCGCACCATGGTAAACAATTACGTTAAGCAGCGTTATATCGACCCCCCTGAAAACAAAAAATACAACAGGCTTACCATAGCCTGTCTCTTCGTAATCACGCTGCTGAAACCGGTGTATACCATAGACGAGATTGCCACCCTCATACAGCACGGAATCGATTTCAAGGATGCTGAGTTCTCGTACAACCAGTTCTGCGACATGATTGAAAAAGCAGTGGAGCACGCCTTCGAGGGAACCACCATGCCGAAGCATTCGAAACAGAACGATCCCAAGGATCTTTTCTGGCATGTCTGCAACTCCTTCGCTTCACAGCTCTATGTAAGGCACGCTTACCTGCTGCACTAAGTACCATGCGGCAGCTTAAATAAAAAAAGGCCTGTTCACCCTCCATAACAGGCCTTTTGTATTTCTGTTTTACTGTTATATGTTTTACTGTTTTACTTTTTTGTTCTTTGCCGCCTTCTTCTGTTCCTGAACCTCCAGGTAGACAATCTTGTCCTTTCTTCTGGCAGTAGGATCCACCGGCTCAATCTGTCTGAAGCCATCGGCCAGATCCGGAATCAGGACCAGATCAATATCCTCAAACTCCTCCTTCAGAGCCTCAGCGGTTTCAAGCTGGGCAGCCTTCAGCAGCCCTATATCCAGCTGTTCTTTTTTGTTGGTGAAGAAAACCTGAATCCAAAGCTTTCTTCCTGTTTTGATTACGTCTGTGAAGGTAACATTGCAGTCGTAATGATCCAGCCTTTCCTTGCTTATTGCCTCTATCCGTTCAAACATTTCATTTTCCGGAGCGAAGAGCACAATGCTTCTCAATGATTCCAGAATCATGGCTATCGGCTCCTTTAGGAGAGCCACCGCGAGTATAATCGCGATTCCCGGGTCAACATACGGGCATATCCAGGACAGCGGAGTTCTGATGATAATGAGGTTTACCGCAAAGGCAGCCCCCACTCCCAGTGTGCATATGGCGTCCAGCTTCCAGATAAACAGTTCCGCCTTGATTGACGGGGATTTGTACTTGGTTGCAAGCCTTCCCAGCACAATCCACATGATTACACATCCTGCGGAAATGCAAAGTTCGAAAATGGCAAGCACCGAAGCATCCACCTCGTTGCCTCCGTTGATAATTGTTTTGATGCAGTTAATCACCAGCACCACATCGATAATAAGAAGAATCGTGTATTTGATTAGAACAAACAGCGACTCAATCTGCGAAAACCCGTAGGGTCTCTTCTCTGTTTCTTTTTTGTAGAGCAAAGGCACCAGGAGCATGAATGGTCCAATCATTGCCAGATCCGCCAGGTCATACACACAGTCCATCAGTACAGCCTTTGATCCCGTCCAGATTGCGAAACCAATCTCCGAAAGCAGAAACAGCACGCTTCCGATAAAACTTAGATTTAGAATTTTCTTTTCAATTTTCAGATTTGTATCTGTCATAAAAACCTCCTTGCCTATATTGTACCATCGCCCCCGCTGCCCCTTCAACTGCTCATTTGCTCTGAATGAAGATAAGGAAGAAGCGAAGAAGCTGCCGCACCGGACTGTTGGCGCAGCAGCTTCTTATTTTAGCAGTTTATACTTGTAAGTAACTTGTATCCTAGTCGTCGATGCCCAGTTCAGGCGGTTCCTGCTTGAGGCCCTTTGTAAGGATAAGGAGATAGATTATTCCTGCCACTGTCCATGCGCATCCCAGAATGATTGCGAATTTGTCCAGGTGTACCAGCAGGTAGAGGCAGAGCAGTGCTCCCAGGATCGGGAAGATCAGATAGAGAATTGTTCCCTTAAGTGATCTCTCCTTCTTCTTAACATAGTACTGTGCTATTACAGAGAGGTTTACGAAGAAGAATGCCACGAAACCTCCGAAGTTAATGTAGGCTGTTGCCTTTGTAACATCAAGGAATATTGCCAGCAGAGCAACTGCACCGATAAGGAATATGGCGTTTGCCGGTGTCTTTGTCTTCGGATTAAGAGTTCCGAAGAACTTCTTAGGCATTACGCCGTCTCTTCCCATGGCGTACAGCAAACGTGCACCACTTGCCTGAGCCGAGAGCCCTGCAGCGAACTGACCCACAATTGTTCCTACCAGGAAGATGGCTCCGAATACAGGGGGAGCTACCTGACGGGCAATGTCGTATGCCGCATTGTCAGGATTTGCATATTCGAAGGACGGATGAACCAGATGCGTGAAATACGTAACTACCAGAAAGATGGCTCCGCAGATGAGCATTGTGAGTATGATAGCTCTTGGTATATTCTTTGTCGGTTCAACTGCATCTTCGGTAAATGTGGTCAGGGCATCAAAGCCCAGGAAGCAGTAACATGCCGCAGCTGCGCCTGCAACTGTGTAACTGAAATCAATATCAGGGTTATAGAACGGTGAGAATGAAGCCAGAGTTCCTTCACCCATTCCCTCTGTGATAGCCTTAATTGTAAAGGCCAGGAATGCAATGATAATTCCAACCTGGATACCAACCAGAACGAAGTTGATCTTGCTTCCAACCTCTGCTCCGAAGAAGTTGATTGCAGATGTTACGATGATGAAGCCTGCAAGCCATACCCATGAAGGTACTGCAGGAACTGCAGCGCTGAGGTATGCTGCGCCTATAAGCCAGATTGCCATTGGGAAGAAAACGTATCCCAGCAGAACAATCCATCCGGCAATTACCCCCAGCTTGGAATTGATTGCTTTTCTTGTATATGTGTAGGTGGATCCGGCAGTGGGATAGGCCTTTGCCATGTGTCCGTAGCTCAGTGCCGTAAACAGCATTGCGATTACTGCGAAGCATATTGCCCCTGATTCCACTCCGTGGGAGGCAGTAGCTATTACTCCGTAAATTGTATAGGCAATCATTGGAGTAAGAAACGCGATACCGAAGATTACCAGATGTCTGAGCTTCATTGTACGCTTAAGAGTATTGTCATTCATGTTATATTTTGTCCTCCTTCTCAAATTACATATGTTCAGTTCCGGCAGATTCAGGCCGGTTCACCGGATTTACAGAAACTGCCTGTAGATTCCCGGTCTGTAGTCAGGCTCCCCTGTAAGGTCCTTGTCAACAAACAGTCTCCTTGTTGCCAGTGAAAGATCTATTGTTTCCATGAAGATTCCTTCCTGAACATTGTCCTTGTTTCCTGCATAATAATGCAGATTTGTCTCATAGAAAGGTGTGATTTTCGGTCCGATTACACAGCTTCCGCCGCCGAAGTAGTTCACATCGTCCATTCCGCAGAGGTTTGAGCTTGCAACATAAATTGTGTTGCAGAGCACGCCGTACTCCAGAGTAGGTGCGTAGTAGTCTATGAATGCCTGACGGCTTCCCTCCTTAGGAATCTCCTCAACAACTGCCGTAGGATTAAGGTAAAGTCTGCTGCCCTGTCCGCAGTAGTATCTCTGGAGTTCAGGGAACTGATAAGTGTCAAAGCAGATTCCTACGGAAATCGGTCCCCACGGAGTATCGAACATGAACGGCTTGTCGCCCTTCACACACCAGATGCTCTCAGTTTCAAACGGATGCATCTTCTTGTATGAACCGATGACGCCTTCAGGTCCGATGGCAACTGCAGAATTGTACAGCTTGGCGTCTGCTTTCTCTTCGAGCTTTTCGGACATTCCGAATACAGCGTAAATGCCGTATTTCTTCGTAATCTCCGCAAGTCTGCTGCATGAAGGTCCGCTGAGGGTTTCTGTGTTCTTTATCTTCTCTTCCTGAGAAATCTTCTCATCCACGAAATAGTCGTAACCCATAAGGCACATTTCCGGGAACAGTATAATGTCCGCGCCCCGTTTTGCTGCTGACTCAGCAAAACCGCACATCCGGCTGATGTTACTTTCCTTGTCAGCTGCGTCAACCTTGAAATTCACTACAGCTACAGTAATGATGTCTTTCATCTTTTCTTCTCTCCTTCAGTAATAAAATTATTTATCTTTCATTTCCGGAGGCTTTGCATATGAATTCAATTCTTGACTTTGAATCCGACTTCTCCAGAATCTTTGAAACGTGTTTCTTCACCGTAGATATGGTAATGTACTTCATCTCGGCAATTTCCTCGTTTGAGTAGCCCTTCAGCACCATTGAGGCAATGTCCTTCTCTGTGCTGGTGAGGGAGTATCTGCTTGCCATGTTCTCAAACATGAAGGCGTAATTCGATGCCTTCAGCTCCAGATGAGGCTGGAATATCCGGCATATTTCAATCTCTTTTTCCGAGAAATCAGTGTCATTTTCTTCCCGGAAGAGATCCAGGGATCCGATGCAGTATCCTGCTCCCTTCTTATCCCACCTGAAATTGCTGTCCAGGGACACCTTGGTATGGGCAGGGGTAACATAATCGATAAAGTACTCCGTGTCCTTTCGTTTCTCCAGATCAAAGGCATCGCTGCTTTTTATTACCACATCCCTGTTAGGCTTCATCTTGTCCACAACATCGTCAATGTTGCAGTAGTAGAGTTCATAATCCTTCAGTTCCTTGTTTGTGAAGCCCTGTCCCAGATAATCCTTGACAATTTCCGGCTGTGACAAATCATAGAAGTAGATACAGGCCTTTTCGTAGGGAATCAGCTTCTCGATGTCCAGAAGAAAGTTGTTCATGGCAGTGAGAATGTCCTGCTCCCGATTCAGGTTCAGGATTGTTTCGTTTATTTTTTCCCAGTCCTTTGCCCATAGGTTCTGACTCATGGTTTTTCTCCCTATTCAGTCATCTTAGTTTAACCTGCTTATTATTATACATACTTTGTATGAAAATGATATGGTACCCGAGACCCATATTGTTAAAAAGAAAAACAGTACAGAGCACAAAAAAATGGGCTCGCTAGAGTCCATTTTCTTCTATCATATTATAATGTTCATCTA
>X136_Domestic_Pig__coassemble_130_pt1 | contig 12484 bp, 9 predicted proteins | sample X136_Domestic_Pig__metabat2_low_PE_007 | metagenome-assembled genome bin X136_Domestic_Pig
CGCTAGATGCTGCCCCCAGGCACTGATTGTTGAAGCAATCGCATCTGCAGCAGATTTGCTTCAACAATCGAGGAATCAGAGCCTGAAATTAGGCTGTTTCAGGTGTGGATGTTGCAGCAATCAGCTTATCTTGAAAATTGCTTCAACAAAATTTTAAAAATGTTGAAGCAAATTCCCATGACGAGAAATGTTTGCAACAATTGGTAAATTTTAGGCGTTAAAACAGCCCTTTTTAAGGGGCATGTTGAAGCAATTCCAATAACCATTGCTATTTTGCAACATATGGCAAAATGTGGAAATCCATCACTGGGCTTCCTGCCTTTGCGCGGCAGGCCCTAGGGGGATGCAAATGATTGCAATTGCCTGGGGCAAAGCCCTTGACGGTTAATATTTCAAGTCGTACAATAGTAAAAATACCTTAAAACAATGGTGAAAGCAACTGGAAGAAATGGAGAAAATGCATTGGAAAATCAGCTAATTCTTGTGGATGAAAAGGATCGGGAAACGGGCTTTTGCGAGAAGCTTGAGGCTCATGAAAAGGGGCTGCTTCACAGGGCCTTTTCGGTGTTCATTTTCAGAAAAGTCCTGGTGGACAATCCTGACGGAACCCGGACGTTTCAGAACCAGCTTCTGATTCAGAAGAGGGCAGCCGGCAAGTACCATTCCGCAGGGCTTTGGGCCAACAGCTGCTGTTCCCATCCCAGGAAGGGCGAGGAGACGGAGGCAGCTGCAGTAAGAAGGCTTCCGGAGGAAACGGGAATTGAAGCATCTGACCTTGAAGGCTTCTCGGAAAGCTTCAGCGGGCTGAAGGAAAAGGGCACTTTCATTTACAAAGCGGAATTCGATAACGGTCTTACTGAGTATGAGTTTGATCACGTGTTCACAGGCTGGCTCCGAGCAGACAGCCGCCCGGGCATCTGCAAGCAGGACTGCAACACAGACAGCCTCAATCCGGCAGAGGGGGAGCTCCACTTCAACAGGGAAGAGGCGGAGGAGATGAAATTCGTGGATGTGGAGCATGTCATGAGAGATGTGCTTTTGAATCCGGATGACTATGCGGCATGGTTCATGCCGGCGCTTCTTATAGCCACAGAGGGAACGGAGTTCGGATCCTTGAACCCCGAGGCCTCGGACAGGCTGATATACTGACGGATCGGACATTAGGCGGACTGACCGGAAGACGGACCTAAACAAGACTGACCGGACCGCCGCTAAACGCTAAACCAGTACAAACACTAATTTGAAAATAATCGTGAATACAGGAGGAAATAATGGCAAAGTATTTTGAAGAACCGTCCAGAACATTTAATGAGTATCTGCTGGTGCCGGGATACTCATCAGCAGAAAGCAGAGTGGAAAATGTTTCACTGAAGACACCTGTAACAAAATTCAAGAAGGGCGAGGAGCCTGCAATAAGCATGAACATTCCGATGACATCTGCAATAATGCAGGCGGTTTCAGGCACTGAGCTTGCCATTGCCCTGGCCAAGGAGGGAGGAATATCCTTCATATTCGGATCCCAGTCAATCGAATCCCAGGCCAAAATGGTCAGAACAGTGAAGAACCACAAGGCCGGCTTCGTAGAGAGCAATACCAACATCAGACCGGATCAGACTCTGGCTGAGCTGCTGGCGCTCAAGGAAAGAACAGGTCACTCAACAACTGCAGTTACCGAGGACGGAACCTCAGAGGGCAAGATGGTTGGACTGGTAACAAGCAGAGACTACCGTATCAGCAGAATGACAATGGATACGAAAATAAGCGAATTCATGACACCGTTTGAAAAGCTGGTGGTTGCCAGAGAGGGAATCACTCTCAGCGAGGCAAACGACATCCTCTGGGACAACAAGCTGAACGCTCTGCCAATAGTTGACGAAAACCAGAGACTGGTGTACTTCGTTTTCAGAAAGGACTACATCGCCCACAAGGAATATCCGGACGAACTGCTGGATGCCGACAAGAGATACGTTGTAGGTGCCGGAGTAAACACCAGAGACTTTGAAGAAAGAATACCGGCCCTGGTTGAAGCGGGAGCAGATGTGCTTTGCATAGACTCAAGCGAAGGATACTCCCAGTGGCAGGCTGACACCCTTGCCTACGTAAGAAGAAACTACGGCGATACGGTGAAAATAGGAGCAGGAAACGTTGTTGACGGAGAGGGCTTCAGATTCCTGGCAGAAGCGGGAGCCGACTTTGTCAAGGTAGGTATCGGCGGCGGCAGCATCTGCATCACCCGTGAGCAGAAGGGTATCGGCAGAGGCCAGGCAACGGCTGTAATTGAAGTGGCTGCTGCAAGGGACGAATACTACAAGGAGACAGGAATCTACGTTCCAATCTGCTCAGACGGGGGAATCGTCTACGACTACCACATGACCCTGGCTCTGGCAATGGGAGCGGACTTCCTGATGCTGGGAAGATACTTCTCAAGATTCGACGAATCACCAACAAACAAGATTCAGATAAACGGAAACTATTTCAAGGAATACTGGGGCGAAGGCTCAGCCAGAGCACGTAACTGGCAGAGATACGATCTGGGAGGCGACGCCAGAATGAAATTCGAAGAGGGCGTTGACTCATACGTTCCTTATGCAGGCTCCCTGTCGGACAACGTTCGTCAGTCCCTGATGAAGGTAAAATCCACAATGTGCAACTGCGGAACAATGACAATCGCAGATCTCCAGGAGAACGCCAAGCTGACCCTGGTATCCGCAACAAGCATAGTGGAGGGCGGTGCTCACGACGTAATCCTCAAGGATACGGTGAACAGCACCCTTAAGTAAGCCCAGGCGACCGCGCCCGAGGGCATACAGGCCATACAATGGAAAACAGCAGTTTAAACAAAAACAGAAAAACAAGCGAATACGCCAAGGGACTCCTCACCTGTCTGGGCTGCCAGACCCTGTGGGGAGTTCTGGTGCTTTACTGGGATGCCCTGAATCCCATACCATCCTCCACGGTAATATTTTACCGTGTTTTTCTGGTGGGACTCATCAGCACAATCTGCGCCGTCGGAATGTACGGATGGCAGGAATACAGGAAAATATTCGGAAACATGAAGAGCTTCTGGGGCCTCACCCTGACGGGAGCAGTCATAACCTGCAACTGGAGCCTTTACATATGGGCAGTTAAAGCAGGATATGTAATCCAGACCTGTGTGGGATACTTCATAGAACCCCTGGTGGTGGCAGCCTTTGGGATAATATTTTTCAAAGAGAAGCTTTCCGGCTTCAAGATAGTATCCTTCATAATGGCAATCGCCGGGCTGGCGGTAATACTGGTGCACTTCGGAGAAATCCCGGGAATAGCCCTGGGACTGGCATTTTCATTTGCCGTATACGCAGCGCTGCAGAAAAAATACGACATGCCTTCAATGCTGATGCTGTCGTATCAGACGGTGCTTTTGGCAATACCTGCTCTGGCAGTAGTGATCTGGCTTGAGGTCACCGGACAGGGAGCCATAGGAATGCCGGGAGTGGGCATGGGCAAGTATCTGCTGATGCTCTGCTGCGGACCGCTGACGGCGCTGCCGCTGTTCCTCTTCGGAGTGGCAGCAACCAGAGTGGAGCTAATAACCCTGGGAATTCTGGAATACATAAGCCCGTCAATATCCCTGATACTGGGAATCTTCATTCTCAAGGAGGCCTTTGACGGGGTTCAGTTCATATCCTTCGTAATCGTATGGATAGGTCTGGTATTCTTCACGGTGGGAGAGATTAAAGCAAAGGCAAGAGCGCAGAAATTACAATAATCGGGAGAGATAAAGAGATGAAAAAAGAGTATGTGATGGGAAACGGTGCAATAGCCCTGGGGGCGTTGGCAGCGGGAGTCAATCTGGCAGCGGGATACCCGGGAACCCCATCCTCGGAGATAATTGAAACACTGGCAAAAAGGACAAACGGCGAAGTGTATCTGGAATGGTCCGTGAACGAGAAGGCGGCCATGGAGGTTGCCTGCGCCGGTGCTTACACCGGAGCCAGGGCAATGGTAACAATGAAACAGATGGGACTCAATGTGGCAGCGGATCCTTTCATGTCCCTGGCATATGTGGGAGTCAAGGGAGGAATGGTGGTTGTCTCCGCAGACGATCCCGGTCCGATTTCCTCCCAGACGGAGCAGGATACCAGGAGATTCGGGGAGTTCGCCAGAGTTCCGGTATTCGACCCCGCTTCCCCGGAGGAGGCCTATGAAATGGTTCAGGATGCCTTTGCATGTTCCGAGAAGTATGGAACGCCGGTGATTCTGAGACCTACCACAAGGGTGTGTCACGCCTACGGAACTGTAGACTGCAGGGAAAATTCCGGGCCTAAGGAATACGAGGGCTTCGTGAAGGACTCGGGAAGATGGGTTATTTTCCCGAAGCTGGCCAACGCCAACCACAGGATGATAGAAAAAAGAAATGCGGGCATAGGCAGGGATTTCTCGGAGTATAGTTTCAATACCGTTACAGGCAGCTCAAGGAAGGCAGTTGTGGCAGGAGGCGTCAGCTACGCCTACGCCCGGGAATTCATGAAGGATTATCCGGACTACAGGCTCATAAGAGTTGCCACACCTTATCCTTTCCCGGAGGACTTCATGCTGAAGGCTCTGGAGGGAGTTGATGAGGTTCTCTGCTTTGAGGAACTCAGCCCCTTCCTGGAGGAGAAGGTCCTCCAGCTGGCAGGAAAGCATAATCTGAATATCCGGGTATCCGGCAAGCTGGACGGCAAAGTGCCGGCAGCGGGAGAAAACAGCGCAGACATTGCCGCCGAAGCAATAGGAAAATTCTTCGGTGCCCCGGCGGAGCGGTCCGGAGATTATACAGACAAGCCGGAGCTTCCGGCAAGACCTCCGGTGCTCTGTGCAGGATGTCCTCACAGAGGCGCCTTCTACGCGGTGAAAAAAGCCATGGAGGGGAAGAGGTCCTACTTCTGCGGCGACATCGGCTGCTATACTTTGGGTAACGCAATGCCCCTTGACATGGTGGACACCTGCCTTTGCATGGGGGCGGGGGTGACAATGGCCCAGGGCTTCAGCCATATGGATGAAGAGGGGACGGCCTTTGCATTTATAGGCGACTCCACCTTCTTCGCCTCGGGAATTACCGGGGTGGTGAACGCGGTGTATAATGAAGCTGACATGATTCTCTGCGTGCTGGACAACTCCACGACGGCCATGACGGGGCATCAACCTCATCCGGGTACGGGACGGAACATCATGGGAGAAATCGCTCCTAAGGTGAGCATCGAGAAGGTTCTGGAGGGAATAGGCGTCAGCAGAATCATCACAGCTGATCCCCTGAATCTTGGGGAATCAATGGCGGCAGTTAAGGAATGCGCAGGGGAAAAGGGAGTCAAAGCCATCATTTTCAGATCCCCTTGCATAGCTCTGTCGAAGCCGTCGGAGAAGTGCACAATCAGGGAGAACTGCGTTAACTGCAAGCTTTGCATAAGAGAAATCGGATGTCCGGCACTGGTAACAATTGACGGACAGACTGCAATAGACAGGAATCTGTGCACGGGATGCGGCCTTTGCGCCAGCGTTTGTCCTGTGGACGCAATAGGAGGTGCCGGGGATGAATAAAGACATACTGCTTTGCGGAGTGGGGGGCCAGGGAACGGTGCTGGCTGCGAAAATCCTGGCGGCGGCGGCCATGAACGCCGGAGAAAAGGTTCGCTCCTGCGAGACAATCGGAATGGCCCAGCGGGGAGGCTCGGTTACAAGCCACGTGCGCATAGGAGACTCAAGTTCTCCTCTGATTCCCCGTGCAAAGGCAGACATTCTCATGGCCTTTGAGCCTGCTGAGGCGGTGCGGAATCTGGATTACCTGAAAAGAGAAGGAATTGTAATCGTGAACAGGGCCCCTGTGAAGCCCGTTACGGAATCACTTCAGCAGACGGGCTATGACGGCACCGAGATGATTGAATATCTGGGAAGCAGGTGCCGGTGCATAGTGATGGATTCCGGAGAGCTGGATTCTGAGAAGTTCCTGAACATTGCCATGCTGGGAGTGGCTGTTGGAACAGGCAGACTGGGTTTCGACAGGGAAGAGATTCTGGCGGAAATTGAAACAAGAGTGCCGGCGAAATTTCTGGAGGCCAACAGACAGGCCTTCCTGAAGGGAATCGCCATGGGAGAAAACAGATGAGACTTAACGAAAAACAGATAAAACAGATTGATGCTCAGATTAAGCGTCTTATAGCATCAGGCAGCTACTTCGGCAGGGTTTATGAAGAGGCGGGAATTACCGGAATCACCTGTCAGGAGGATTTCGAGAGGATTCCCTTTGTGGACAAGGGCGCTCTGAGGGATGCCTATCCACTGGGAATACAGGCAGTTCCCGACGATGATGTTGTTAGAATTCATTCCTCTTCGGGAACCACCGGCAAGCCGGTTATAATTCCATACACGAAGAAGGACGTTGATGACTGGGCGGAAATGTTTGCCAGGTGCTACGCCATGGCGGGGATAACGAAGAAGGATATCATACAGATCACTCCGGCCTACGGGCTGTGGACAGCAGGCATAGGCTTCCAGGCCGGTGCCGAAAGGCTGGGAGCAATGGCCGTTCCAATGGGACCGGGAAACACCGACAAGCAGCTGCAGATGATGCAGGATCTGAAGTCAACGGTAATCTGCGCCACATCAAGCTACGCCCTGCTGCTGGCTGAGGAGATAAACAAGCGGGGCCTCAGGGATAAAATCCACCTTAAAAAAGGAGTGATCGGCAGCGAGAGATGGAGCGACAAGAAAAGGGAATACATCGCAAATGAGCTGGGCATAGAGCTCTATGACATATACGGTCTCACGGAAATCTACGGTCCGGGAATCGGCGTGAACTGTCCGGGGGAAAGGGGTATCCACTACTGGGATGACTATCTCTACATAGAGATAATCGACCCGGTTACCGGCGAAACCCTGCCGGACGGTGAGGAAGGTGAAATTGTAATAACCACTCTGGAGAAGGAGGGGGCGCCGCTCATAAGGTTCCGTACCCACGACATTTCCAGAATCATTCCGGGCAGGTGCAGTTGCGGAAGCGAATACCCTCGCCTCGATGTGATTCAGGGAAGAAGCGACGACATGTTCAAGGTTCACGGGGTCAACATGTTCCCGCGACAGTTTGAGGAAATCCTGGGAGGCTTCGAGGGCGTATCCAGCGAATACAAGATTGATGTGGCTCATGACGACGAGACAAACAGGGACATTATCATGTTAACCGTTGAGGGAGAAGGCAGGATAAACTTCGAGAATACTGCAAAGGCAATCCAGAGGGTTGTGAAATCCCGATTAAGCGTCACCCCTAAGGTGGTTGTGGTTTCAATCGGAACCCTGCCGAGAAGCGAGAAGAAAACCCAGAGGGTATTTGATCACAGGGATTAGCGGCAAAGGTACGCCCGGGAGGGTGCCCCCCCGGCAATATGGCGAAATAAAAATGAAATCGAAAAAATGCTTCAGCGACCGTGGGGTCTGCTGAAGCATTATGTTGTTTTTGCGTTTTGCAGGGCCTTTATTCCTGTTCCTTTGATTCGGATCGGTACAGCTCTTCGATGAAGGCGTAGATTTCCGGGCACTTCTTCTTAAGTGGAATCGGTCTCAGGTTGCGGCTGGTGAATCCGTGGCGACTGTGTCCCGTAACATGAAGCTCACCTGTTTCGGCATTTCTTATCTCGTAGTCAAATTCCATGGATGCCGGAGCAAGCTTCGTGATTTTGCAGGACACGGTAACCAGTTCGTCGTATACCGCAGGGGTTTTGAAGTCTGCGGCAACTGAGAGAACAGGCATCTGGAAATCCTCATTCTCCATATCCGAATACGGATAACCTGCTGCTCTGAAATACTCCGTTCTAACTGTGTGGAAATATCTGATGTAGTTTACGTGGTACACAACCATCATCTTGTCAGTGTCGTAGTACTGAACTCTCAGATTCATTGAAAAAGCCATGATTACTTCCCTTCTTTCTTCATTGCCAGCTTAAGTCTGCCGTCTTCCATGTCTGAAAGGGCCATTTCCTTTACCAGATAATGCTGAAGCTTGCCTGTGGCTGTCATCGGAAGCTCCTTCACGAAACGATAGAAGCGCGGTCTCTTGTATACGGACAGCAGCTCTGAATTGATGCAGAAGTCCACCATGTCGGATACTGTCAGATCATCATCTTCAGGAACGATGTATGCCACAACTGCTTCGCCTCTGATCTGATCAGGAACTCCGGTTACAGCTGACTGGTGAACCTTAGGATGCTTGTTCAGAGCCTCTTCTACAATTGCAGGATAGATGTTCTCGCCGCTTGATATAATCATATCATCTTTTCGGCCTGCGATGGTGACAAACTGATCCTTATCCCAGGTTGCCAGGTCTCCGGTATACATCCAGCCGTTGTAGAATTTCTTCTTTTCTTCATCAGGATTGTTGTAGTAGCAGTATGATGATTTAGGTGTTCTGATGATTACTTCGCCGGTTTCAGTCTCATCCATGGCAACCATGTCGTCAGGATCTGCGAAGCGGTCCTCGTAAACCTTAACTACTCTAACATCGTCATCGGTACATGCTCTTCCGGCAGTTCCTGCCATTTCAGGCAGCTCGTAAGGTCTCAGGAAGGTGTTCCAGAAGGTTTCTGTTGTGCCGTATCCGTTGAAGATGCTTGGCGTCAGAACCTCCTGCACCTTTATGCAGTCGGATCTTTCAAACGGTGCACCCATTGTAACGATGCCCTTCAGGGATGACAGATCTGCGCCGAACTTCTCCTGCTGTCTTACCAGCATCTTCATGATTGAAGGAGCGCCGATAAGGAATGTTACACCGTACTTCTGAACGTACTTAAGAGCAAGCTGCGGCTGGAATGACTTCATGATTACAACCTTTCCACCTGCGAAGAAGGTTGGTGCAGGGCCGCCGGAGTGGATTCCTCCTCGATGGAACCATGGCGTAGTATTCATGGAAACATCTGTGGAATTCATTGGGAAATGCATCATAACGTCGTGGCAGGAAAGAACCTCGTTTGCATTGTAGAGAGGAACCCCCTTAGGTCTTCCGGTGGTGCCTGATGTATACAGTCTCATCATCTCGTCATAGATGTAAGGCTCGAAATCCGTTACCGGCTCAGTGTCCGGATAGCCTGCAGTGAAGTCTTCGAAGCGGATATGACCTTCAGGCAGATCTCCCTCACCCACCATGATAATGTACTCAGGCATGGTCTTAAGACCCTCCAGAGATTTCACGGCGTTGTTAACGTTGCTGCCGTCGTATACATATACCTTAGGCTCGCTGGACTCCAGGCACACCTTGGTCTCTCCCGGTGCGAAGCCTGGATTTGCAGGGCTTGTGATTACTCCGATTTTCTGAGGAGCCAGATATGAGAATATGAATTCAGGACAGTTAGGCAGCTGGAAAAGCAGCAGATCGCCCTTGGTAACACCTCTGTCAAGAAGTGCGTTGGCAAAGATGTTTACATCCTTGTTAAGCTGGCTGTATGTCCATGTTTTTTCTGCCAGAGGATCCACCAGGGCTTCCTTGTCCGGCATTCTTCTCACTACTCTCATGAAGCCTTCAACGTATGTGAAGTCTTTCTCGAATACTTCTCTGAACATGTTTTTGTTTTCAGGAGCCTTGTAGTCCATAAGCTCGTCGATTGATACTTCCAGCTCCTTGGCAATCTTCAGGGCGTAGGAAACCGTCGGGTCTGCGTTTCCTGAACAGTATTTTTTTATCATGTTATAAGTGATGCCTGTCTTGTTGGCCAGCTCGGTCATGGTCATGCCCCGGGCTGACAGAATGTTTTTTAAATTATCTCCAAAGGACATTATGTTTACCTCCATACAGTATTGTTCTTTAAAAATATGATAATACTGAATTATAGTACATTCAAGACCATGATAATTCAGCAACGACTGAATTATAGTTCAGTCGAGCTCAGGCCATGCCTCCTCCCAGACCATATTGGAATAGAATCCGGCGATGCAGTTATTAATGACCTGCCTTTGCTCCTCCGGGGCAAAGATGGTGTCCTTTGATATGAGCCTGTTGTAGTTCCGATACCAGATGCGGTGCTGGTGGGGCGTATGTCCGTGCTTCTTCCTGAATTCCCGGTAAAAGAATTTCGGATCCGAGAAGCCGCAGGCGTAACCGATCTCCGGCACGGTCATCTCCGGACTGCAAAGCAGCATGTGCTCCGAATGATAAACCCTGATTTCGTGGAGAAAGGCGCGAAAGGTCTTGAGGGATGTGGTTTTGAAGAACTGGGAAAGGTAGTTGTAGTTCAGGTGCTCCATCTGACATATGTCCCTCATTGTAATCCTGCCGGCGTAGTTCTTGAGCATGTAGGCGATGATGTGCTCGAAGCGGTCCTGCATGTCCTTTGAGTATGTGTCATCCAGATTGATGGCGTTGAAGTACTGGAAGCTGCTGCGAAGAAGCTGCAGAACCTCGGCGGAAAGGGCATGAATTCGGACTTTGCCGGTTTCCTGCCTTCCGCCGGCGGCGGGTGCTGCCTGCAGTGTTTCGTACAGAAGCGCCCACAGAACTCGCCGCAGCCGGTTCAGCGCAGGCTGTCTTGCCCTGTCGATTTCATCACTGCTGCAGACATAATACAAAAGCTCGAAGCCTTTGCCTGCAAAGAGGGGATGGGTCAGATCGAAGTGAAATGACACAACGAGATTGTCAGGATCCTCGGGAACCCGGGACACGGTGTGTATGTCGTAGGTGTCTGCCTCCTTGATGTCCCCTGCCCGAAGCACATGCTTCTCGTGCATACTGTAAACCTCAACGGTTCCCTTAAGGCACATGACAATCTCAAGTTCCTCCCGGTGATAGTGGGGCATTTGACGCCCCGCCCTGTAAATGGTGACAGAAAGGGGGCTGCTGTTTCCGAAAACGACGTATTGTTCTTTAGCCAGTTCTTTAGCCAGCATGGGGGGTCTCCTTTGATTGAAAAATAGTTATTAGTTAAGATAAGTATATAAAAAGTCGTGAAATTTGTCTATTTTTTATGGCCTGTGTGGAGAATATAATTGAATCAGGAAATGCAAAGGCAGGAAGCCTTTGCGTTGGGAATCCCGTGAGTTGATAGCGCTGCGGATTGGAAATCCCGTAATTAAGAGAATTGAATGATGGAGGAAAAGAAATGATCACAGATAAGAAAAGTCCATACAGACTGGTTACCGTTGAGGAACTGGCGAAGCTGAGAGAAAGAGAAGACAAGATTTTTAACGAGAGAACACCAAAGAGCAGGGAGGCTTTTGAGAAGGCTCATGAGAATCTGCTGGACGGAGTTCCTATGCCGTGGATGGCTGACTGGGGAACCGATCACCCGGTATTTCTGGAAAGGGCCAAGGATCAGAAATGCTGGGATATTGACGGGAACGAATACATTGATTTCTGTCTTGGAGACACCGGTGCAATGTTCGGGCATTCTCCGGATGCCACAGCGAAGACAATTGCAGAGAAGGCGTCCTGCGGAATTACAACAATGATGCCGACACTGGATGCTCTTGAAATCGGCAAGGAACTGAGCAAGCGCTTCGGTCTGCCAACATGGCAGGTGGCAATGACCGCAACGGAGGCAAACCGTTATGTCATCCGTAATGCAAGAACTCTGACAGGTCGTCCGAAGATTCTTGTTATGCAGGAGTGCTACCACGGAAGTCTCGATGAGACTCTTCCTCACATAGGCGAGGACGGCAAGCTTTGCCTGCGTTCACACTTTGACTCCAATCCGGGTCTGCCGAAGGATCTGCTGACCAGAGTTGTGGAGTTCAACGATCTGGAAGCCATGGAAAGGGAACTGGCCCACGAGGATGTAGCAGCAGTTCTCCTGGAGCCGGTTATGACAAACTGCGGAATGGTTCTTCCTGATGAAGGATATCTTGAGGGTGTCAGAAAGCTTTGCGACAAGTATGGCTCCTTCATGATTATCGACGAAACCCATACACTGTCCGAGGGATACGGCGGATACACAAGAGCTCATAACCTGAAGCCTGACTTCGTAACAATGGGTAAGTCAATTGCCGGCGGCGTTCCAATTTCCGTATATGGATTCACCAAGGAAATCACCGATGCCATTGCCGAGACATACGGCAACGGCGGCGTATCGGATCCAATGGGTATTGGCGGCACCCTGGCAGCAAACCAGTTTGCCATCGCATGCATGCGGACCCAGCTAGCTGAAGTTGCAACCGAAGAGGCTTTCGAGAGGATGTTCGCCGGTCTTGACAGGCTGGCCAATGGTCTTGAAGCTGTGCTGGCTAAGCACAATGTTCCTTGGAGCCTGACCCGTTCAGGCGCAAGATGTGAGCTCCAGTTTATGCCGACCATGCCGGTTAACGGAACTGATGCCAAGAACAACTTTGACTGGGATCTCATGTACTACACCCACCTGTATCTGCACAACCGGGGCATCATCATCACACCGTTCCACAACATGATGCTGGTTTCACCTGTCACCACAGATGAGGACATTGACCGCCTGATTCAGGGCTGGGACGACTGCATTGCCGAGCTGGCAGAAATCGG
>X136_Domestic_Pig__coassemble_133_pt1 | contig 12267 bp, 11 predicted proteins | sample X136_Domestic_Pig__metabat2_low_PE_007 | metagenome-assembled genome bin X136_Domestic_Pig
GTTCCTGTAACCGTTGAGGAGGCTAAGGAGGTTTATGCCGGTCTCATTGCCCAGGAGGTGCAGGAGGAACTAGAGGAAGTTATGGAGGCTGAGGAAGCTGCGGAAACAGAAGAAACGAAAATATCCGAAGACACTGAGGAAACCGATGTAGCTGAAGAAAAAGAGGAATCAATAGAAACCGAAGTAACCGGTGAGCCGGAGGAAGATACAAACGAGGAACCAAAGAATGAGTGATGACTACAAAATGCCTGATACGGAGAACTACAAGTTTCACTGCAACAGAGATTGCGAGTTCTTTCCTTGTCACAAGGTAAGTGACCCGGACAGCTTCAACTGTCTCTTCTGTTACTGCCCGCTGTATGCCCTGGGGCCTGAGTGCGGAGGAAACTTTGTTTATACAGAAGATGGTATCAAGGATTGTTCAGGCTGCATGATACCACATTCAAAAAATGCATATGAGCACATCATGGAGAAAACAGGATTGCTCATTGAAATGGCGAAGAAGAAATAACAAAAAATGAACGGCTTTGCTGTTCATTTTTTAACTGGTATGACTATATATTTATTGAACTTGTTGTGTGAGAGGATGAATTCATGGCAAAAGAAATTAAACTGAAATGCGGAACAACGATTGTGGCGGAGCCAATTGATCACGTGCGCTCCGTTGCCTTTGGAATATGGGTGAGCTCAGGCTGTGTCTTTGAGGATGATGACAACAACGGTGTATCACATTTTATCGAACATATGATGTTCAAGGGAACAGATAAGAGAACCGCTCGCCGCATTGCCGAGGATATGGACAGGATTGGGGCAACCTTCAATGCATTTACAGGTAAGGAAGCGACCTGCTATTATTTCAGAACAATTTCATCAAATCTGTTCACGGGAGCTGAGATTCTATTTGATATGCTGCTGAACTCCAGATTTGATGAGGAGGAGCTTGAAAAGGAACGTCAGGTTGTGCTGGAGGAGATAAAGATGGTTAAGGATACTCCCGATGACGATGTGCAGGATACAATTTCCAGCATAGTAAACAACCACAATCCATTGAAGCGAACAATTCTCGGGACTCCCGAAAGCCTTATGGGAATCAGCAGAGATGCAATGGTTGATTATTACAGAAAGAGATATGCCCGGGACGGAATTGTTATTGCCATAGCCGGCAATTTCGACGAAGACGCCCTGGTAAGCTTCTGTGAGGATAAACTGAATTCACTGAATACCGGGCTGCCTGATACAAAGAGAGTAATTCTGCCCTATGAACCTCAGTTCAGCGTCAGTGTCAAGGATATAGAGCAGACGCATCTCTGTCTTGCAACACCTACAGTATCTTCAAAGGATGAACTGTATCATGCTTTTGCTTTAATGAACAACATTTTCGGCGGTTCCATGAGTTCGAGACTATTCCAGAGTATCAGAGAACAGAAGGGGCTGGCATATACCGTGTGCTCAGTAAACAGCAGCAACAGCTTCAGCGGTTTTTTCAACATATATGCCGGTATTGCTCACGATAAGCTTGAAGAGACGGTTCAGGAGATCAAAAACGAGCTGTACAAGCTTGTGACAGAGGGAGTTACGGATGAAGAACTTGAGATGGCTAAGACTCAGGCTGAGACCTCGTTCATATTCTCCCTGGAGAACACATCCACTCTCATGTTCTCTCTGGGCAGATACAAGCTTCTGCTGAATGAACTGTTCTCGGTTGACAACTCCATCGAGAGATACAATGCAGTAACTAAAAAAGATATTCAGAAAGCAGCGGAAATGGTTGCAGATCTGGGTACCTACAGCTGTGCAGCAGTAACGGGCAGAGAATTTGATCCGAAGGAGCTTGTAGTTTAATGAAGATAAAAATCAGAAGTCTTTCCGGGGAATATCCCGCATATGAAACCCCGGGTGCTGCAGGGATGGATATCAAGGCTTTTCTAAGGGAACCTGTTACTCTTAAGCCCATGGAACGGAGAATCATATCGACGGGACTTTTCATGGAGATTGAAAGGGGGTACGAGGTTCAGATCAGGGCAAGAAGCGGACTTGCAGTTAAGCATGGAATAGGCCTGATAAACGGAATCGGAACCATAGATTCCGATTACAGAGGTGAAATCGGGGTGGCTCTCATAAACCTTGGCAGGGAGGATTTCACCATACACAGCGGTGACAGAATAGCCCAGATGGTTGTATCAAAACTGGAGAAAGTCGAAATCGAAAGGGCCGATTCACTGGATTCCACAGAAAGGGGAAGCGGAGGCTTCGGACATACAGGTGTTAAATAATGATTAACAGAATTGATACGGAAAACAGAGAAAGAATGTATCTCTCCCGGTATGCCGCAAAGGCAGCGGAATCAAAGGGAAGACTGAAGGATGAGAAAAAATGCGATGTTCGCACCGACTTTCAGAGGGACAGGGACAGAATAATCCACTCAAAGGCCTTCAGACGCCTTATGCACAAAACCCAGGTGTTTCTCTCTCCGGAGGGTGATCATTTCAGAACAAGGCTCACCCATACGATTGAAGTATCCCAGATAGCAAGAACCATTGCCAGGGGACTGGCGCTTAATGAGGATCTCACTGAGGCCATTGCCATGGGACACGATCTGGGTCATACTCCCTTCGGCCACAGCGGAGAGGCAATTCTTAACAGAATATACAGCAAAGGCTTCAGGCACAATGTTCAGAGCCTGAGGGTTGTGGACTGTCTTGAGATAAGCGGAAGCAAGAGGGGAATGAACCTTACAATGGAGGTAAGGGACGGAATTCTGAATCATACAGGTCCGGACATGCCCTTCACCCTTGAGGGGCAGATAGTAAAAACCAGCGACAGAATAGCATATATCAACCATGATATCGATGATGCCATAAGAAGCGGTGTCATAACGGCGGAGGATCTTCCTGCAGAAAGCATTGAAATTCTGGGATCAACCCACAAGCAGAGAATAGATACCCTCGTCAAGGACATGATTTCCTTCAGTGACGGGAAACCGTTTGCCGCCTTAAGCGACGAGAAGCTGGAGGCAATGAACAACCTCAGATCCTTCATGTTTGCCAACGTGTACCATAACCGGGAGGTTAAGCAGGCTGAAGATATCATCATGGTGGAAAAGATAATCTGCAGTCTATTTGATTATTACATGACAAACCCAAGGGAACTTCCGGCTGAGCTTCTTGGCATGGAGGAGGAGTGCGACCTTGAGGAGCTTGTTAAGGACCATATTGCGGGAATGACTGACAGATATGCCTACAACAAGTACAGGGAGCTGTTCATGAAGACCGACTGGAAATAATGCATAACAATCATACAGAAAATTACAATTCAATAAAGGAAATCATAAACCCTTGTCGTACATAATAGTGATAAGGGTTTTTTAATAAGGGGTTCATGTGGCAGATAATAGAATTTCCTACAACTACAATACTGTTGATGAAATAAAAAGCAGGTGTAACATCGTCGATATCATCGGCGAGGTGGTAACACTTAAGAAGGCGGGCAGCATTTACAAAGGTGTCTGTCCCTTTCATAAGGAGAAAACACCTTCTTTTGTTGTTTATGAACAGACTCAGACATACAAATGCTTCGGATGCGGAGAAGGGGGAGATGTTTTCAGCTTCGTGATGAAACACTACAATCTGGATTTTTCCGAAGCGCTGGAAATGCTTGCTAAAAAATGCGGCGTAGAGATAACAAAGAACACCGGCAGAAAACGTATAAACAAGGAGCTGTACGAGATAAACAGACTGGCAGCAAGATATTATTACAGAGCCTTGAGAGAAAAGCCGAATCCCGGTTTGGCCTATATGAGAAATCGCGGACTGTCGGATGATACATTGAACAGCTTCGGCATCGGATATGCAGATGACAGCTGGACAGGCCTTACCGATTATCTTACGGGAGAGGGCTTTAATCCCGACGACCTTGTGGAGGTGGGGCTGGCGTCAAAAAAGAACAGCAGGTATTTTGACTACTTCAGGGACAGGGTCATGTTTCCCATACAGGACACCTCAGGTAAAGTAATAGGATTCGGAGGGAGAATTATCTCCGACGGAACACCGAAGTACCTTAACTCCAAGGAATCCTCGGTATTTCAGAAGAAGTTCAATCTATACGGGCTTAATCTTACAAGGGAGTATGCCGCCAGGGAGGACAGAATATTTCTTGTTGAGGGATATATGGATGTTATTTCCCTGTACCAGGCCGGGGTGCGCAATGTATCCGCATCACTGGGCACGGCACTGACGGAGGGTCAGGCAAGGCTTATCAAGAGGTACACTTCAAATGTTGTCCTATCCTATGATGCTGATGCGGCAGGGCAAAATGCAACATTGAGAGGTCTGGATATCCTCTACGGGGAGGACTGCAGAGCCAGAGTTCTGGTGGTTTCCGACGGCAAGGATCCCGATGAATTTATCAAGACTCATGGCAGAGGAGAATACCTGAATCTTGCGGACAAGGCTCTTCCATACGGTGATTTCAAGCTGAAAAAGATAAAAGAAAAATACAACCTCCGGGACAGGCAGGAAAAGCTGCTGTACCTTGAGGAAGCCTTGAAAATGCTGAAGGAAATGAAGCCGGTGGAAGCTGATATGTACATGGGTCTCCTGTCAGAGGAAACAGGGATATCGGAGGCGGCAATACGGACTCAGTTTACCGGCGCAAAGGCAGATAGCCCTGTCCGGGGAGACTACCGGAGGTGGGAGGAACAGCAGTCCGGAATATCTGCAGGAGAGGAAGATCTTCTTAAGCTTATGCTGATAGATCACGAATATACCAATATTCCTGAGGATATCATGGACGAAGTGTTTAATGACCCGGTTTCCTCGGCACTGTATGAAGCAATAACGGAGAACGACAGAGGTGAGAGGCCTCTAAACATCGGGAAAATCCGTGACAGCCTTGATGTTAACGGTTCTGAGCTTCTGAAGAAAGTCTCAGATAAAGCAATAAGCATTGACAGGGAAAGAAAAATATTTGACGACTGCATTTCCCATTTCAGAAGAAGAAAACTCAAACGGGAGGAGGCGGAAATAAGACAGCGGCTTAATTCCGACGGAGAAATAGACAATGATGAAGCCAACAGCCTCATGATGAGACTGATGGAGATACAGAAACAGTTAAAAGGATAAAGGAGAAAAAATGGCAAAAGCTAATGATGTTGAAAAAAAATCACAGCAGGACATTGAACTTGAGAGATTCAGAAAGAGGTTATCCTACATAAAGGACAATTATTCAGGGGAGGATGACGGCAGCTTTGGAGCATCCGATGAGAAAATCGAAGAAATAATCAACGAGTTGGCAACAAGAGTTGAGGACAGCAGCAAAACACTTACTTTTTATGATGTTGCAGAATTTCTCGGAGATGTGGAACTGGATAAAAACCAGATTGAGGATATCTACAGCGCCCTGGCCGAAAAGGGAATCCGGGTCATTAACGATAATGAGCCAAACGATAACGATCTTAAGGAAATCGATGAAGAAAACCTGGAAGATCCTGAAATGGAGGAAGAACTGTCGAAGCATCCCGATGCCAAGGAAATCGACCTTGAGTCCGCAATATCAAAGACCGTGGCAGTTGACGACCCGGTAAGAATGTATCTCAAGGAAATCGGTAAAGTGCCTCTCCTCACTGCAGATGAGGAGGTTGAGCTCGCCAAGAGGATGGAGGCGGGAGACGAGTATGCCAAGCAGAAGCTATGTGAGGCAAACCTTAGACTCGTGGTATCAATTGCCAAGAAATATGTGGGCAGAGGAATGCTTTTCCTTGATCTGATTCAGGAGGGGAACCTGGGTCTCATCAAAGCAGTTGATAAGTTTGACTATACCAAGGGCTACAAGTTCAGTACATATGCAACCTGGTGGATAAGACAGGCGATTACAAGATCCATTGCAGATCAGGCCAGAACTATAAGAATTCCTGTTCACATGGTTGAAACAATAAACAAGCTGATTAGAGTTTCCAGACAGCTTCTCCAGGAAAACGGCAGAGAGCCTACCCCGGATGAAATAGCTGAGGAAATGGGAATTACCGTTGAAAAGGTCAGAGAGATACTGAAGATAGCTCAGGAGCCCGTTTCTCTTGAGACGCCGATAGGTGAAGAGGAGGACAGCCATCTTGGAGATTTCATTCCTGATGATGACGCTCCGGCGCCTGCAGAGGCTGCAGCCTTCAGCATGCTGAAGGAACAGCTGGTGGAGGTGCTCAGCACCCTGACGGACAGAGAACAGAAGGTTCTCAAGCTCAGATTCGGACTTGAAGACGGCAGAGCCAGAACTCTTGAAGAGGTGGGCAAGGAATTCGAGGTTACCCGTGAGAGAATAAGACAGATTGAAGCCAAGGCTCTCAGGAAACTCAGACATCCTACTAGAAGCAAGAAATTAAAGGATTATCTGGAATAACATGAACAGACTGACAGATAGACTGCAGCTTTTGGCAGATCAGATTGAAAATGGAGAAACCATGGCCGATATCGGTACCGACCATGGTTTTTTACCTCTATATCTTTGGCAGCAGGGGATTTCTCCCGCTGTAATAATGTGTGACATCAGCGAGCCTTCTCTTGCAAAGGCAAAGGCCGCAGCCGGCGCCCTTCAATTCGGCAGGGAGCTTGACTTCAGAGCCGGAGACGGTCTTAATGTGCTGGCTCCGGGAGAGGTTGATGTGATTGTCATCGCCGGAATGGGGGGACTGCTCATACGGGACATTCTTTCAGATGATCTCGAAAAGACAAGAAGCTTCTCCAAGTTCATACTGCAGCCGAGAAACAATTCAGGACAGCTAAGATACTGGCTTGCTGCAAATGGATTTGAAATCAGGTCAAATCACCTGGTACGGGAGGGAAAATTCATATGTGAGGTAATCGTTGCCTTAACTCCTAAAAACCATGAGAACGGAAATGAAGGCCCGGCAGAGGCATATCCTGACCGGAAGGACCCATACTGGGAATTCCCGCCGGACATGGCACTGACAAATCCGGAGCTTGCATCCGAGTTTGCCCTGACAAAAATTGAAATTGAAGAAAAGATAAAAGCCGGAATCATGAGAAGCTGCAACATCAACAATCTTGACATCCACGCTGTGGATAGGCGAATTGAATATTTTGGGAGATTCATATGAAATACAGAGAATTGATAAATCTGCTGGAGGTAATCGCCCCGGTTGAACCATACCGGGACATTGACAATTCAGGAGAGCAGATATATACAGGCAAAGAGGATATTAACAGAGTGCTTGTCTGCCTTGAGATAAACAGGGATATTATTAAGGAAGCCCTTGAGAAGGGTGCAGACATGATTATCACCCATCATCCTCTAATCTTTACACCGGAGTACAGAATAAGCAGCGACGAATTTCCGGGACGTTACGCAGTAGATGCAATAAAGAATGACATTAGCGTATACTCATCCCACCTCTCCTTTGACTTTGCACCTGAGGGAAACAACGATTATATAGCGAAACTGCTGAATCTGTTTGTTAATGAGAAGGGCTCAATGGAGAGCGGATACTACGGAATGCTGCCTGAACCCATGGATTTAGAGGGCGCATGCAGACATGTGGAGGAGTGCCTGTCACTTCCGAAAAACTACATCCGGGCAGTAGACGGGGGAAAAGACAGTCTTGTAACTGTAGGATACTGTACAGGTGCAGGGGGAAGCTACATAATTGACGCCGCCGACAGAGGCTGCGATCTTTTCATAACAGGGGATGTGAAACTTCACGAGGCTCAGTATGCAAAGGCAAGAGGCATGTCTGTAATAGACGCAGGTCATTACGGAACTGAGAAGATATTCACTGAGAACATGGCTCATCAGATTTATTCACGAGCCGCTCAGAAGGGGTTGACAGTTGATGTTATAATGGCAGAGGCTAATACAAATCCATATATTCTCTAATTTATAAGTAAAATCGTTTGGGTAAGACAGGCAATCGCGCAGAGTTAAGGGCTCTGTGAGGAAAGTCCGGGCTCCGCAGGGCAAGGATGCCGGATAACGTCCGGCGCAGGTAACTGTAGGGAAAGTGCAACAGAAACATACCGCCATTATGGTAAGGGTGAAATCGTGAGGTAAGAGCTCACGGAGATTCATGGTAACATGAATCTCGTGTAAACCCCATCCGGAGCAAGACCAAGCAGGCTTTAGGGCTTCGGCCTGATGGCTGCCCGTCATCGCCGGAAGGTAGGTCGCTTGAGCCTGGTGGTAACATCAGGTCGAGATAGATGATTGCCGAATACAGAACCCGGCTTATGTCTTGCCCAAACTTTTTAAATCAGGTATGTATTTGTGAATTTGTATGAAACTAAAAGGAGTAAACGGATTATGGAATTTTCAAAGAACTCGGCAAGGAATCTGCTGGGAGTAATTATTATATCTCTTCTCGCAGTATGGATCCTGTTTAGAACGGACAGCTTTTTCGAAACTGTCAGAACTGTGATTTCTGTAATAACACCTTTTCTGATTGGCGGATGTATTGCATTCGTTATGAATGAAGTGCTGAAAAAAACAGAAAAGGGCTGGAACAGGCTCACGAAGAACTCAAGCAAAGGCAGGAGACCGGTATGCCTGTTTATCAGCTTTATTGCAGTATTGGCAGCCTTATCAGTGATTATTCTGATTATCATTCCCGAACTGAAAAAAACAGGGGTGCTTCTTGTTGAATCCATGCCTGCCTATGTGGATCAGCTGAAAATATGGAGTGACAATTTCCTTGATTTTCTGAGCCATAAGGGGATACGTATCTCTGAAAATGCAATTGATTTCAACAATCTGAAGGAAAAAGTAACTAAAATTGTGATGTCAGGAGGCGGAGATTTTATTAATGCCACGGTATCAGCTACATCGTCGGTAATCGGCGTTATTGTAAATGTATTTCTTGCCTTGGTGTTTTCGGTGTTTATTCTGTCAGGAAAAGAAAGGCTGGCTGATCAGATTAAAAGGCTTATGAAGGTTACTCTGCCTGAAGAAAAAAACAGCAAGGTTATGCATGTTCTTACTGTTGCTAACAAATCATTTTCAAGCTACGTAACCGGTCAGCTTCTTGAGGCAGTAATTATCGGAGTGCTTTGCTTTATCGGAATGAGCATATTCAGAATTCCATATGCATCTGCAGTTTCGGTACTTGTGGGATTTACTGCCCTTATTCCCATGTTCGGTGCTTTTATCGGTACGGCAATAGGTGCGATTCTGATTCTTTTCGTTGCACCTGTAAAGGCCTTCTGGTTTATTGTATTTATAATAGTGCTTCAGCAGATTGAGGGGAATCTCATCTATCCTAAGGTTGTAGGCAAGTCAGTCGGACTTCCGGGAATATGGGTGCTGGCTGCAGTAACAATCGGCGGCAGCACATTTGGTATTATTGGAATTCTGATAGGAGTACCGCTGTTTTCGACTATATATGAGCTTACCCGGGAATTTGTGCTTGTTAAAGAAGAAAGGCTTTAGTCATTTCCCTGGGTTTTGAGGTAAATATACATAATTAAAATAGAGCCGTATACACGGCTCTATTTCAGTTGGAGCGGATGATGAGAATCGAACTCACAACCTAAGCTTGGGAAGCTCATGTTTTACCACTAAACTACACCCGCACACAGCATTTCACTTGTATAAGTTTAACACATAATAAAATATCGTCAAGTAAGGGATGCATTAAGAAAAAAATGAAAAAAATAGAAAAATACCCCTTGAAATATGCCGGAAATATAGTATAATGAAAAAGTCGCTGGGAAAAAGCGATGCCATATATGCGGATATGGCGGAACTGGCAGACGCGCACGGTTCAGGTCCGTGTCGGAGCAATTCGGTGGAGGTTCGAATCCTCTTATCCGCACCAGATTAAGCAGGACATCTCAGGTGTTCTGCTTTTTTTATCACTTGTTTTATGTTTGAGAGGAAACGCTTATGAGAAATTTTATAAAGGAATTCAAAGAATTTGCAATGCAGGGAAATGTAATGGATATGGCCATTGGTATCGTTGTGGGTGCTGCCTTTACGGCCATTGTTACATCACTTGTGAATGACATTATTTCACCGGTAATCGGTCTCTTCGTTCGTGTTGATTTTACCGATCTTGCGGCTACTGTAGGAGGAGTGGATATCAAGTACGGAGCCTTCATTATGGCAGTTATCAACTTCCTCATTGTTGCCTTTGTTCTTTTCCTTATTGTTAAAGCCATGAACAAGGCAAGAACACTTGGGGCCAAACCGGAAGGGGAGGAGGCACCGACAACAAAGACATGTCCTTTCTGCAAGTCGGAGATTTCAATTGAAGCAACAAGATGTCCACACTGCACATCTCAGCTTGAGAAATAACCGGAACACTGATTTATACAGATACTGCTTGGAACTGCTGCGCTGATATGCCGGTGCAGCAGTTTTTTATTGCGTGCAGACCGGCATTTTTGTTTCAAATAAACTGTACTAAATTAGCCCATTTTGTGATATAATGATTTCGAATTTGGAGTATTAAGGTAAAGTATGATTGCAAGTTATTTCGTGAAAGATAAAAGAAGACTGTTGTCTGCCGTTGTGTGCCTTGTCTTAGCAGCTGTTTTTATCATCGCTGCATCGGGATGCAGCAGCAAGTCCCGGTACATGGATGAGGCAGGATTTATCGCCTTTGCAGAGGATGAATTTAAGACACATGAACTTGTGAAACCGGCAGGGGAGCAGACTGTATCATATTATTACGGTGAGGAATTTTCATATGCTGTTCGCTCCGAGGAGTGCCCCGGAGATGCGGTGAAGGCTTTTATTGATGAAAGAGTCGCGCAGATTGCAGAAGACTCCGTGAACAGTTCCGGATCAGCCCTGCTGATTGATGCGGCTGTACGAAGGACGGAGAACGGAGCCCTGAGTATAATGATTTCCAGGTCCGAATATGACAAGGATTCGGAAGAAAACCCGATATTCGCAGGTCAGAAGGTTGAAACCTATCTTCTCAAGGATGACGGTACACTATTGCAGCCGCTTCAGGTACTGAATGTAAACTACAGGGCAAAGGCTTCCGAGTTTACCGAAAAATACATTGAGAATACCTACAGCAGAGAAGAAAAAACTCCCGGCTGGAGACTGTTTGTGACACCGGATTCCCGAAACTACAAGAAGTTCCTAATGGACGGAAGCAGCATTGATTTTTTCTTTGATGACAACACAGTCCTTCAGGAAGGCCGGGGAATAGTAAGTGTGAATCTTGGCTCACTGCCAATGGAAACTGCTATAAGGCCGAAGGTGCTTGACAGATATGTTGACAGATCCCTGCCTATGGTGGCTGTAACCTACGACGACGGTCCCGGAGGCAAAAGCGAAGCAGCTATACTTGATACGCTAAAGAAATACGGAAGTGTGGCAACCTTCTTTTATCAGGGATACAGACTTGATATGGAGTCGGAGAATGCCCGCAGGGCCGCAGAACAGGGATGTGAAATAGGCAATCATTCCTGGAATCACCCTCTGTACTCGTCCTTAACATCTAAGGAAGTGGCGAAACAGATCAGCAGGACGAATTCTAAGATTACGAAAATTTGCGGGGTTGAACCTGCAGTTTCCAGGCCGCCATACGGGGATTATAACACAAAGGTACTGAAGGCTGCCGGAATGGCTCAGATTCTGTGGACAGTTGATACGCTGGACTGGAAGACCAGAAATCCCCGGAAAATCTTTAAGGCAGTGAAGTCTGCCGGTAATCTGGACGGCAAAATAATCCTTATGCACTCCATTTACAAGGAAACCGCCAAAGCCACCGAATACATCATTCCATGGCTCAGGCAGCAGGGATATCAGACGGTTACAGTCAGTGAGCTTATTAAATACAAAACAGGAGATGCCCCTCAACCAGGCACTGTTTACAGAAAACTGCCTTAGGCAGTCACAGGGAGGATAAAACATGCTGATAACAAGAAGAAGCGACTATGCTCTAAGAATATGCAGAGCCTTAAAGGACGGTAAAACCCACAATGTTCGGGAAATTTGCGAAACAGAGGACATCCCTAAGGCATTTGCATACAAGATAATCAGGGAAATGGAACTGAACGGAATTGTCAAGTCCGAAAGGGGTAACAAGGGAGGATATTTTCTCAATAGAAGCCTTAAAGATTTAACGATGTATGACATAGTAAGTACAACAGAGGAGGATCTGGCCATAGTTCATTGCATGAAAGAGGAATGCGGACGAAACACCAACGATGTGCCATGCAAAATGCACAACGAAATGGAGAGAATACAGCAGATTATTGAACAGGAGATGAAGGGCAAAACCATCTCCGAGATAATAGGTGACATAAA
>X136_Domestic_Pig__coassemble_134_pt1 | contig 12261 bp, 8 predicted proteins | sample X136_Domestic_Pig__metabat2_low_PE_007 | metagenome-assembled genome bin X136_Domestic_Pig
TAAGGAACCTTTGTTGCTTCCAGAGTTCCCTCTGCAATTGCCTTTTTTCTTGCTGCCTTTTCCTCGTCGGTTCCCTTCGGCATCTTGAAGGCTGCAGCCACCAGATTGTATGCATCAGTATCTCTGTCTATGCTTGCCGTAAGCTCACTGTAAAGGGCTCTTGCCTCCTCTTTGATTTCACCGCAAAGGGCATGGTCATCTGCATACTTTTTCTTCATTGTAGTCAGATCGCAAACCATTGACAGCAGAGCTGCACCCTGAGCCCCCGCCAGTGCGCTGACGCTTCCGCCGCCCGGAGCCGGTTCGTCGCTGATGAGTATGTCCAGATATTCTTTAACCTTAAGATCTACAAGCTTCATTATTTTACTCTCCTTCTTCTATCTACAAGTTCTCCGCATTTAATAACTCTGTTTACCATGTTTGAACCGAATCTGTAGCATACCATTTCGAAATCAGGCGCGTTCCAGATAACCAGGTCTCCCTTCTTTCCCGGTTCGATGGTTCCCACAGTCTCTCCTTTGCCTATTCCGCAGGCAGGGTTAATCGTTACTGCTGTGAGCACCTCTTCAGGTGTCATTCTGTATTTGATGCATCCCAGGTTCACTGCAAACTGAAGATTCAGTGACGGACATGAACCCGGATTGAAATCACTGGCTATTGCAACCGGGATTTCCTTTTCAATCATTCTTCTAGCCGGTGCAAAGGTCTTTCCCAGATAGAAGGATGTGGCCGGAAGGCACATTGCTATGGTTCCGCCCTCAGCCAGAGCATCCATTCCCGCTTCTGTAATTGCAATGAGGTGTTCCGCAGATACCGCGCCCAGCTCTCCTGCCAGTTCGCTTCCTCCTATGGCCTCTATTTCGTCAGCATGCACCTTCAGTCCGAAGCCCATATTCCGGGCGCACTCCAGGTAACGTCTGCTCTGCTCTGCATTGAATACCGAATCCTCGCAGAAAACATCGCAGAATTCCGCAAGCTTGTCCTCCTTCACTGCCGGCAGCATTTCCGAGCATACCATGTCGATGTACTCGTCCCCTCTGCCCTCGTACTCAGGCGGAACAGCATGAGGACCCATGAAGGTTGCAACAACATCCATGTAGTGTCTTGCGTTGAGGTCTCTGATTACCTTCAGCATCTTGATCTCGCACTCGGTTGTTAATCCGTATCCGCTCTTGGCTTCACAGGTTGTTACCCCCATGCCAATCATCTCATCCAGAAAACCTGCGCTCTTGATGTAGAGCTCCGACTTATCCGCTTCCCTGGTTTTGCGCACCGTATCGATGATGCCGCCTCCTGCCTTCAGAATGTCCAGATAGTCTGCCCCTGCCAGCTTCATTGCCAGCTCGTGCTGTCTGTACCCTCCGAAAACAAGATGGGTGTGGCCGTCCACGAGACCAGGAGTAACCAGCTTGCCCCCTGCGTTATATTCTATGTCAAAGTCTCCCTCAGGCAGCTTGCCGTCACTTGTGATTTCGGTAATAACGCCGTCTTCCATGGCAATTGCCGCGTTAAAGTACTTGACATTTTCTCCCTGCTCTTTGCCCCTGTGGGGATGGCTGCCTACAGGGGTCTGAATGCAGCCTATGTTCTTTAAGAGTGTTCTCATCTCGCCACCTATTTCACATACTTGTCAACTATTTCTTCAACAAGCTCATCATCTGCGATATACGGTAGAGTGATGTGTCCCTTGCCTGCATAGTTCTTGTTGTACTCAACGGATGTTTCAATGGCATGTTCGTTTCTTGCCCAGTTTCTTCTGGCAACACCGCCCATAACGTCCCACATCATTGCAGACTTCAGGATATTGTCAACCCTCTCGCTGCCGTCAAGAAGCAATCCGAATCCGCCGTTAATTGCCTTGCCGATACCTACTCCTCCGCCGTTATGGAGAGCGCAAAGGCTCATTCCCCTTGCAGCGTTTCCTGCAAAGCACTGAACTGCCATATCAGCCATTACATTTGAACCGTCTTTGATGTTTGATGTTTCTCTGAACGGTGAGTCGGTTCCCGAAACATCATGGTGGTCTCTGCCCATCATTACAGGGCCGATCTTTCCTTCTCTAACCAGCTTGTTAAAGGCCAGTCCGATATCTCTTCTTCCCTCTGCATCCTGATAGAGAATTCTTGCCTGTGTTCCCACAACCAGCTTGTTCTTCTCTGCATCTCTGATCCAGATCCAGTTGTCTCTGTCCTGACCTCTTCTGTTAGGGTCGATTACATCCATTGCAGCCTGGTCTGTTGCCCTGAGATCCTCAGGCTTTCCTGACAGGCATACCCATCTGAACGGGCCGTAGCCGTAATCGAAGAGAACAGGTCCCATAATGTCTTCAACATATGAAGGCCAGATGAATCCGTCCTTGTCATCAATGCCGTTCTTTGAAAGCTCCTTGACACCTGCATCATACATGGCCTTCATGAATGAGTTGCCGTAGTCAAAGAAATATGTTCCTCTCTCTGTGAGAGTCTTGATTGCTTTGTAATGTCTGTGGAGGGATGCATCCACCATCTCGCAGAACATGTCTCTGTCATGGTGAAGCATCTCTGTTCTCTTCTGGAATGTTAGTCCAACAGGGCAGTAGCCTCCGTCGTATACATTGTGGCAGGAGGTCTGGTCCGAAAGAAGATCAATGTTGAATTTTCTTTCAACGGCTGCTTCCAGCAGGTCAACAATGTTGCCCCAGTATGCTATGGAAATTGATTCCTTGGCATCCAGCTTCTCCTGAGCCAGTCTGAATACTTCCTCCAGATCTTCGCAAACCACATCAACCCAGCCCTGGGAATGTCTTGTTTCAATTCTTGACTTGTCAACCTCTGCGAATATTCCAACTGCCCCGGCAATGTTGGCGGCCTTTGGCTGTGCACCGCTCATTCCTCCAAGTCCTGAAGAAACAAAGGTATGTCCTGTGAGATCTCCGTCATCCGGAATTCCCAGTTCCTTTCTTCCCGCATTGAGAATTGTGTTAAAGGTTCCGTGAACGATTCCCTGAGGTCCGATGTACATCCATCCCCCTGCAGTCATCTGCCCGTAATTGGCAACACCCATCTCCTCTGCAATTTCCCAGTCCTCAAGATTATCGTACATTCCGATCATGATTGAGTTTGTGATAATTACTCTCGGAGCTTCAGGCTTTGAAGGGAACAGTCCCAGAGGATGTCCCGACTCAACAACAAGGGTCTGCTCATCTGTCATTTCCTCAAGGTATTTTTTGATAAGTCTGTACTGGAGCCAGTTCTGGCATACCGAACCTGTCTCGCCGTAGGTAACCAGCTCGTATGGATAGAGGGCAACCTCGAAATCCAGGTTGTTATCTATCATAACCTGAAATGCTTTTCCTGCAAGGCAGTTTCCCTTGTACTCGTCAATTGGCTTGCCGTAAATTCTTCCTTCAGGTCTGTATCTGTAGGCATATACTCTGCCGTATGTTTTAAGTTCCTCCATGAATTCCGGAGCCAGCTTTTCGTGAAGCTCTTCTGGTACGTATCTCAATGCGTTCTTCAGCGCAATCTTTGTCTGGGCCTTTGTAAGTCTGAAGCCTCTGTCAGGGGCTCTTCTTATTCCCTCCTGAAATTCCGGCATTTCCGGATATCCCAGATCCAGCTTTACTGTCATTGCATCAGCAATTGTCTTGTTTTCCAGCATATTATTTCCTCCTCACACTATTTCAGTGTTACTACCTTTTCAACTGCATTGTTGATTGAGAAATCCTTTACCATCTCATCAAACTTGGCAAGCTCATCAAGCATTATTATGTCTTCCTCTATCGGATCTGACTTTGTTCTGATATATTCATAGGCCGCTCTCGTTGCAGGGGAAAGCTTGTCTATTCCTCCTTCCCCCTGTTCCTGTCTAAGCCATATTGCCTGAGCTGCCGAAGACAGTTCTATGCCCAGAACCTTCTGTGCATCGTCTAATACCAATGCGGCTGTTCTCGCTGAGGTTGTTCCCATTGATACGTGGTCTTCCTGGTTAGCTGAAGTCGGTATGGAGTCAACACATGCAGGATGATCGTATACCTTGTTTTCTGAAACCATTGAGGCTGCCGCATACTGAGCAATCATGTATCCGGAGTTAAGTCCTCCGTTCTTTACCAGGAATGCAGGAAGTCCCTCTGAAAGCTGTGAGTTAACAAGTCTTTCTGTTCTTCTTTCTGATACGTTCGCGAGTTCCGAAATTGCAATCTTCAGGAAGTCAAAGGCCAGAGCCATTGGCTGTCCATGGAAGTTTCCGCCGGAGATTACCTCGTCCTGATCAGCGAATACCAGCGGATTGTCTGTTACTGCATTTATTTCCTTTGATACCTTGTCATATACATAACCAATGGCATCTCTTGAGGCGCCGTGAATCTGCGGCATGCATCTCTGTGAGTACGGATCCTGAACCTTCGTTTCGTGGAGCCACTTGGCATTTTCGGAGCCCTCCAGGAGTGCTCTCATGTTTTCGGCCTCTATCATCTGACCCGCCTGTCCTCTAATCTCGTGAACCTTAGGGTCATATGCCTTCCTGATTGCATGCATGGCCTCCCCTGTCATTGCCGCTGCGATGTCAGCGGTTTTGAGAAGCTGCATTGCATCGTAGAGAACATTCAGGCCGACTGCCGTCATCATCTGTGTTCCGTTATTAAGTGCCAGTCCTTCCTTTGCTGCCAGCTCTACCGGCTGAAGGCCCTCTGCCTTAAAGGCATCGGCTGCATCTATCACCTTGCCCTTGTATTCAACCTTGCCCATTCCTATCAGACCCAGAGCGATACATGAAAGCGGCGCCAGGTCACCGGAGGAACCAACGGAACCCTTTTCCGGAACAATCGGAATGATATCTGCATTAAGCATGTCAACCATGGTCTGAACAGTTGACAGTCTAATACCTGAGAAGCCTCTCGTGAGAGCGTTACATCTAAGGAGCATTGCTGCTCTGACATAATGCTTCGGATAAGGTTTTCCCATGGCGCAGGTGTGACTTATAATCAGATTTTTCTGAAGTTTCGCCGTGTCTTCAAATGAAATCTTGACATTCGCAAATCTGCCGAAGCCTGTGGTGAGTCCGTAAATGACTGCATCGTTTTCAAGCTTCTCTTCTACATATGCTCTGGCTTTGTTAACAGCGGCCTTAGCTTCCTCTGTTATCTCTACCTTTTCGCCTTCTCTACAGACTTTGATTACATCATCAATAGTCAGGCTCTTACCGTCGATTCTAATGGTCATACGTTTTCTCCTTCTACATTTATCTGTATTAAATTGTCCCTCGATGCCAAATGTATATTTAGTGATACAATTATACCTAATGATTTTTTAAAAAACCATACTTTTGGCATAATTTGGCAGTACAGTAAAACGCTAATACTTTATTTAATTAAAGCGCCCCCTCGATTACAATATGCAACGGCAGGCCTTCTCCATTCAAAAAGGAGCACCTGAATGGTGCTCCCTGCAGCTAACTTCTTCGAATGTTCCACGTGGAACATTTCTCTATTTCAGACTTGTAATAAGCTCAATTAGTCTTTCGAGTTCCTCGTCTGAATAGAACTCGATTTCAATTTTACCCTTCTTTCCTTTTCGGTTAAGATTAACCTTGGTGCCTAGAGCATTCTTCATGTCCTCTTCGATTTTCTTCTCATCAGCACTCTTTTTAACCTTAGGGGCCTTTCTGGCAGGAGCCTTTGTCTCCTTTGCCATAAGTTCAATCTGTCTTACTGACAGTCCGTCTTTGGCAGTTTTCTTCGCAAGGGTAATCTGTTTATCCTGATCCTTCACAGCTGCCAGTGCCTTGGCATGTCCCACAGATATTTCTCCTGAGGCTGTAAGCGTTCTCAACTCTTCAGGAAGCTTAAGCAATCTCAGACTGTTTGTAATGTAGGGTCTGCTCTTGCCAACACTGTAGGATACCTGCTCCTGAGTAAGGCCATAGGTATCAATCATCTGCTTGAGACCTTCTGCCTCCTCAATTGGATTGAGGTCCTCTCGCTGCATGTTTTCGATGATGGCCAGAAGCATGTTTTCCTCATCCGTCAGCTCCTTGACAATGCAGGGTACCTCCTTGAGACCAACAATTCTGCAGGCTCTCCATCTTCTCTCACCGGCAACGATTTCATATCCTGTCTTGAGCTTTCTCAGAACAATTGGCTGTATCAGCCCATGCTGCTGTATGGATGACGCCAGCTCTTCAAGCTTTTCCTCGTCAAAATGCTTTCTCGGCTGTCCGGTGTTAGGCTTGATATCGTTTATGTCTATATACAGAACGCCTCCCTGAGAAGCCTCTGTTTCATCAGATTTTTTTGCCGCAGTGTCAGCCTTTGCTGGTTTGCTGCTCTCCTTCTTGTCAGCAGATTTAACCGGCGTTACCTCAACGTCTCCGAAGAGTGCATCAAGTCCCTTACCCAAGCCCTTTGCTTTCTTAGGTGCTGCCATTTATAATCCCCTTTCGTTTTCCAGGAATTCATCGGCAAACTCCATATATGCCTGTGCACCTGCCGATTTCGGGTCGTACTGAATTACCGGCATTCCGTGACTTGGAGCCTCGGCGAGTCTGACATTCCGTGGAATTACTGTAGTATATACCTTATCCTTAAAATACTTTTTTACTTCCTCAACAACCTGAACAGAGAGGTTGGTTCTTCCGTCAAACATGCTGAGGATAACTCCTTCAATTTTGAGATCAGGATTCATGTTTGATCTAACTATCTGAATTGTGCTCATTAGCTGACTTACTCCCTCCAGGGCATAGAACTCGCACTGAATCGGAATAAGTACAGAATCAACTGCTGTAAGGGCATTGATTGTAAGTATGCCAAGTGATGGCGGACAGTCAATAAAGATGTAATCATATTCCGGTTTAAGAACATCGATAGCCATCTTGAGACGCTTTTCTCTACCGGCAATATTAATAAGCTCAACCTCAGCGCCGGCCAGCTGAACACTTGCCGGCATGATGTCAAGATTTTCTATGCCGGTTGGAACTACAGCCTCTCCCGGATGGTGATCATCTTCAATGAGTATTTCGTGTGTGGTTACATCAAGTTCTCTCTTCGAAATGCCCACTCCGCTTGTAGTGTTCCCCTGGGGATCTATATCTAATATAAGTACTCTTTTTCCCTTCATGGCCAGGCATGCTGCCAGATTGATATTTGTCGTAGTCTTGCCTACCCCGCCTTTTTGATTAAAAATTGCTATTGCTTTTCCCACATCGAACCTCCTGTATCACACAATTTTCAATACTGATTATATAATGAATTCATACTTCACGCCATATTTATTAATAAAAAAATATATTGAAAACAGCAAAAAAACAGACGGAATGTTCCACGTGGAACATTCCGTCACAACACAGCAGTTTCTGCCATATATTTACATTATTAGCTTCAATTTTCAAGGACCTATGCCTCTAAAACTTTAAAAAAACCGCTTATATCGAAAATTAGAGCCTCGTCCTCTGAAACCCTTGTGCCCCAAGGGTTTCGAGCATCGCCTATTAACGTTTTAATGGTTCCTTTCCCGGTTTTCCCGGTTTACGGGGATAAGCCACCGGTGTCGCCTTTTCCTTTGCCACGTAAACAAGCCTGTGCTGAAAATCAGTTTCATCAGCCTCCGGAGTTTCAATTCGGGCGACTCTTCCACCGAGAATTTCAATTGCTCCCTCAGCTTCTTCAATTTCTCCGCTGCAATCCGGACCCTTGTAGGCGATGAAGGTTCCTCCCTTTCTGACAAATGGCAGACAGTATTCTGAAAGAGTGCTCATGTTGGCAACTGCCCTTGAGACACATATATCAAATTTTTCTCTCATGTCCTTTTGTCTGGCAAGCTCCTCCGCTCTGCCGTGTACAGCTGTAACATTTCTGATGCCGCATTCATCACACAGCTCATTCACAATTTTAATTCTCTTGGCCAATGAATCCATCAGCAGGAACTTCTTGCTAGGAAAACAAACTGCCAGTGGAACACCGGGGAAACCTCCTCCCGTTCCCACATCGATTACCGTTTCTGCAGACAGAAATTCACTGCTGCTGCAGCAGAGAAGAGAATCGATAAAATGCTTTCTGATGAATTCTCTTTCATCTGTTATTGCCGTGAGATTTACCTTTTCGTTCCAGCGCAAAATACCAATCATGTAGGATTCCAAAGCAGCAATTTTATTTTCTATATTATCAACATTGTTTTTTTCAAGAAATACTCTTAAGCTATTCATCAGTTGGAACGTCTCTCCTTTTCCAGGTAAATAAGCAGAACATTGATATCAGCCGGGCTTACTCCGGAAATACGAGAAGCCTGACCAACAGACAGAGGTTTAAACTCATTAAGCTTCTGTCTTGCCTCGATTCTCAATCCTTCTATAGAGGAATAATCAAGTTCACGACTCAGCTTCCTGTTTTCAAGTCTCTTAAACTTGTCAATCTGTTGCTGCTGCTTTGTTATATAACCGGCGTATTTAATGCCCACTTCCATCATGGTTTTTTGATGCTGGGATAAAATCGGTCTCTCATCATCCACTGAAGCAACATCATCATATGTAATCCCCGGTCTCTTTAATACTTCAATAAGGGGAACAGCGGTTTTAACTGGAGCGCTGTTGTGAGCTTCAAGTATAGGATTTATCTCATCAGGTTTTACTACCTTCTTTTTCAGTCGTTCGGTTTCCCTCTCAACGACATCTTTTTTCTCCAGGAATCTGTCATATCTCTCCCGGGTAACAAGTCCCAGCCTGTAACCCTTTTCCGTTAATCTAAGGTCCGCATTATCCTGACGTAGCACAAGTCTGTATTCAGCCCTGCTTGTCATTATTCTATATGGTTCATTTGTTCCCTTAGTTACAAGATCGTCAATCAAGACTCCAATGTAGGCCTCGCTTCTATCAAGAACAAAAGGTTCTTTATCATCAAGCTTCAGTACCGCATTGATTCCGGCCATGAGACCCTGAGCCGCAGCTTCCTCATATCCGGAACTGCCGTTAAACTGTCCGCAGCAGAATAGATTCTCTATTGTTCTGTTCTCCAGACTTATCTTGAGATTAAGAGGATCGATGCAATCATATTCAATGGCATAGGCCGGTCTTACGATTTTCAGATTTTCAAGACCTTCTATTGTCTCATAAAACTGCTGCTGAACATCCTCCGGCAGAGATGATGACATTCCCTGAATATACATTTCATCTGTATATCTACCCTCAGGCTCAATAAAAAGCTGGTGCCTCTTCCTATCTGCAAATCTGTTTACCTTATCCTCAATAGATGGACAATATCTGGGACCCACTCCTTCAATCTGGCCCCCGAACAGAGCAGACCTGTGAAAATTATTTCTTATGACTTCATGGGTTTCTTCGTTCGTATAGGTAAGCCAGCATTTTATCTGGTCGCACTCAAGTTCATCGTTCATAAAAGAAAAAGGAACAATATGGGAATCACCCTCCTGTGGAGTCATCTTGCTGTAATCAAGACTGTCAGCAAGAGCCCTGGCCGGTGTTCCTGTTTTGAACCTTCTCATTGGAAGACCGTACTCCCGAAGCTTTGCCGCCAATTCCATTGATGGTGCCAGGCCATTGGGACCGCTGTCAAATGCGCTGTCTCCAATAAAAATTTTTCCTCCGAGGAAAGTACCCGTTGCCAGGATGACTGCCTTTGCATTATAAACAGCTCCCGTTCTCAGAACTACACCGCAGGCTTTACCATCTTCTAATACAAGGTCTATAACTTCACCCTGTTTCAGATCAAGCAGGGGTTCCTGCTCCATGGTCCTCTTCATTTCTATATGATATTCATTCTTGTCAGCCTGTGCCCTGAGGGAATGAACTGCAGGTCCCTTGGCGGTGTTAAGCATTCTGCTCTGAATAAAAGTCTTATCAATATTCAAACCCATCTGTCCGCCCAGGGCGTCTATTTCTCTAACAAGATGCCCTTTGCCGGTTCCGCCGATGGACGGATTACATGCCATCATAGCAACTGCTTCAAGATTAATGGACAAAACCAGAGTTCGCTTTCCCATTCTGGAAGCAGCAAGCCCGGCCTCGCATCCGGCATGCCCGGCACCCACCACAATTATGTCATATTTATCCATCAAAAACTTTTCCATAATATATCCTTGCTTTGAAGTCTATTATTTTCCCAGACAGAATCTGGCGAAAACCTCATTGATTATTTCATCAGAAACGGTGTCCCCCACAATTTCACCAAGAAAATCATAGGCGTTTCGTATATCTATTTCTACAATATCCAGTGGTTCCATAATTTCCAGAAGTGAGAGAGCATCACCTGCAGCTGAGTCCGCCTGCTTCAAAAGGTCAATATGTCTTACATTATTTACCATCAGAGACTCGCCCTGGGAAATCTGCCCTCCGTACACAAGGCTCTCAATATTATCCTCAATCTCCGTTAGACCCTCTCCCTTCGAAAGGGCTGTTTCGATTATATCGCAATCCGGCAGCTTCTCAGAAATTACATCAACGGTAACCTCAGCCCCAAGGTCCCTTTTATTAAGAAGTACAAGAGCTCTGCGACTGCGAACATAGCTGATAATCTCCTCATCTTCGGAAGTTAACGGCCGGCTGCCGTCTACAACTAATATTATATAATCTGCGCTGTTAAAAGCTTCCTTGGTTTTTTCAATTCCAATTTTTTCTACTGTATCATCAGTATCTCTAATTCCTGCAGTATCTATAAGATAAACAGGCAGATTTCTGATGCTTACAGCTTCTTCAATCGTATCTCTGGTTGTCCCGGGAATTTCAGTAACTATGGCCCTTGATTCCCTGAGAAGACAATTCATCAAAGATGATTTGCCAACATTCGGTTTACCCACAATGGCAATGCGGATTCCCTCTCTTATCATTCTGCCGCTGCCAGATGTAGCCAGCAGCTCACCAATCATGTTTCTAATATTGCAAAGGCAGTCCCGGGCTTTGTCATAAGTCATTATCTCAATGTCCTCATCGGGATAATCTATATTGACTGTTACCTCCACAAGAAGGTCCAGCAAAGCTTGCCTGATTTTTTCAATTCTCTTCGAAAGACTTCCCTCAAGCTGCGACATAGCCACATCAAAACTTCTATCAGATTTTGCCTTGATAACATCAATTACAGCTTCTGCCTGGGATAAATCGAGTCTTCCGTTTAAAAAAGCTCTCTTCGTAAATTCACCGGGTTCCGCCATTCTGGCACCCTTAGACAGAACAAGAGCCAAGGTTTTGCGCAGAGCCACCATGCTTCCGTGACAGTTGATTTCCACAACATCCTCACCGGTATATGTCTTCGGTCCCTTCATATATACAGCAAGAACCTCATCTATGTGTTCATTTTCATCCACTATTTTTCCATAGGAAAGTCTGCGGCTTTCAATTTTACCGGTGAAAATTTTTCGTAGGATGTCCCGAGAATCCTCCCCGCTTATTCTTATTATTCCGATACCGCCTTCTCCGTAAGCGGTTGCGATTGCAGCAATTGTATCTTCCATATTACTTCCACTAAATAAGACCCGCTAAAAAAGCGGGCCTCTTTATTACTTTTTGAGTTCAATAATAACTCTTCTGTAAGGCTCTTCGCCTTCACTTCTGGTTGTTATGTTAGGGTTCTTCTGCAGTGTTGCATGAATAACCTTTCTTTCATAAGGGTTCATTGGCTCAAGACGAACGTACTTCTTAGTTTTTACAACCTTAGCCGCAAGTCTATTTGCCAGCTGTTCCAGAGTCTTCTGTCTCTTGGCTCTGTAGTTTTCAGCATCAACAACAACCTTTACATACTTGTCCTTATCCTTGTTTACAACAAGGCTGGTGAGATACTGTATAGCATCAAGTGTCTGTCCACGCTTGCCTATTACAGTTCTTGAATCCTGACCGTTCATCTCGAGATAAACGATTCCATCATCTGCTTTAGCATTGAAATTCAGGTTCAGTCCCATTTTTTCAGTAATGTCTTTAAGGAATGTCAGAGCTTCATGGTCTTCAACATCCTTGAGGCTGTCCTTATCAACATCATCAAGGGCAAGGTTTACAGTCTTATCTTCTTTGCTATCCTGAGACTTCTTTTCGTGTGTTTTCTTTTCCTTAGATTTTCTTTCCTTGTGCTTTGGCTCATTCTTTTCAGCCTTTGGTTCCGGCTTCTTTTCTTCTACTACCGGTTTAATTTTCTCAACTCTAACCTTAGCAAGCTTCGCACCAATGCCAAGAAAACCCTTTGTTGGTTCTTCCAGAACCGTAACTTCCACTTCGTCTCTGGAGCATTTGAGATCTAACAGGGCAAGTCTGACCGCTTCTTCGATGTCGACTCCCCATTTTTCAGTATAATCC
>X136_Domestic_Pig__coassemble_138_pt1 | contig 11952 bp, 15 predicted proteins | sample X136_Domestic_Pig__metabat2_low_PE_007 | metagenome-assembled genome bin X136_Domestic_Pig
TCAGACGACAACAATGGAGGAAACGGTAATCCGGGCCTTGTTGTTACAGACGGATACAACGTCACCACCATCGGCGACGGGCAGACTCCGCTGGCCAAGAATCTGCTGGATCTCAACTGCTGCATACTCCACCTGCTGATTATGCTGGCAGCAATGCTCGTGCTCCTGTGGTACACACACGACATGAAGAAGCGCCAGAGAAAGATATTCGAACTGGAAGAACAGCTTACTGAAATGGAGTAACCGCAGCCGGATGCCGACAAAATATGGTTGTCGACAAACAAAGGCAAACTAAAACAAAGGCTGATGCCTGAGAAGGGAAGATGCCAAATAGAATTAGAGAGAGAAGGGGCGGTAAACTCCGCCCCTTCTGATTCAACAATAGAAGGCATGACGTTCAAAGTCATTTAACACCTATGCACGTTGTGATATAATGAGTTTACGTATTAAACAGGAGGGTTTAAGAATGTTCGCACTTCATCAGTCATTGCATTCGCAATATGGAATATGCCTGTGGACACTGCTTGCCGTGATAGTGTTTCTTATCATGGTTGTGATTTTCGTTGTCCATGTTGTGCGCCAGAGAAAGCGCAAGTACAGCTACGACAGGAAGCTGGAGGCAGAAGCCGAAACAAGGAACAATCAGGAAGGGCAGGAGGTATAAATTATGGAACATGAAATGCATCATACACTGCTGGGATTCTGCTGGTGGGACATTCCTGCTGCAATAATATTAATCGGCATTATCGTTTTCCTGGTGGTAAGACACAGGAAACTCAAGAAGCGCGAAGAAGAACTGGAAGATTTAATATCAGAAAAGGTTGCAGACAGCAACATTGACATTGAGGACGAAATAAGGTACTAGAATGAGTGGCGCAAGCAAGCGAGTAATGGGAAAATACGATCACAGGAAACACGACTGGCTGAAGCTTGCCGTGGAAATTGTCATCGTAATCATACTGGCTCTGCTTGCGTTTAGCCTTGTTGTGGGTATTTCGCGGGTTGACGGCCAGTCAATGAAGCCGACACTAAAGGACAGCCAGGTGGTGACATACTGGCGGCTGGGAGACAATTACCGGATTGGTGACATCATAGCCATAAAGATGCCAAATGGGGACAGCTATGTCAAAAGGGTTATAGCAGGCCCCGGAGATGTGATTGATATCAGAGACGGATATGTTTACCGTAACGGGCAAAAGCTGACCGAACCCTATATTGAGAGCTCCGATGGAAATACCATGCCCCAGAACAGCAGGATAGAGTACCCATATGAGGTTGGCTCGGGATGCTACTGGGTGATGGGGGATAACAGGGAAGTATCAATGGACTCCCGAAGCTTCGGTTCGGTAATCAAGGAGAACATCAAAGGCAGACTGCTGTTTCAGGATCAGTAATTATGAAGGACAATCGATTCCCAAATGAATGGGAAAAGGAAATGCGATATATTGTTAATGAAGAACGCAGGCTTCAGCACCAGGCAATGTCCTCGGAAAAGAGCTGGAAAAGCACCCTTGAGGGATATATACCGGAAAAGGTGTATGTAAACCTGCGGGCTGCCTTTGCAACAGCGTTCACGATTATCTTCGAAAAGGGCATAGATGTAATCGAGAAAACCTACGACAAAGAGAATCTCATGAAGGAGTTCGAAAGCCACGACTCTTCTGTGGACAAAGGCAAAACCAGAAGAGAGCTGATGAAGTTCAGAAGGGATGTTTCAAAGTCGGGAAAGTGGAAATATCTCCTCACTACGGCTGAGGGCATAGGGCTGGGAGTGTTGGGAATAGGACTGCCGGATATCGTTATCTTCATCGGATTTGTACTTCAGTCCGTATATGAAGTTGCATTGAGGTACGGTTACGATTACAATAAACCTGAAGAGAGAATGTTCATTCTCAAAATGCTCGAAGCATCAATACAAAAGCGGGAAAAGTGGATTAAATCCGACATGGCAGTGGAGGATTACATGAAAAGCTTTGAAGTCCCCGACCCGGATGACCTGCAGACTCAGATTGGCACAACTGCTGATGCCTTTGCACTGGATATGCTGGTGATGAAGTTCATCCAGGGACTGCCGGTTGTTGGGGTAATAGGAGGTCTTAGTAATCCTGTTTACTACAACAGGATTATGGAATATGTGAGATTAAAATATCACAAAAGATATCTTTTGGAAAAAAAGGAGGAGAAAACGGAATGATAATCGGAATTATTATTGCTGTAGTTGTTGTTATTCTCGCTTTCTGGCTGATAAGCGCGTACAACAATTTCGTAAAGATGAAGAACAAGATTGAGGAAGCCTTCGCAACCATGGATGTTTACCTCAAGAAGAGATGGGACCTGGTTCCTAATCTCGTAAACACCGTGAAGGGTTACGCTGAGCACGAGAAGTCAACGTTCGATGCAATTACCAAGCTGAGAAGCAAGAGCTACGATTCCATGTCAGCAAATGAAAAGGTTGAGACAAACCAGGCGCTGGGCGGAATGCTGGGAACTCTTATTGCAACTGCAGAGGCTTATCCTGAACTGAAGGCGAACCAGAACTTCCTGGAGCTCCAGAAGAATCTTAACGAGCTGGAAAACGATATTGCAGACAGCCGTAAATACTACAATGGCTGTGTAAGACAGATGAACACTGCTGTTGAATCCTTCCCAAGCAACATCATTGCAGGCATGTTCCACTTTGAAAAGTACAGAATGTACGAAGTTGATGACGCATCAGAACGTCAGAACGTTGTTGTTGATTTCGGAAATGCGGGACAGGCACAGTAGGTACAGCTGCAATAGATAATCAAATACAATAGACAATACAAAAGCCGATAAATAAATGCTATAATCAAGTCATGGGACTGATTATAGCATTTGTTATTTTTATAGGAACAATGATTGCCATGCTCATTACAGGGCACTCCATGGTGTGGGCCCTGCTGGCAGGACTGGTGATGTTTGCCGGTCTGGGGCTTGTGAAGCTGAAGAAGAGCGATGAAGCTCTCGGCATAGGGCAGGGAATCAGAGAACTGGCATTACATTCCTGGGGCTCCATAAAGGAGTCCCTAATTGTGATTGAAGTAATGCTGATTATCGGCTTCATCACCGCTGCCTGGAGAGTATCCGGAACAATTACGGTATTTGTATATTATGGGATGAAGCTGATTGTTCCGCCGCTGTTTCTTGTAATCGCATTTCTGCTGTCATGCCTCTTAAGCTACGCCCTGGGAACATCCTTCGGTGTTGCCGGAACGGTGGGAGTTATTTTCATGGCCCTTGCCAGAAGCGGCGGGGTGGATCCTGTAATTACAGCCGGAGTTCTCATGTCCGGAATATATTTCGGGGACAGGGGCTCTCCTGTTTCATCCAGCGCCAACATGGTGGCAGGCATAACGAAAACCAATATTCTAGAAAATGTCAGGATTATGATGAAAACAGCAATTCTGCCATTCATTATTACTCTGGCAGCATATACAGCTCTTTCAGTTGCAAATCCAATCAGCAGTGTTGACGGCGGAGTTTTGTCGGCCTTTGAAAGTGAATTCACTCTTTCATTCTGGTCCTTTGTTCCGGCTGCAATAATGCTGGCTCTGCCTCTCCTTAAGGTTGGAATCATCGCCTCCATCGGCGCCAGCGTTGCGGCAAGTGTGGCTGTAGCTGTATTAGTGGAGAAGGTGTCTTTATTCAGCGTAATAAAGATTCTGTTCCTGGGCTTCCACTCAAGCGGGGAGGGTCTGGCTGCAATCCTTGACGGAGGCGGCTTCGTATCGATGCTTGAAATATCCGCAATCCTTGCCATTTCATGTGCCTATTCAGGAATATTCAACAGAACGGATATGCTCAAAAGCCTGCTGGATGTTATCGAAAAAGGCTGCAGGAAAACGGGAAGATATGCAGTTACGGTTATCATCAGCCTCATCTCCTGTGTTGTATTCTGCAATCAGACAATAGCGACACTGATGTGCAACGATCTTCTGACCAGACCGTATCTTAATACGGGAGGGAGCAGACAGGAACTGGCAATTGACATGGAGAATACGGTAATCCTGATTGTGGGTCTCATACCATGGTGTATCGCCTGCAGTGTGCCGCTGACATTCTTTAACGCGGGAATTGATTCGCTGCCATGGGCAATCTACCTTTATATCGTTCCGATATGCTACTTCCTTACCAAGAGACGGTGGTTTAACAACAGAGCCGGCGCCTGAGCATTCCAATTCTGTTTACAAGATCCATGAGACTGTATTTGTTTTCATAGACTGTTCGGGCAACGGTGTCCAGCATGCCTTTGTTGCCGTCTGTTATCTCGGATTTGAGATAAGCAATGAAGCTTAGAATATGTCGCCTCATTTCCGGATGGCCGCTGCTGTCCGGAACATAGGCGATTTTTATTTCTCCCGTATCAGGATTGTAGAACACGGTCTCCGTTGACAGAACAATCTTCTCGGAGTTTATAAGATACTCCACCAGTGAATTCATGATGAGAAGCACCTGCTCAAGTATGAATAGGGCATCCTCAGTTCTGTCGATTCTGTAGCTGCTCAAGGGGACGAAGCCCCCGCAGTCATAATAGGCAAGAAGCCCCGTATCCTCGCTGATAAAGACCATAGGCAGCAGGCTGCTGCACTGGCCGGAGGAAAGCATTATTCTCTCGAAGCCCAATATGGACTCTTCTCTGAAATTAAGTCTGTATTCTCTATTTTCCCACATCTTGTTACTCCTTTATTATGTGACTGTCCGATATCTATATATCTATATATCTATATATCTCAACATCTCAACATCTCAGCCGCCGCATTTGCTGCAGGGACTGTATCCCTTGTTTGCTGCCTCACTCCTGTCGATTTCCACCACATGTCTGTTGATGGATCTGCAGCTGCCTCTGTGATAGGAAGTGTCCTCTCCCTCGAAACAGAATACTACGCTTCCATAGGGGAGGCTGCCGGAATGGCACATTCCGCAGGGAGAGTACTTTGACTTAACCGAGGATGTCAGAGTGCGACTGTGAACAGAGGCCTTAACATATGTACAGCTTTCCTTGTGATATTTAGTTCCGCTCTGGGGAAAAATCCAGACCGATTCGCTGCCCTCAGGAGATTCCAGCCCCTCTGCGCCAAGGGGAGATTTATCCTCCTTAAGTCCCACGAAATCACGGTAACGGATGCTGCTGCTGAAGCTGAAGCTGCCGCCGAAATCAAGGGGCAGGGCAAGCTTCCAATCATTATCGACCTTCCTGTTGTGAACATGGGAGCGAAACCCTCCCGATGAACCGCTGTAGGCAACGGAGGCGGAGTAGGAGCAGCTGTCAAGCTCCCGGTGCATGGCCTCCTCCCAGAGCATGTCAAATTTGATAAAATATCCGATTGTCAGAACAGCCAGAATGAAAAGGGGAAGAAATATTGCGGCCTCCACAGTATAAAATCCCCTGCGGCTTCCTTTGTGAAAAAAGTTCATTAGCTAATAAGTCTTGTCGTATTTGAGAGTTCTTCCGTTTATCTTGGCATCTATGGAGACACCTGTCACACACTCCTGAACAAGAAACTGTCCATCGTAGTTTTTACGCATGTTAATCTGTATCAGATCCAGAATCCGCGCCGTTGTAACATCATTGTCTTTTGTAAACAGCAGTATGCGCAGGTAGTCTCTGTAAAGCCTGCCCTCGTTAACTGAGGGTTTAATCATGCCGCTTTCGGCATTGTAACCTTCAATAAGTGAATCAAGATCAACTGCCCAGGAGGCAGAGTTCTTGATAATGGGAACCCGGTATCCGCTGTGAAGCAGCTTAACATCGTTCAGGGCTTCGGCACCTGCCCAAAGGGCGGCAATGCCCGCCTGAGTCACGGTTCCCAGTATTCCCGGGGTAAGCACCTCGGCGGCTGCAGCAACAGCCGCCGTCTTGGTCTTGTCTGAATATATATGCGAAAGATTCAGTCCGGTGCGCAGAAGCACCAGAGCCCTGTCTGTCTTTTTCAGATTCTTTTCATCGGACAGCTCGCCGCACAGTATGTACTCCACCTCGTTTCTGAAAAAATGATTTTCGTCATTCGCCCGGGCTTCGCAATTGAATATGTCAAGTATATAGCTGTCAAGAAGATAGCGGTTTGTTCCGCCGGAAAAAATCACTGAGGGATTCTTCATGTTTTCCCCGAGCCTTTTAGCAGATGCCAGAAGACTTTTGTCCGGCAGGCTGCGGGAGGGGAGCCCGGTAACGGTGGGCCCGTGTCTCAGGGTGCGAGCCGGCATGCTGTTACCGCTGTCGCCGTCAACGCCGGTGCCGCCAGTGCCGGCACCATCACCGACATCTTCTGAGGCGGTATCATCTTCGTTTAATCCTATGCCGCCTCCTGATTTCATGTAATCCAGAATCTGCTGCCTTACAGGTTCAGTGTTTACCGCGCTGTACCTTCCGGCATTAACCCGGATTTCACCCGCATTGATATCGTCGAAACTGTTAAGGGTACACAGAACATATGAACGCAGTCGTCGGGAATGCTCAGAATCTGTTCCCTGCATCAGAAACAGCCCGTAATCCCTCCGGACATAGTAATTGTACCCGGACAATACAGAATCGCATCCGAGGTGCAAAGTCCCGTCGGCAACGCTTGTTTCCGCCTGGGAACGTGCAGACATGACAAGGGAAAGGGTGATGGCCATCAGGGTCGCCAGAATCAGTGAAAGAAAAACCGCACTGCTTCCCTGTCTGTTCATTTCCACCTCCGCACATGCTTCGGTCCGTTGGTGATACGCCAGGTGTCGGAAATCTCTGTTCTGCCGGGAGCTTTAAGAAGCCCGCTGCTTCCCATGGAAAGCTCCAGGGAGCCTTTGACAACAGGGTAAATCCCTTCCCGGGTTTTGCCGATTTGACCGTCAAAGTCTGCAGTTTCGCAGGTCATCCTGCCTGTCAGGGAACCGGCCTCCGCCCGAAGTACCATATGCATTCTGCTCTGCTGAATTGACTGCTGGTAGAAGAACATGATAATCAGCACCAGTGTTATGACAGCCAGAATCACTATGGGAAGCACAACGGCAGCCTCCGCCATATGGCTTCCCTGACGATTTCCAATCATTTTAATCATATTGATCACTCACTCCAATTATCCCCTTAACCGAAACTGCTGAGACCATCGAAGGTCTTGTTGACAAACTCAGTAATCTGAGTTTTGAAAATCAGACCGATGGCCACTGCGATGGCAACGAGAATCGCCACCTGAACAAGTTCCATTCCACTCTTGTTTCCAATAAATCTTTTCACCTCAATACCTCCTGATTATCATGAATTAACTACAATTCCAGCAGGGCGGGGCATACAGTAACCGCCACAAGAACGAGAAGAAATAACGTTAAAGGAAAAGTAAGCTTCGTCTCGGCCAACCTGCCTCGTTCTTCGCAGCTGCGCTTCCTGGCGAGCCACAGCAGCTCGCTTTCATTATGAAGTTTATCTGTAAGCTCAACGCCCTTGCTGATATTGTCGCTAATGATGTTGCTGATTCGCATAAGTTCCCGTGCAGATTCGTCCCCCGCAGTTCTTCTTGATTTCGCGAAGGCCTTGAACTCGGCATTAAAGGAACTGTTTGTCTGCTGCATTCCTGCGTATATTTCCATCATCCTGCTGTAGAAATAGTCCTGTCGCCCGGCGGCGACACAGCCGCTGCCTTCGATAGCTCTGGCGAAGGCGGTGTTAAGAACAAGACCGGCATTAAGCAGCAGAACAAGCCTGTTCACGAATTCAGGCAGCTGCCTTGTTATGGAGTCGCTTTCCTGCTTTTGAATCTTCTTTAGAGGGTTATACCTGTTTCTGTATATTAGAAAGCACAGTGCCATTACTGCAAAGGCAATAATTCCGCCATTGGAGGATTTCTCCACGGACCACTTGATTTTCTCCCCGGTGTCCAGCCTGGAGGGAAGGAAGACCTTCTTCGCCGAAGTATCATCGTTCATCGAATTGACTATGGACTTCAGCTGGTATCCGATAAGCTCCTCCCGGGACATTTCGCCGGAGTCAGGGGTCTTGTCTGCCTCGTTATCATCTTCTGTGCCGCCCCGTGGATCCAGGGTGATGCCGAAGGTTTTTGCCATATTGACATCCCCGGAATCAATCTCCGCCCGAAGGCTTATGGAACCGGTGCTGTTTTCGGGCCTCATCAGATACAGCTCGTCTTCGCCCTTGAAAAGTGTAAGTGCACCGGAGCTGCCTGAAAGAACGAGGTCACCAACCAGGAGCAGAAGCCCCGCGGCAATGACAATCCCTATCTGTTTTCTCGCCTTGCTGTTTAGCTGTTCACGTGTAATCATATTTCCACCGATGATATTTTCTCCATTAGATATACGCCCCAGGCTGAAAGCCCCAGGCAGCCGGTCATTATCAGCATTCCGGGCAGGGTGCCGTATAGAGGTGCAATGTAGGAGGGTGAGAGAAGGTTAAGCGCCAGCAGCATCGCTGCAGGCATAAGCGCGATAAGCCTTCCCTCAAGCTTTTTCTGGGCAGTAATTGCCTGGATTTCCCGTTGTATGTTCATCTTGTCAGTTAAAATTTCCGAGGTGCGGGAGATTATCTTAGTCAGATCGCCTCCCATGGCTCTGCAGGTAATGTAAACCTGAACGAAATTATCTATGTCTTCGCATTTGCTTCTCTCGGCGAAGTCCGCCAGAAGAATGGTGTCGCTTTCGTTATTCTCAAGCATGCTGCGCTTCATGTGATGGAGCTCCTGCATTATTGGTTCATCATCATGGTAAAGAACCCCCAGGTTGTCGTCAGCTTCAATAAGAGCTTCTCCCATGTGACGACCGGATGAAACAGAAGCCGACAGGGAATAGAGAAGATCCTTGAACTGGTTCCTCAAAGCCTCCATTCTTGCCGCGGCCCTGTGTTTCTCATAAAAGGGTCTGAGCTTCACCACCAGTAAACCTCCAATGATTGAGATTACCACCCTGTGATAAAACAGAAACAGCACCAGCGCTATGGCGGCATATCCGGCGGAATAGAATAGAAGCTTTTCCTTTTCATTCATTTCATATATCGAGTAATCCCGTATCATCTGCTTTCCCCGTTTCCAGCTTTTCTCTGTGAATAAGATGGCTGCCTGTCATTCCCAGGTCATATCTGAACAGGGTGTTTGTCCGGATAACTCCCTCATGGACGTCATCCAGCTCGGCAATTTCAATGACCCTTCTGGAGCCGTCCTTAAGTCTGGCCATGTGAATCATGATGTCGATTCCCTCGCTGATCTGAGCTCTGATGGCATCAAGGGGAATTCCCGCAGCCTCCATGTACATGGACTCAAGGCGCTTAAGCATTCCCTCTATGCTGTTGGCGTGTCCCGTGCTTAGGGAGCCTGAGTGTCCCGTATTCATGGCGTTTATCATATGAAAAACCTCGCCGCCCCGGACTTCTCCGATTATTATTCTGTCCGGGCGCATTCTGAGGCTTGCTTTAACAAGCTGGGCCATATCCACGCTGCCTCTGCCGGTTACATTGGCGTTTCGACATTCCATGCGTACTATGTTCTCAATTTGTTTTATCTGCAACTCTGCGGAGTCTTCAATTACGATTATTCTTTCTTCGGTAGGGATTAGTTGTACAAGTACATTCAGCATGGTTGTCTTGCCGCTTGAAGTACCTCCCGATACAAAGCAGTTGTACCCGCACTGAACGAGAATTTTCAGCAGTCTGGCGGCTTCCAGAGTTACTGTTCCGTTTAGTATCAGGTCCCGCATGGACATGACCCTGGCAGGAAATTTTCGAATGGTGAGGATGGGGCCGTTCAGAGCAATGTTCTTGTAGACAGCATTTACTCTGGAACCGTCCGATAGACGTGCGTCTACGATGGGATTCAATTCATTAATCTCTCTGTGTACCCGTCCGGCAATTCTCCTTATGAGTTCTTCAAGATCCTCGGTGGAGTCAAAGGCGAGAGGAACCTGTAATATTGTGCCGTTTTTCTCCACGAAGACATTGTCCTTGCCGTTTACCATTATCTCGGAAATGGCATTGTCATCAATCAGTGGCTGGAGGATTCCCATCTCCTTGCGGAGAGTGAGAAAAAGCCGTTCAATCAGTGCGGCGTTTTCCCGGTGTGTGCACAGGGCGGAATCAGGGAGAGCGAATACATATGATTCAATTATTTCCAAAGCCCTGTCATCGGTCATTTCCTCCGATGACTCCATAAGCAGAAGTCGGATATCCGAGGCATATCTGCGGATATCGTTACTAGAATAAAATGACAACATTCCCAATAATTTCCTTTCGAGCATAGAATAGCACAATTACCAGAATTTGGCAACCCCCTAATTTCAAAAAATTTCCAGTAAAATCTTTTTCCTTGTAAAGTGACAGTACATTATGGTAGAATGTCTGCCGATATGTTTTCGTTCGTTACAGTACTATCTTATTATCATTTTTTTAGGAGGAGAAACGTATGGCAGCAACAATTGATGCTGGCGTTTGCGCTGTCAGCAATATACTGTATCAGCCATGGTTCGTACCGCTTCTGCTGATTGCAGGCGGAATCTATCTCACTGTCAGATGCGGTTTCATGCAGGTGGGAATGTTCCGGGAAGCATGCAGGGTTATTGTGGAGAAGCCTCACGAGGGAGGAATATCATCCTTCGGAGCCCTTATGGTTTCCACTGCATCTCGAGTAGGTACAGGAAATATCATAGGTGTATCAACTGCTATAATTCTGGGAGGTCCCGGAGCAATATTCTGGATGTGGATTACTGCATTCTTCGGCGGAGCATCTGCCTTTGTGGAATCCACTCTGGCTCAGATATTCAAGAAGAGAGACGATGACGGATCCTTCAAAGGCGGTCCTGCATTTTACATGAGGGATGCCCTTGGGCAGAAGTGGCTGGGAGTAATCTTTTCGATTCTAATTATCTTCACTTATATGGTGGGATATAATATGCTGGCCTCATACAACCTGCAGTCCACCTTTGCAGCATTCTCGTTCTACGACGCGAGTCTGACACCGAAGATTATAGGTGTTGTTCTGGCGGTTCTTTTCGCCATAATCGTTCTGGGAGGAGCCAAGAGACTGATCAAGGTAACAGAGGTTCTTGTTCCTGTAATGGGAGTAATGTATGTTCTGGTTTCACTTATCGTTCTGGCGTTGAACATCACAAATCTGGGACATATGTTTGCTGAGATTTTCTCAAGCGCCTTTGATTTCGAGGCTATTTTCGGAGGCTTCACAGGCTCTTGCATCATGTGGGGTGTGAAGAGGGGACTGTACTCCAACGAAGCAGGTATGGGTTCAGCTCCTAATGCAGCTGCAAAGGCAGACGTATCCCATCCGGTAAAGCAGGGTCTGGTTCAGATGCTGTCGGTATTCATCGATACACTTCTGATTTGTACAGCAACAGCCTTCATGTGCCTGTCAACTGATGTGATTCCGACGGACTACATCGATTCAGAGGGTGCAGCAATGGCTGCAGGCTTTGTTCAGGATTCACTGGCATCGGTATTCGGAGGATTCGGACCGGCATTCATTGCCATCGCGATGTGCTTCTTTGCATTCACAACTCTCATAGGAAACTACTCCTATTGTGAGGGCTGCTACGAGTTCATTATCGGAAGGGAAGCCTCAAAGGCAGAGCTTGTTATCATGAGAATAATCGCTTCGATTCTCGTATTTATCGGAGCTGTTGCATCTGCAGGTCTGGTTTGGGACATTGCAGACATGATGCAGGGTCTGATGGTTGTTACCAACGTGCCGACAATCCTCATACTGGGAGGAATTGCCTTCAAGTGCCTTGATAACTACAAGAAGCAGATGAAGGAAGGCATAAATCCGATATTCAAGGCAAGGGATATCGGCATCACTGTGGAAACAGACTGGTGGAAATAGCTTCTCCGAGAGCATACCCGAAAGCATAATAGAAAATAATTGTTAAGAGGACCGGTAATTACCGGTCCTTTGCTATAGTCGTATTTTAGCACTAAAACCCTAAATGGTATAAAAAACGGCTATA
>X136_Domestic_Pig__coassemble_147_pt1 | contig 11398 bp, 14 predicted proteins | sample X136_Domestic_Pig__metabat2_low_PE_007 | metagenome-assembled genome bin X136_Domestic_Pig
CAGTGTGATTGTGATTGCTGCAGTCAGAGTTGTCTTACCATGGTCAACGTGTCCGATTGTACCGATGTTAACATGTGGTTTGTTTCTTTCAAATTTTGCTTTTGCCATTTTCTCCTCCTAAAAATAACGTTATTATTAGAAAAATAATCTTCCGGGCGTCCCCGAAATAAAAAATGGAGCTGCCGAGCGGACTTGAACCGCCGAACCTCCTCATTACCAATGAGGTGCTCTACCGACTGAGCTACGGCAGCATGCCATACTCAAACATTATAAATGCTTTAAACGGTTTTGACAACCGTAAAATTACATATTCTATCTTCAAAGCACATTCTACTTCCAGAGATAGTTGTTTATTTTCCTCTTTATCCTCTGCAGGGCGTTGTCCACCGCTTTCCTGCTTTTGCCAAGTCTGGCTGCAACCTGGTCGTAGGAATATCCCTTGAGGGTTTCACCCAGAACCTGCATCTCCATGTCAGAGAAAACATTGTCGCCGTTGTTGAGAATATAATATGTTACATCCTTCATTATCAGCATTTCCTCAGGGGTGTCTGCCAGGTTGGCGCTGATGGTGTCCCCAAGGGTCACCTCTCCGGCATATCCCCCCTCCGCCTGTTCTCTGCTAATGGGCCTGCTTAGGGAATCAGATGTATTCAAAGGCTTGTGCTTTATTCTGTCTGCCGAGCGAATGGCGCTTATTATCTGATTCGTTATGCACCGGTCCGCAAAGGCAGCAAAGTTTGTTTCTCTTTTCCCGTCGAATCGCCGCACTGCCCGCATCAGACCTATCATGCCCTCCTGAATCAAATCGTTGGAATCTGCCCCTGCCATGAAATATGCCTTGGTTTTGCTTATCACAAGACTGGAGTACTTTCTTATCAGAGTCTCCTCGGCATCCACATTGCCTGCCTGAGCCTCCATCGCCAGCTGGGCATCGGGATTCTCTATTGAGTTCAGAAGTTCCTTCTTGCGCATATTAACCCATTCTCTGTTTCAGAATTTCATACATCATAACAGCTGCAGCATTGGATGCATTCAGTGAATTTATACGGCCCCTCATTGGAATGCTCACAACGAAATCGCATTTTTCCTTAACCAGCCGGCTTATTCCGAAGCCCTCGCTTCCTATCACGATTGCCACCGGTCCCGTCATGTCCTGTTCGTACATGAGCTCATCTCCCATATCACAGGCATAAACCCATACGCCGCTTTCCTTGAGCCTGTCAATTGCCGCTCCTATATTTGTCACTCTGGCGCAAAGCATGTGCTCTGCCGCCCCTGCGCTTGTCTTCAGCACAGTTTCGTTTACCGAAACGCTGCGGCGCTTGGGAATTATTATTCCATGTGCTCCTACGCATTCGGCTGTTCTCATTATGGCACCCAGGTTGTGGGGATCCTCCAGTCCGTCAAGTATTACTATGAAAGGCTTCTCTTCCCTCTCCTCAGCCAGAGCCAGTATATCCTCAATCTCACAATATGAATAATCCGAAGCAGTGGCGATAACTCCCTGGCAGTTAACCTGAGCCCCATCAAGGAGCTTGTCCATAAATTGCTTGTCGCTGTGGTACACCGGAATTCCCGCATCCTTTGCCTTTGCAATAATCTGCCTTACCGAGCCTGCGGGGCGGGCGCCCTTTTCAGCCTTCTGAATATTTATCTTTTCTATCTCGCGGCCGGCCTTAAGTGCCTCCAGCACCGCGTTTCTTCCCACAATCAGTTCTGACATTATGCCCTCTCGTACTTCTGAAATGTATATTCTATGCCTGTGTCTTCATCGGTCTGCAAAGGGGATTCCCACGTTTTCTCGAAGCCCATCTCCACAGGATCCGGGAAAAATCTGTCCGCATCGAAGGTTCTGTGTATTCTCGTAACGTAAAGGCAGCGGCAGTCCTCCAGAAACATCCTGTATATAGACTCCCCTCCGCATACAAAAACACCGTCGGGACCCTTATCCGCCTCGTATTCTCTCACCAGATTCATTACATCATCTCTGCTGTGAACAACATGGCATGCATGTCCCTCTCGCAGCCTGGGAGCGTATGAGGCGTCACCTGTCAATATTATGTGATCCCTTCCCGGCAGGGGTCTGCCCCCCGGAAGAGATTCCAAAGTCCTTCTGCCGAAGATTACACACCTTCCCAGGGTCTTTTCTTTGAAGTATTTCAGATCCCCCGGCAGATGGCAGAGAAGATCGTTGTCCCTGCCGATTCCCCAGTTTTCATCTGCTGCAACTATCGCGTTCATTCTCTCTCCTTCTTCTCCATTCCCCGTCTATATAGCCACACCCTTCTATATGGCCACAGGAATATCCTTTATCTGAGGATTCTTCCTGTAGTTTTCGATTGTAATATCCTTTGTGGTGAACTCGTAAAAATCCTTAATCTCCGGATTCAGCCTGAAAATAGGTGCGGGATACTGAGGTCTCTCAATCATCTCCCTCACGATGTCCACATGCCTGTCGTATATGTGAGCATCGGAAATGACATGTACAAGTTCCCCCGGCACCATGTCACAGACCTGAGCCAGCATGTGGATAAGAACCGCATACTGAACCACATTCCAGTTATTAGCCGTGAGAATGTCCTGGGATCTCTGATTCAGGATTCCGTTCAGCTTGAACTTCCCTGAACCGCCTCGGCCCTCTGCGCCGCCGCCGGTTTCCCTTGTAACGTTAAAGGTCATGCTGTAGGCACAGGGCTCAAGTCCCATCTCGCTTAGATCCGCGAAGTTGTATATGTTTGTCATGATCCGCCTGGAATACGGGGTGTTCTTCAGCTGCCAGATAACATTGTCCACCTGGTCCATCTCCCCCTGGGCGAACTTGTATTTTACTCCCAGCTGATATCCGTAGGCCTTGCCTATGGTACCCTGTTCGTCAGCCCATTCGTCCCATATGCCGCTGCTGAGCTCCGATACCCGGTTTGACTTCTTCTGCCAAATCCACAGCATCTCGTCAACGGCGCTCTTGATGTATGTAGGTCTTAAAGTAAGTGCCGGAAACTCCTCCTGAAGATCGTACCGGTTCACCACCCCGAACTGCTTGATGGTATGGGCAGGAGTGCCGTCCTCCCATCTCGCCCTCACCTTCTGTCCCTCACTGGAAAAACCGTTGTCCAGAATATCACGGCACATATTTACAAATAGTGCGTCTGCCTTGCTCATATCATTCGTTCCCTTTTCTAATATGAATATGCCTCGCTATACCCTGCTTCTCATATGCCCGGTGTCCAGAATCCGTGACCGAGAATGAAATACTTGATTATCATTCCCAGAAGGGCCAGGGCAATTACAACAATGCAGGTTATCTCAAAGGAGTTAAGGTTCCTGAGTCCCTTTTCCTCCTTCTGACCTTCTCTTTCTCTGCGGGCTCTGTTTTCCTTGTCGAATTCCCGCCCGGTTCTGTAGTAATCCGTTATCCAGTCCTTTGTCCTGTTTGTTGTTTCTCTCTTTTTCTTGTATCTATTCGCCATTCTGAATCTCCACTGCCCGCTTCATTAGCCAGGCAAGTCTCTCTCCCCGGTCCGACAGGTACAGATACCCCACCAGAGCCTCAAAGGCAGTAGCCCATTTGTACGTTACGGGATCTGCGTTTTTTGCCTTTGAATTGAATTTGTGGTTTCTGCCCCTTTTGACGATGTGCTGTTCCTCTTCGGTGAGTTCAGGGGTTAAGTCCTGCGCACCGTCTTTTTTACCGATTCCCATAAGAGTCTTTATCGCCTTTGCCTGAGCCTGGGCTCTTACGTATTCCGTGGCTGCTCTGTGGAGGTTTGATGGCTTCGCAATCCCCTTCCTCAGGAGCATTTCACGGATGTATTGTTCGAAAACAGCATCTCCCATATAGGCCAGTGCTTCCGTGTTAAGCTGCTTCAGATTGTTCATTATTCCTTTATTACCTGCACCCCCTGAGGTGTATCCTTCAGGGTGATTCCCATGGCCTTGAGCTGATCTCTTATTTCGTCTGCTCTGGCGAAGTCCTTGGCCTTTCTTGCCGCCTGACGTTCATCTATGAGAGCCTGAATTTCAGGTTCGATTTCAACCTTTTCCTCAACTTCCTGCTGGAGGAGTCCCAGAACCGTTGCCAGCTCCATAAGCACATCCATTGCTGCCTTTGCAAAGGCCTTGGTTGCTCCCTTGGCTCCTGCAGCTGTGTTTATTGCTGTAACCAGCTCGAATACTGCAGAAATGGCATCTGCTGTGTTCAGGTCGTCATCCATTGCATCGATGAACTTCTGTCTGTATGTGTCAAAGCCTTCAGCCGCCTTTGCCTCCTCAGGTGTCATCTCTCCCTCGGCTCCGGCCTGAAGCAGGTGCTTCAGGGAGCTCTTGCAGTTTCTCATTCTCCTGAGTCCGTTCTGTGACTGTTCCAGAATGTCCGGATTGAAATCAATCGGTCCTCTGTAGTGTCCCGAGAGTATCAGGAATCTGAGCACCTCTCCGTCATACTGGGTGAGAAGGTCACGAACTGTCTTGAAGTTTCCCAGGGACTTGCTCATCTTCACGCCGTCAACATTGATGTATCCGTTGTGCATCCAGTAGTTTGCGAAAGTCTTGCCGTTGTGGGTTTCGGACTGTGCGATTTCGTTCTCATGATGAGGAAACTGCAGGTCCTCTCCTCCGGCGTGTATGTCTAGGGTGTCTCCCAGATATTTCTTTGACATTGTGGAACACTCGATGTGCCAGCCGGGTCTTCCCATTCCCCAAGGTGACTCCCAGGCAATCTCGGAATCAACCTTCCTTGCCTTCCAAAGCGCAAAGTCAAGGGGATCTTCCTTTTTCTCTCCGTCAGCGGCATTCGTTCTGGCGCTGGCTCCCTCAATAAGGTCGTCAATGTTCTTTCCTGACAGCTTGCCGTAGCCATCGAATTTTCTAGTTCTGAAGTATACGTCTCCCTCTGATTCATAGGCGAAACCCTTGTCAATGAGGTCCTGAACGAAATGTATTATGTCAGGGATAACCTTTGTTGCCTGGGGATGAACCGTGGCCTTTTTAACGTTGAGGGCAGCTGCATCCTTGAAGTACTCTTCAATGTATTTTTCGGAGACTTCTCCTGCTGTTATTCCCTCTTCCTTGGCGCGATTTATTATCTTGTCGTCAACATCCGTGAAGTTCTGTACGAATTTCACCTTGTATCCTCTGTATTCCAGATACTTTCTCATTGTATCGAATACAACAAAAGGTCTGGCGTTTCCGATATGGAAGTAGTTGTAAACCGTAGGTCCGCAGACATACATCTTGACCTTTCCCTCTTCCTGTGGAACGAACTCTTCCTTCTTTCTTGTGAGTGTGTTGTATATTCTCATGTTATCCTCCTAATTTTCCGTATTTTCTTCCTGCTCATTCTGCTTAAACTGTTCCATCAGCAGATCCACATCCCTCAGGGCGCAATCCGTGTCGCCGCAGGATGAACAGTCATGTCCCGCATGTCTTTCTTCATAAACCTGCTCGTTTATTTCCTTGACTATTTCATCGTATCTGCAGTCCTGATTGCATCTGTTCACCGCCTCCTGGCCGAATTCCCTGACTATCAGCTGTTCCAGCTCCACGACTCTTCGTCTCAGGCACTCCAGCTCAACAGCCACGGGATCCGGCATATCAAGCTGATCCATCTCTCCGGTGGGACGACCGTAGTGTCTGACAACAGTTCCCGGTATTCCCACCACCGTACAGCCGTCGGGAACGTTACGCAAAACCACCGCACCTGCGCCGATTTTAACATCGTTTCCTATCTCAATCGGTCCCAGAACCTTGGCACCGGAGCTTACCATTACCCTGTCTCTTATGGTAGGGTGTCTCTTTCCGGTATCCTTGCCTGTTCCTCCCAGGGTGACCCCCTGATAGATTGTACAGTCGTCACCGATTTCCGTTGTCTCGCCTATGATAACCGCCATGCCGTGGTCTATGAAGCATCTGCGGCCGATCTTGGCCCCGGGATGTATCTCAATTCCCGTTACCCATCTTGTGAGCTGGGAAATTATTCTTCCTATCAGTTTGAGATTATGGCAGTAGCACCAGTGTGCCGGGGTGTGCCACATGAGAGCCCATACCCCTGGACAGCACAGGAAAACCTCCAGCCCGTTTCTTGCAGCCGGGTCTTTTTCCATTACTGCTCTAATGTTTTCTCTTGTCTTTTTGAACATATTCTCCTTTTCCTATCTTCGAGCTATCTTTATATTCTACCTTTCATTCGCTGTTTTGTCAGCATTTGCGAAATCTTTTCCGTGAAAATCCGATCCTCTTGTTATGTGAAGGTGGTACTTCTCCGCCATTTCTATGAAACGCATGGACTGTTCGAAGTTCTGATCGGGGTGGAAGCATTCAAGTCCCTTAAGGCCCTGCTTCTTCAGCCTGCCGATGATTCCATCCATATTCTCGTAGAATTCTTCACTTCCCGGTTTGCCGATTCCCCTTGTCTGAATCGGGTGAGCAAGGACAGGTGTGCCTCCTGCGCAGCTTATGATTTCTATCGCTTCAGAAGCCAACGGTTTAACCTTGATAACCTTCCTGCACATGGGACTTCCCAGAATCTCAGGGCCGAAGGCCTCCTTCATGTCGGATATGTAGCCTTTGCGAACCAGTGCCCTTGCTATCAGCGGTTTGCCGACGAAATTGTTCCTTCCTACCTGGATGTCTGAAATTGAAATGTCATATCCCATTTCCCTCAGCACTTCGAAGAGCTGCTCGTTTCTCTTTCTCCGGTTCTCTATCATGTTATCCAGGAATGCCTTAAGTTCGGGATTCTCGGGATCGATGTGATACCCCAGCATGTGCAGACCTCTGCCATCTTCAGTAACTACTGCAATCTCGATGCCGGGCACCACCTTCATTTCCAGCGCCTCAGCCGCAATCATCGCTTCCTGAAGCCCGTCGGTGTTGTCGTGATCCGTAATTGCTATGATATCGTATCCCAGCTCCTTGGCCCGCTTCACTATTTCAGTAGGGGTTGCCTCTCCGTCCGATGCCGTTGTATGAATGTGAAAATCTACTTTGTAATCGTCCATGTTCCACCCTTAATCAAAGGTTATTACCCCATCCTCAATTTTTCTTATCACAGCCAGGGACTCGACTCTGTAGCCCTTTTCCCTCAGCCTGTCGGAGCCTCCCTGATAGCCCTTTTCTATCACTGCTCCTATGCCTGCCACCGCCGCGCCGGCCTGTTCCACCAGCTCTGCCATGGCGACAGAGGCTTCACCGCTGGCCAGGAAGTCATCGATTATCAGAATCTTCTCCCCCTCCGAAAGGAATTTCCGGGCAACCTTCAGCTTTGATACCGTTCCCTTGGTAAAGGACTTTGCCTCAGCTTCGTAGAAGCCCTCGTTCATTGTATTCGGTGCGGCTTTTTTCGCAAAAACAACCGGCGGATATCCGAAGTGCGGCGCTGTTAGACAAGCTATGGCAATCCCGCTGGCTTCAACAGTCATGATCTTGTCAACTTCCGTATCCTTGAAGATTCTTCCGAATTCCCTTCCGATTTCCTCCAGAAACTTCACATCTATCTGATGGTTCAAAAACGAGTCAACTTTGACGATCTCCGTTCCTATGGCTGAACCCTCTTCTACTATTTTTTTCTTTAAGCTGTCCATATGTGCCTCCCTGTGCCGCAGCCCTGCTTTTGTGCGGATATTTGTTTGAATATTACTTAATTAGCAGATAATATTTACAAAAGTACGCGACACTGCTGCCGCGTACTTCCCTCTTACCGGTTTTTCCCGGATGATTATTTCTCGTCCTTGAACAATGCCTCAAGGCTTTCAAATGAGATTTCTTCAGGAATGTCTGCGGCTGCTGCATCTGCAGTTTTCTCTTCAGCAGCTGCATCAAACCCTTCCACTTCATCCAGGCTGATTTCTTCTATTATCGCTGTGTCCTCTGCCGGAATCTCTTCGGAATCCGAAAGGTTGTCATCCAGGAGATCTTCAAATGAAATCTCATCAAGCAGAGCGTCTATGTCATCGTCAATCTGTGGAGCGTCCTCTGCCGCAGGTTCTGTTTCTGCAGGTTCTGCTGCTGCAGGTTCTGCATCCTCAGGTATCTCTGCCGGGATATCTTCCTCAATTTCCACTGCCGTCGGGGCCTCCACTACTACATCTGACTCAGGAATTACAGCCTCAGGTGCGTCATATACGCGAAACTCTCCGGCAGGTATTTCCTGCTCCTCCGGCATCTCAGCCTCAGCTGCACCGGCTTCTGCTTCAGCTGCTGCAGGCATGTTCTCAAGAATCTCGCTTTTAAAGAATGTCTCTGCAAAAGCATCGTCTGAGCTCAGAGCCTCCTCCAGAGCCTTTTCGTCTTCTGCGTAATCCGCAACGTCAATTACGTCGTCCACCTCTACGTCGGATGCAGGCATCGAAACAGCCTCTGCTTCAATTACATCCCACTGGATTTCCGGAGTTTCCTCTTCCACCTGTGCCTTAAGCACATCCAGTCTAGCGGATGTTCTCAAAACGTTGGTTCTGATCTCTGCAAATTCATCCTCCATGGCACTTGCCTGCTGTCGGTATTTGCTTTTAATTGCCTCCAGCTTTTCCTTCTCGGCTTCAACCTCAACTCTCATTGTTGCCTTCTCAGCCTCGGCTACATCCTTGGCAGTCTGCAGTTCAGTCATTAATGCCTGCTTCTGCATTTCACTGTCAGCCTTAAACTGTTCCAGCTGTTCCTCCTGAAGAGCAATCTGTTCCTTGCCGGCTGCAAGAATTTCTTCAACCTGGGTCTTGGCCTGATTGATTATGTCGTTGCTGCTCTTCTTGGCTTCCATTATCAGGCTGATATAGAGCTCGTTGTTCTCGTCATACTTCTGATATCTCTTGGTAAGCTCACCTATTTCGGCCTCATAGTTCATTTCCAGTTCTTCAATGTGTTTCTCATATAAATTGCAAAGTTCCTGGATGCATCCGTACACATCTTCTTTATCAAAGCCTTCCTTCGCGTTTTCCTGAATTGTCATGCCCTTCAGAAGGCCAATAACGGTTTCGCGTCTTTTTTCTTTTAATGCACTTTTATCCATCAATATTTCCTCTACTCTTCCAACTTAACACAAGTTAAATTTTGATATGTTATTATAACATTTCCCGCTATGTTTGTCTTGTAAAAATTACTGTTTTTTACATTTTAGGTTGACTTTTGGTACTCGGAAAGGATATTATAACAGAGAACGTTCTTGAAATAAAGAACATATCGTTAGTACTGAAGTGACTGGAGGCTTAATGGATACAATAAAACTATCCGTAGATGGTCATGAGATTTCGTTCTCTACAAAATCACTGACCATTGATGATAAAGTATATCTGTATACCGGAATAAGCGCAATTAAACACTCATCGGCGAAGAAGCTCTACCTGTTCAAGTATGAGGATAGCTGGCACAAGCTCCCCTACGAGGACAAGGATCAGAAGAAGGTAGCCACCATCTTCAGAAGAGTTGCCGAAATGAACGCAAAGCGTTCTGCAAAGGCAGAAGCTGCCTCCCCGGCAAAGGCTGTGGAGGATAATGCCGAACCTGCTGATGCCGACGAGATCAATAAGACAGATGTCGACACAGTTACCGATACGTTTTCGGGCACAGCAGCCGAACCGGCTGCAGCAGAACCTGAGACTGCTGAACCAGAGGCAGAAGGTTCTGAATCAGATGAAGCTGCCGAAGCTTCACTGACTGAAGAGGAGTCCCCGGCTGAAGATAAGGGCGAAGAATCCGAAGGCGGTGAAACTGAGGAAACCGAGAGCAATGAGCCGGCGGAAGCTGAAGGCGATGAGTCAGCGAAAGCTGAGGGCGATTCCCCTGAACTGAGCGAAGCCAAACTCAGGAAGAAAAGATTAATAAAGGCTTTTGCAATTCTGGCAGTGATTATTGCACTGTTCGTTCTGGCGGGAGTAGCATACTTCTTCATTTTCGGAACATCCAATGATGCTTCACAGAGTCCAAACACTGACTCAACACATGAATATAACGACATAGACGAGCTCATAGATGAGATGAACGAATAGTGATTCTCTCCAAGCCACTGTAGCTCATTTGGCAGAGCAGCACATTCGTAACGTGCAGGTGGCCGGTTCGATCCCGGCCAGTGGCTCCACGGGGCATTGGCGCAGCTGGGAGCGCGCATGACTGGCAGTCATGAGGTCAGGGGTTCGATCCCCCTATGCTCCACCACAAACGCAAGAGACGGGTTTATCCCGTCTTTTGTAGTTTTTGATAACACATAGGGGGATCGAACCCGAAAGGGCGTGACAGTCCGGCGGACTGTCACGGTCCGAGCACGCCTATGGCGCGCGCAGGACGGCGGAGGGGTAGGGGCCCCGCCGCGTAATCCCCCTATGCTCCACCACAAACGCAAGAGACGGGTTTATCCCGTCTCTTATATTTTTTGATTCTATCTTGTGCCCCCTACCCCGCAGCTCCGTGACCGGGATTCTCAGCAAGAATTTTAATATTTGTGTTTTTTTACTGAAAAATCCGTACCTGAAATACTCCCGGCTACCTTGGAATTGTGAAATCGAAGCTGCCTGAAGTGATATCATCGAAATCGCTATTGTACACATTGTACTGAACTGTCATTACCAGTTCTTCGTCCTCTCCGAAATCGCTCAGTTCCTCATCATCAAGATAGAAGGTATCCTTCGCGGATGTTCCGGCTGCCAAATCGGAATAGATAAATGCATCCACTGTTGTGGACCCGTTAATAATGGCTTTCTCCCCGTCGAAGGTAATGTCCTGATCTGTCTTGTTCGTGATTTTGTATGTATATTCTCCCCAGGTTTCATCATTCTCTACTATCTCAAACTTGAAGTATTCGTTATCCTCAATAGTCATGGGATATGGAGATTCGGCTGTTTCCTCCGGCTCCTCCGAGGAACCGCATCCCGAAAATACAACCATGCTCAAACAAAATACTGCTGCCAGCAGCCATGCAATTCTTTTCTTCTTCATAAATCGATCCTCCTTTTAGTCTTGATGGTACAGATAAGAAAAATAATTCCAAAAGCAATATTAACTACACTCCAAACAGCCAGATCGCTGAATACACCGGCATTGCAAAAACCAATAACCGCTGCCAGAAACAGCAGTCCCGCACAGGTGCCGGGTCCGCCTTTGCTTGCTGAATTTCTTGTGCATATTGCGATAACACCGGTGGATATCATCAGTATTACCACCAGAATTCCCGCAGTTCCGCCCATGTCTGAGGATTCCTCCCATGCGTTCACCAGCCCGGCAGCACAGGACTGGAACAGAATGAACATAGACATCACAAAAAGAATAATTCCGACTACCAGCCTTCCCGCAGACCAGAAGCCCTTCGCTTTTTCCATAGATATCTTCTCCTTCCATTTTTCATTGCAGCACAGCAATTATATAAATACTGCTTTATATCCAATAATAATCCAAGGGCCCCTCCCGTTGTCGTGCCGCC
>X136_Domestic_Pig__coassemble_148_pt1 | contig 11263 bp, 10 predicted proteins | sample X136_Domestic_Pig__metabat2_low_PE_007 | metagenome-assembled genome bin X136_Domestic_Pig
TGCCTCCACCAGTTCATACATTGCCGCCGAATCGGCCTCACAAACATGTCCTGCATTCTCTTCACAGGCAAAGCCTTCCTTAAGCAGCCTAATATCCCGAGCCAGTGTTGCCGGGTCGCAGGATACATATACAATGTACGGAATCTCTGCTGCGGCAATTGCCTCCAGCAGCTCAGACCTGCAGCCTGCACGAGGCGGATCTACAATAGCTATATCTGCATACTCCCCGGCCTGAACCCATTTCGGTATAAGTTCCTCAGCCTTTCCCTGCTCATAAATCGCATTCACAATACCGTTAATCGTGGCATTTCTGTTGGCGTCGATTATTGCTTCCTTCACCAGCTCCACGCCCTTTACCCGCTCCGCCAGATCCGCAACAGACAGACCTATTGTGCCTATTCCGCAGTACAAATCCCAGATAATCGGTTTCCCGCCGGCAGCCTGAGAAGCATCACAACCAACGGTCTGTGCAGAATCACCGCCACCATCCGAAGCAGCTTCCCCATAAGCAGCCTGAGAAGCATCCGAAGCAGCATCCCGCGCCAGCTCCCCGGCGGCGCGGCGGCAGTAGTCCCTGACAATGCCGTAGAGCTTTTGCATCTGCATGTGATTCACCTGATAAAAGGAATCGGCGGATATTTCGAAGCTGTATTCCCGCACTCCGTCGCCGGACTCAATTTCAACAATATCAGTAATGGTAGGCTTTCCCGCCAGGGTTTCGGTTTTCGTTTTGCTGCCTTTGCGTGTCCGCAATATCACGCTTTCAAGGCTGCCCCCTGCGTCGTATACCGCATCGTCAAGGTAACCGATAAGCTTGGCGGCGTTGGGTATTCCCTTGCCGTTTATATCATAAATCACCATGACCTCCCCTGTTCCAAAGGCCGTCTTCACGGTCATCTCATGCATAAGACCCTTGTCCCAGCGGCTGTCGTAGGATGTGATGTTATCCTCGGTCATAAACTGCCTTGTGGCCATAGCAGCTGCCATGGCCGTGGTTGCCTGAATCCTGCACTCCGCACAATCTATCACATTGTTTGACCTGGCAGGTCTGAAGCCGATTCGAGGCTCATGAACAGGCTCCTGAATGCCTCCCTTTTTCGTAATCAGACCGCCTGTGGAAATCGGCATAACCGCCTTGTTTCTGTAACAGTAAGGCTCCCGGGCGGCAGCGATGGGACTGAAGGCAAAGTCTTCATCAACCCCGGCTAAACGCTTAAGCTTACTTTGGACCTGCTTCTCCTTCAAGGCTGCCTGTGCGCTGTACTCAATTCCCCCCAGAGGACAGCCTCCGCAGCCCTCCTTGGCATATGGACACACATCCTCTGTCCGATCCCCGGAGGCTTCAACCACTTCCACAAGCCGTCCGAAGGCATAGCTCTTTTTAACCTTGGTAATCTCCGCCCGCACCCTGTCTCCGGGAACGGTATCAGGCACAAAAACCACCATGCCGCTGCTTCCAGCCATGCTGCCGGTGCCGCCGGCCTCCTCCCGGCCGATGCCCTGGCCCATGTCGCTCATATCTTCAATTGTCAGTTCAACAATCATTCCTTTTTTCATTTCATTCTATCCCTTCATCTCCGAGTCGCACCCATTCCGAGTCTCACCCATCAAAGTCTCTCCACTTAAAGCCCCTTGGCAATCTCTCCGATACGCCTCAGCCTGTTGTTCACACCGGACTTGGAAAGAGGCGGCGAAAGAATCCTGCCCAGCTCCTCTATTCCCAGCTCCGGATGCTCCAGCCTGGCAAGGGCAACCTCCTTCAGCTTCGCCGAAAGTGAATCCAGCCCCCGAAGCCTTTCTATTTTCTTAATATCCTCAATCTGCTTTTCCGCAGCTCTCAGAGACTTGTCCATGTTCACAAGATCAAGCTGTTCTGCCTTTTTCGCGGAGGTCACCATATCCTTTCGCATAATAACATCCAGGTAATCAAAGTACTGCTTTGACGCACCCATAATCGCCAGCGTATCCGCAATCTGCTCCCTGGCCTTCAGGTATACGCCGTACCCCTTCTTGCGCTCCACGATACGGGCAGTAATATCCACAAAGGTGTTAATCAGCCTCCTCAGATCCTTCGCCTGATTCAAAGTGCTGGCAGTAATCTCGTAATGGTAGGAATTCTCCGGATTGTTTACTGTTCCCGCACCCAGAAAAGCTCCCCGAAGATAAGCCTTCCGGCAGCACTTTGTTCTGATGATGCTGCTGTCAATCCCGTCGGCAATGGCGTTCATTCCCTCCCGGACCATCAGTATTCCTATCTCACGGAGAATCATCTCGGAATTGTTCTCCGGGTCAATGCGGATAATGTACTCGTTGGCCTTTGCACCCTTCAGCGCCTTCGCCTCATTGGCCCCAACGGTAATCTCCGTATCCACATCAAAATATGTTTTGATAAGCTTCTTGTAATGGCGCACCACCGCCAGATTCGGCGTAGTCATAACCATGCGGAACTTGCCTCCTCCCGCCAGACCTACGCTTCCTGCAAACCGCATGAAGCCGGCAATCTCCGCCAGCATGCAGCACTTCTTTTCCGGCTCAATTCGCGCCAGTTCGTTTTTTGTTTCCGATGCGTATGACATATCCTTCCTCCTTGATGGATTATAACACACTCACCACAGTGTATCCATATGCAAAGGCAAAAAAGACGGCCCCATAAGGCCGTCCCTTTATTCCTGTTTGTTGTCTGCTTTTGCAGGCTTCTACTTTTTTCTTGGAGGAATTGAGAGAATCTCTCTTGCCTCGTCAGGAGTTGCTATTTCCCTGCCCAGCTCCTTGGCAATTCTCACTACCTTCTCAACCAGCTCGCCGTTTGACTTTGCCAGAACACCCTTCTCGATGTAAAGGTTGTCCTCGAAGCCTACTCTTACGTGACCGCCCATGGCGATTGATGCAGCTGCAATCTTGAACTCGTCCTTGCCGATTGCGCAGCCTGTCCATGTGCATCCCGGCGGCAGTGAATCAACGCAGAACACCAGATCCCTTACAGTTGCAGACATCTGAACTCCCAGCACGAAGTCAAAGTGCATAGGCTCGTCAAGATATCCCTTGCGGCCTGCAGTCTTCAGGGCGATATCCATCATGCCCTTGTCGAAGCATTCCAGCTCAGGCTTCATGCCCTTTTCCTGCATGATTCTGGCAAAATTCTTGATTGTGTTGTCCGTGTTTACGAAAATCTCGTCTCCGCCGAAGTTGCAGGTTCCGCAGTCAAGTGTTACGAACTCAGGCTTCGGTGTAACATTTGTTGAGTCCAGTCTCTCCTCGTCAGTCATGCCCACTGCTCCGCCTGTTGAAGGCTGGATGATTACGTCCGGACATTCCTTGTAGATTGCATCCATGCATTCCTGGAATCTCACGTGGCTCTGAGTAGGTGTGCCGTCATCCTCTCTCACGTGAAGGTGAATTACAGCAGCGCCTGCATCGTAAGCCGACTTGGCCTCTCTGACGATTTCCTCTACAGTGTACGGCACTGCAGGGTTGTGTTCCTTCGTTACCTCTGCACCGCATATTGCAGCAGCGATAATCAGCTTTTCCATAATATTGTCCTCCTCTAAAATCATATAACAAGTCCCCGCCGGGGGAACCAATCAACACTGCGGTTATTGTAACACTATAAATCCCGGTGTTCAAGAGTTGTTCTGATTCCGTCAGCCACAAGCCTGTCATTCAGTTCGTTGGCCAGGGAAACGGATCTGTGCTGCCCTCCCGTGCATCCGAAGCACACTGTCAGGGCGTGCTTGTCCTCCTTCTCGTAATACGGAATAAGTGACTCAATGGATTCAGTCACCTCATTCATGAAGAACTGGGCAATTTCATGCTTCATCACGAACTCCCTGACCTTCTTGTTGTTTCCCGTCAGATCCTTCAGGGACTTCACGTAATAAGGGTTCGGAATGAACCTGGCATCAAACATCATATCGGCAATAACCGGCATTCCGTACTTGAACCCGAAGGACATAATGTTTACCGTGAAAGTTCTCTTGTCCTTCCCTGAATTAACAATATTCCTTATCTCCGCTGCCATCTGCGCCTTGCTGAGATTTGATGTGTCTATAATATTGTCCGCCTGGCTCCTGATTTCCTCAAGGCGCTTTCGCTCCCTCTTGATGCCCTTGATAACCGGCTCTCCGTAGGCCATGGGGTGCTCACGTCTCGTTTCGCTGTATCTTCTGGACAATACCCTGTCGGTGGCCTCAAGATACAGAATCTTGTAGTCCACATCCATCCGCTTCATCTCCTCCAGAGTATCCTTAAGGTCGTCAAAAAGGCTGCCGCCCCTGACATCTATGCCGAAGGCTGCCGCTTCAATTTCCTTTTTCTTGGGAGCAATCTCCATGAAATTCTTGATCAGAGCCGGGGGCATGTTGTCAACACAGTAATATCCCATGTCCTCCAGCACATCCATAGCCATGGTTTTGCCGGCACCCGAAAGACCTGTAACAATAATAACCTTCATCAGCCCTACTCCTTAACAATATTCACAATACGGTCCACATCAAGTCCTGCCTCAAGGGCCCTCTCCAGCGCCGTCCTGAAGCTTCCCACCGCATCCGGGGTGTGGGCATCGCTGGAAATTATAAACTTCAGCCCCTCAACACCGGCGGCGATTCTTATTTCCTCAACAGTCAGATGACCGTGTCTTCCGTTTATCTCGATCAGGGTATCCGTCTCCGCACACACCCTGGCTATCTCCTCAATGTCAAATGGACCCTTATCTCCCGGATGGGTCAGAACTGCAATGTCGTTTGCCCTCAGTGCATCGCATATCATCTTGGTATTGCTCCTGCAAAGGCTCTCTTCCCCGTATTTGAAGCCGTGACTCCAGAGCCAGTTTCTCACTGAGGAACAGTTGAAGCATCCGTAGTGAAAACCTGCAATCACGAAGTCGAACTCAGCAAACTCATCGGGACTGATGTCCAGTCCGTTTGAGCCGTTCTTCGAGTGAAGAATGTTTGCCTCGATGCTGTTTCTGACATTTATGCTCTGATACTTGACGCTGAGCTTGTCAATGTCGTTTCTGATATTGTCAAAATCCTTCCTGTTGACGCCGTAAAAAAGATGTCCCGGCCCGTGGTCAGATATTGCTATGTATTTCAAACCCTTCTTCTGGGCTGCTCTCACATTGTCCTCAATGCTGCCCTTGCCGTGGGAATATGTTGTGTGGGTATGCAAATCGTAAAGCATCCTGTAGCCCGCAGCAGGATCATCCTTCTCTATTTCCCCGCCGCCTCCGGCATCCTCCGGATCCTCTCCGATAATTCTCACCTCAGGTTCCAGCATTACGCCGAACTCCGCCATTACCCGTGCCTGTACAAGCTCCATCAGCTGTATTATATCAGTTGCCGTTGCTCCGCCTTTGTTTATTATGAAGCCGCTGTGGAGAACGGAAACCTCCGCTCCTCCAACGGAAAGTCCCTTGCAGCCTGCATCCTGCACCAGCTTTCCTGCGAAGTATCCCTCCGGTCGTTTGAAAAAGCTTCCCGCGCTTGGATACTGAACCGGCTGCTTGGAGTTTCTCTTGGCAGTAAGCTTCGCCATCCTGCCGGTGATTTCCTCCCTGTTTCCGGGAGTCAGCTCCAGAACCACCTCCGTCACTATATCTCCGGATTCGTGAAGAGCTGTGTGACGGTATGACATCTCAAGCTCCTCCGCTGTGGCATCGTACTCGCCCCTTCCGTCTGCCCTGACGAGATGGGCGGATTTCAGTATGTCCCTGATTTCTCCTCCGTAGGCCCCTGCGTTCATGAACACGGCGCCGCCGATGCTGCCGGGAATTCCCGATGCGAATTCCAGCCCTGCAAGCTCCTGCTGTGCCGCCTTCCTGGCAATGACAGACAGGAGAGTTCCTGCACCGCATATCATCTCGGTCCCCTCTGCCTTTGCATAATCAAAGGCCTCTCCCAGCTTGACGATTACGCCTCTGTAGCCCCCGTCTCTCACCAGAATGTTTGAGCCGTTGCCCAGAACCATGTGGGGAATATCCGCCAGAATGCTCAGCACCTGTTTCAGCTGCTCCGGATTCTTCGGCTCCACCATGAGATCCGCCCGGCCCCCTGCCCTGAAGGAGGTGTGCTCCGCCATAGGAGCATTCTCTGTTACGTTTTCAGTTCCTGTTATTATCTCAAGTTGTCTCTTTATCTCTTTCATCATTTTCATCCCCGGGGCATTCCTCAGCCGCGCCGGTGTTGTCTTCAAATTCAACCAGCGTGGCCTCCATAACCACCTGCCCCTTTTCTCTTGCTTCCTCAAGTTCCTCCTGGGTAGTCTCTGTAACCTCATCGGAGGTGTAAATATCTTCACTGCCTTTGAGAGTCGGCTTTGAGCGCTTCTTTTTCCCGGGTTGCGCCCTGTATTTATCTACCTTGTAGTCCCTGGTATCCGTTGAGAATCCTTTTTTCTTGAGCTTTCTGTTGATGGCTCTTGCCAGATATGCATATATTACCGCAAAAACAGGAATGCTCAGTACCATTCCTATGAATCCGAAGAGTCCTCCTCCCACCAGCACTGCGAAGAGTACCCAGAAGCTTCCAAGTCCAGTTGAATCTCCCAGGATCTTCGGTCCCAGCACGTTTCCGTCGAACTGCTGAAGAACCAGCACAAGTATAATGAAATACAGACAGTGCATAGGGTTAACCATAAGCAGTATCAGCGCCGAAGGTATTGCTCCTATGAACGGTCCGAAGAACGGAATTATGTTTGTAATTCCTATTATGCAGCTTATGAGAAGGCTGTACTCCCATCCGAATATGCTCATGAATATGAAGCACAGAATTCCGATTATTGCCGAGTCTATTATCTTGCCGCTTATGAATCCCGCAAAGGTTCTGTTTGTGTATTCCGCACCCTCCAGGATTTCCTGGGCTGTGCTTTCCTTGAGGTTTGCCAGTATTATTTTCTTTGTCTGTGCAGCCAGGGTATCCTTGATGTTCAGGAAGTATACGCACACTATGATTCCAATGATGAAATCAAAAAGGGCTCCCAGCGCTCCCAGAAGGGTTCCCGAAATCGCCGTGGCCAGATTGCCTGAATGAGGCAGTATTGTGTTTGTTGCGAAATCGATGAGATAGTCCGTGGCGTTTCTCGTCCATTCGTCTATTGTATCCTTTGCTATCGGCAGCTTCTGAAACTTCACATCAATCCATGCTGTGAATTTTTCAAGTGCATCCGGCAGCATCACAACCAGCTTTGATATACTGTCTATCAGTCCCGGAATAATCATCCAGAGAATTCCTGCGATTACTATTAACAAAACCGCCAGGGATACTATGCTTCCCGAAACCTTTGATAACGTCAGGTCATGCTTGAATCTGTATTTTCCTCTGTTAAGAAGCCCGTATGTGCGCCTAACGGTGAAATTGTATATCGGGCATATGAGATATGCCATGACAAGCCCGTATATGAACGGCGCCAGAACCCCTGCGCACGTATTCAGGAAATGCCCGATTGCATCCGCCCTGAAAATAATGAAAAATGCGATTACGCTGCAGGTGATTACGAGAAATGCCGTCAGCCCCCACTGATAATGCTGTTTTTCCAGTTTGATTTTCATCTTAGATAACCTCTGCAAACTTCTATTGTGCCTGCCATCTTCTCAATAACCGCTTCAGCGAAAAACCTGTATTCTTCATCGGTTCCCCTGCCTTTGAGGCATGCGGAAACCATGTCCAGATAATCCTGTCTGCCCATAGGCATGTCGATTGGCATCAGTCCCTGTTCCATGAGGTAATAGTTGGCCGCCAGTATGGCAAGCTCGTTGTTGAACTCGTCATAGGGCCATATGTCAATAATGGAATTGTGCATGTACATGGCACATGCAATCACATCAGCCTCCGGCCCAGCCGTGTATATCTTTCGCAGCGCCTCTGTCAGTCTGCCGTCTATGTCCGCCGAGTGGGGAGGCACATGATTAAAGGAGTACACCACAGGGTTCTCGCTTCTTATGGTCCCCTTCGGATTCTCCGACAGTATTCTGTAAGCTGCCGTGAGCATGTTTCTGTCCACGGAATTGCCCATTTCCAGATTGTTAAGCACCACCTTAAGAACCTCTCCGCAATTCTGAACAAACATGTAATCTCCAACAGAAGCATCCCGTACCAGCTCTCCCTCCATGATGCGGTCAATTTTCATCTCCTGATGCTTGCTGTTTCTGGCAATAAGACATCCTTTGATAATATCCAGCTTATTAACCTCCCGCACTGCCTGCTTCAGCACCGGATCAGCGCCCAGGATTGCGTTCAGTTCTTTTCTCATTTCAAGTAGTTTTCTGTTCATATTCAGTGTTCGAGTCTAGTGTTTTTGTTTAGTATTCGATTAGCATTTCATGCATGATGCCTGCTTACTGTTTCATGAATCCGATTCGACCCTTGGCGATCATGTATTTGTACATTTCCACATCTCCGAAGTCGCCATCAATCTTATGAAGATCCGGCATCTTGGCCTTTATCTTGTCATAGCTCATGGTCGGAAGGAATACGATGTCATATTTGTGCAGGAATGTCAGCTGAAGGAAATCCAGCACTTCATCATCATTGAAGCCCTCCTCAAGTCCCACATGAAGGGTAATCTTCAGTCCCTGTCCAACTGCTGCATTAATGCCGTCAATTACTGGCTGCAGGGTCTTGCCCTCATGGGTTTTCTCATATCTGGTATAGTTGATAGTATTCAAAACCACCGTTACATCCGTAACGCCGTCGGCCTTTAGCGCCGCCGCCTTCTCTTCCAAATCCTGTCCGTCGGTGACAATAGTCTTCTTTTCTTCTGCCATTTCTATCATTTCTCCTTAATCTATTCAGGGTTTTCCGTTCAGCTGCCCGGACTTGTCCCATCCAGGCTTGCACTGTCCTGTTATGCCGCTGCATTCTTCAGGCGAAAACCCAGTCTACTTCAGTATCTATTGTACTTCAAATCCCGGCAGTAGTCAAAACCCTCTGCCGCCATTCTTTGACTTTGCCTGCATTCCTAAGCGCCGCTTCATTGACACCTCCCGGCCACTCCGTGCCTCCGCCATCGTGCCTTCCCTCCGATTTTTTTCAACATAAGACTCTGATAATATGATATTATAACCTCATGAAAATACTTGTACTGAGCGACACACACGGAAAACTGAATATGGTCAGGGACATCTGGCCGAAGCTGAACGGAGTGGACCTGGTAATCCACGCCGGCGACTACGCCTCCGACGCCGAGGCAATCCACAGGGAATTCGGTATCCCCGTTGCCTACGTCAAAGGCAACTGCGACGGCTGCTGCAGTTCATCTCATAAGGACTCCCAGGGCGGTGACTACGCAGTTGTAAGCACTGACGGCGGGAACATCCTGGTCACCCACGGCCATAACGAGGGAGCCGGCTACAGCCTGGACCGCCTAAGATACAAGGCCCTGGAAGAAAACTGCGTGGCAGTTGTTTACGGTCACACCCACGTGGCGGAGGTTCGTCAAATTGACGAGCCCGCAGCACCCGGCGGCAGCCTCTGGTTTATCAATCCCGGCAGCCTGCCTTTGCCCCGGGACAACAGCGGCGGCTCCTACGGCATAATAAGATCAGAGGAAGACAGGTTCGACGCCACCATAGTCTACTACTCCACAATAATGGGCAGCAGCCGCAAAGGCAATCCTGCGGGTTATGTAAGCAGCCTATTGAATTACAGCGATCGCTTCTAAATAAAAAAAAGCTTCAACAAAATCGAAATGTTGAAGCTTTAATTATTTTGATTCAAACAACGCTGCCGCGTCAAACAATCAGACCGGATGCCTAGAACGTAAACACCGTCTTGATTATCACAAACATGAAGATAATCAGATAGATAATAATCTCAATAAGCAGAATCAGCTTGATAATAGCCAGCACCTTCCGTATGCCTTTTCCATGAAGCTGTGCACTGAAACCGCCCTTCATGCTTCTGATAAGAAGCAGCAGCACTATAACACCAAATATAAAAGCTGTGAAAAGAATTAACATCTCTTTATACCCTATTTCTTTCTCAATTAGTCTGTATCAATAGTAACAAAAAACCCCGGCACTTTCAAGAAAAAACAAACTACCTTCCGCCCATTCTCTCCTTCATTGTGTCAATGTTCATGAAAATGCTGGCGGCTGTGGCGGCGAGTTTCCCGTCCGACTTGCGAACAGCCTCACCTGTAAGCTGTGTGATTCTGAGCCCCGTCTGGGTTGCCTTTGCAGTAACTATAAGAGTATCCCCCGCTTCAACCGGCCTGATGTACTTAACATCCAGACTAACCGTTGGGGCATAGTTCTCCCCTGCGAAGAACCGTGCAAGGGCTGCCAGAGTCACATCGAAGGCAGTGCATATCATGCCACCGTGAATCTGTCCGACTCTGTTGGTCTGCCACCTGTCCACCGGAAACTCCATAGTTAGAGTCCTGTCCGCGAAACTGCAGGAGCCCCCGGAGCACTTCATCATGCCGTTCAAAGTGTCCCGCTGGACAACATTGTTTTCGTGAAGGGTCTTCTCCAGATGCGCCTCCATCTGCTTTTGCTTCATTATTTTCCCCTTTCGTAATACGCCTTCTTTTCATCCTCGGGAACCATGTTTCCGCCCGTTGCCCAGATAATGTGAATCGAGTTCTCATCCGGTGCAGGGAAAGCCTCTCCCTCGTATCCGCAAACATACTCAGGACCTGCAAAGGCAGCACATGCCGATGGTTCAATGAATATGCCTTCTCTGTCCTTTAAGGCTGCCAGGTACGGGTAAAGCTTCTCGTCATCCACAGTGAAGCAGCCTGTCAGTCTCGTCTGCATGGCCGAGGCCACAAGCCCTGAAGGTCTGCCTACAGCCAGTCCGTCGCCTTCCGTTCTGCCGTCAATTCCTATGTCTCCAACGGAGATTTTATTGAGCTTCCCGCTTATAAGCCCCAGAGCCATGCAAGGTGCGTGGGTCGGTTCAGCGAAAAAGCAGCAGGCGTTGTCTCCGAAGTATTCCTTTAGTCCGTATGTCACGCCGCCGGGTGCTCCTCCAACGCCGCAAGGCAGGTAAACATAGAGCCTGTGATCCTTGTCAACCTTGATGTTCTGTTCCCTAAGCTGAGCAGCCAGGCGCTTGCCGGCAACTGAGTAGCCCGCGAAAAGATCCAGAGAGTTTTCATCATCAACAAAGTGACACATAGGATCGGCCTCTGCCTCCTTTCTTCCCTGTGCCACAGCCTTCTCATAATCGTCCGGATACTCGATTACCGTAACACCCTTGGAGCGGAGCATGTCCTTTTTCCACTGGCGGGCATCCGCAGACATGTGAACCGTAACCTGGAATCC
>X136_Domestic_Pig__coassemble_149_pt1 | contig 11259 bp, 9 predicted proteins | sample X136_Domestic_Pig__metabat2_low_PE_007 | metagenome-assembled genome bin X136_Domestic_Pig
GGTTATCGAAAAGGTTCTTGCCAAGTGATATAATGGAATTGTAGAACGGGAGATGGAATTATGGTAAAAGTAGCAATAAACGGATTCGGCCGCATAGGCAGACTGTCATTCAGAAAGATTTTTGACGATCCTGAATTTGATATTGTGGCAATTAACGACCTTACCAGCAATGAGATGCTGGCATATCTGCTGAAGTACGACACTGTTCAGGGCGGATACAAGGGACATGAGGTTACAAGCGATGAAACATCCATAACGGTGGATGGCAGGAAGATTCCTGTTTACAGCGAGCCTGATGCGAAGAACCTTCCATGGGGCGAGCTGGGAGTAGATGTAGTTCTGGAATGTACAGGCTTCTACTGCTCAAAGGAAAAATCACAGGCGCATATCGATGCGGGAGCTGCAAAGGTTCTGATTTCCGCTCCTGCGGGAAATGACCTGCCGACGATTGTATATGGCGTAAACCATAATACCCTTACAAAGGATGACACCATCGTATCGGGAGCATCCTGTACCACAAACTGTCTGGCACCCATGGCAAAGGCGCTGAACGAATACCGGGAGCTGAGAACCGGATTCATGACAACAATTCACGCATATACCGGTGACCAGATGATACTGGACGGACCTCACAGGAAGGGAGATTTCAGAAGGGCCAGAGCCGGAGCTGAGAACATCGTTCCAAACTCCACAGGAGCCGCAAAGGCAATAGGGCTGGTCATTCCGGAGCTTGACGGGAAGCTCATCGGATCGGCCCAGAGAGTACCGGTTCCGTCGGGATCCATAACTATTCTCGACGCAACCCTGAAGGACATGACAGATTCCGTTTCCGTAGAGGGAATAAACGAGGCAATGAAGAAGGCGTCGGATGAATCCTTCGGATACACCGAGGAACAGCTGGTGTCAAGCGACGTAATAGGAATGTCGTACGGCTCCCTCTTTGACGCCACACAGACTCTGGCACAGCAGTGCGGCACTCACATCTACGAGGTTAGAATCGTTGCCTGGTATGACAATGAGATGAGCTATGTGAGTCAGCTTATCAGAACTCTGAAACATATGGGAGCATTAATCTAGCAGAAGCGGGGCAGACTGCACAGGCAAATGCTTCCGGTGGGATTGAATATGAAGCTAGGATATGAACTGACAATTGAACAATCACAGAAGCTGGTGATGACACCTGAACTGATTCAGGCCATACAGATTCTCCAGTTCAACTCCCAGGAGCTTGATACCTACGTGCAGGAACAGCTTCTCACTAACCCTGTTCTGGATCACAAGGAGCAGGATGCCTCTGAGGATGGAGATGGAGAACATAGGAAGAAGGACTCCGACAGGGAAACATCCGAGGGGGAAGCCTTTGCAGAAGCCCAGGCTGCAGATGCGGGACTGGACTGGAAGGAATACATCCGCAACAGCAACTACGGCGGGGTGGAGAGCGGCGGCAGACGGGAGGACCGCGATGCCGGCGACGCCCAGAGCTTCGAGCGTTATGCTGTGAATGAGGTTACCCTTCCGGAGCATCTCATGTTTCAGTACCAGCTTGCATCCATGAGCAAGGGCTGCAGGAGAGTGGGAAGATACATAATCGAGTCCCTGGACGAGAACGGATACATGACCTCCACGGTGGAGGAGATAGCTCAGGCCACGGGAGTGCCGGAGGCCAAGGTCGATGAGGCACTTGACATAATCCACGGTTTCGAGCCGGCAGGTGTGGGGGCACGAGATCTCAAGGAGTGCCTTCTCATTCAGATGAAGGCCAGAAACCAGCTGACTGATACAATCAGGATAATGATTGAAGATCATCTTGAGGATCTGGCGAACAACAGGCTTCAGGCGGTGGCAAAGGATATGGGGATATCCGTTCAGCAGGTTCAGAGCGCGGCAGATGTGATAAGAGGACTTGAACCGAAGCCCGGCAGGCAGTTCGCCTCCGAGGTCAGAACGAGATACGTGATACCGGATGTCTATGTGGATGAGGTGGACGGAGAATTCGTTGTTACCATAAACGAGGGCAACGTGCCTCACCTGACTGTAAGCTCCTATTACAGAAGCCTGCTTCACAGGGCGGACACCGACAGACAGCTTGCGGATTATCTCTCCGACAGGGTGAACGCCGCAAACTGGCTGATAAAGAGCATCGAGCAGAGGAAGCAGACCATATTCAATGTGGTTACATCGGTGGTGAAATTCCAGCGTGAATTCTTCGAAAAGGGCAGCAAATACCTCAAGGTGCTTACCCTGAGGGATATTGCCGACGATGTGGGTATCCACGAGTCAACGGTTTCAAGATCCATAAGCGGCAAGTATCTACAGTGCAAGAGGGGAGTATTCGAAATAAAGTACTTCTTCTCTGCGGGAGTAGCCAAGGGGGACGGCCAGGGAATATCCTCAAACAGCGTCAAGGAATTCATCAGAGAGCTGGTTGAGGGTGAAAACCCGAACAAGCCTTTGAGCGACCAGAAGATAGTAAATCTCCTGGAGGAAAAGGGCTTTGCCATATCCAGAAGAACAGTGGCAAAATACAGAGATGAAATGGGAATACTGTCTTCTGCCAAGAGAAAACGATTTTGAATTCAGAGGACCTTCGCAATTGCGAAGGTCCTTTTTGGTAAAAGTTTATATAAACTTTATATAAAGTTATTGTAATTACCATAGGATTGTAATATTATTTAATAGGAGGACGTATAGCTGGAGGGATAAAGATGAATAATAACAGCAAATCACCAATGAAAAGAACCAAGATAATATGCACTCTGGGGCCTGCCTGTGACAGTGAGGAAATTCTGAAAAAGATGATCGACTGCGGAATGAATGCAGCCAGATTCAATTTTTCCCACGGCTCCCACAATGAGCACAGGGCAAGGCTGGAGAGATTTCTCAAGGTAAGGGAGGAGGAAGGTGTTCCAGTAGCAACGATTCTGGATACTAAAGGACCGGAAATCAGAACCGGAAACATTCAGGAAAGGCTCATGCTGGAGGAGGGTCAGAAATACTGCCTCCGCTGCGAAGATGCGGAAGGCGACGAAAATGAAATTGCGGTCACCTATCACAGCCTCTGTAAGGAAGTAAGGCCGGGTTCAGTGATTCTGATAGATGACGGAAAAATCAGAATGACAGTAGAAAATATTGAGGGAACTGCCATAAACTGCAGAGTCGATGCAGGGGGAGTGCTCTCTAGCCACAAGGGGGTAAATGTACCGGGCGTGCATGTTGGAATGGAATATCTGTCACCACGTGACAGGGAAGACATTCTCTTCGGAATAAAAAACAACTTCAATTATATCGCGGCATCCTTCATAAGAAACGGTCAGGACGTCAGGGATCTCAGAAGCTTTCTGGATGAAAACGGCGGAGGGGATATAGGAATAATCTCAAAGATTGAGAATCAGGAGGGACTTGATAATTTCCAGGAGATTCTTAAACTGTCAGACGGCATAATGGTTGCCAGAGGTGATATGGGTGTTGAGATCGATTATTCCGGACTTCCGGGAATACAGAAGCGCATTATCAGACAGTGCAACAGTCAGGGTAAAATTGTAATTACGGCAACTCAGATGCTTGATTCGATGATGGAAAGGCCGATGCCCACAAGGGCTGAAATTACAGATGTTGCCAATGCGGTATTTGACGGATCCTCAGGGGTGATGCTTTCTGGAGAAACGGCGGCGGGAAAGTATCCGGCGCTTACTGTGGAAACCATGTCCAGAATAGTTCTGCAGGCTGAGCAGGATACCGATTACAGAATGAAGGGAGAGGAATTCCATCATGAAAGCATAGGAACCGGCAATCCTGCACATGCTTTGGGACATGCAGCATGCACTATGGCTGACGACATAGGAGCAAAGGCTCTGGCGGCTGTAACGGCCTCAGGTCATACGGCGAGAATGATGGCAAAATTCAGACCGGTTCAGCCGATTATAGGTGTTACTCCCTACGTCAATGTATATCACAGCATGTCACTTATCTGGGGAGTTGTCCCGGTAATGGATACAACGGAGGAAGACTGGGCCCTTTTAAGGCAGACAGCCCTTAATGCAGTGAGAAGACTGGGAATTGCAGAGACAGGGGATTACGTGATTTCAAGTGCAGGAATCCCGTTTAACATTAAAGGAAATACCAACATACTGAGAGTAGATAAAATAATATAGCCATGCTATAATATTGTGGGTGGCTTCGCTGGAATCCGAAGCCGCAGGTGTAAGAAAAATTATTATTCAAACGAATAACCAGGAGGTATTATTATGGCTATCAAAGTTGGAATCAGTGGATTTGGACGTATCTCAAGACTGGCAATCCGTTCAGCAATGGACATGCCTGATATTGAAATCGCAGGAATCAATTACAGAAGCGCAGATGAACTGGGTCTTGACTACATGCTTTACATGCTCAAGTACGACTCCACATTCGGACGCTTCCCGAGAGACCTGGACATATATGAAGACGGACTGGTAATCGACGGCAAGAAGGTTCCGGTATACAGCGAAGCGGATCCTGCTGCAGGCCCTTGGGCAAAGTGCGGAGCAGAATATATCGTTGAGGGAACAGGCGCATACAATACATCAGAGAAGGCACAGTCTCATCTTCAGGGCGGAGCCAAGAAGGTTATCATAACCGCACCGGCAAAGGACGATTCACCTACATTCGTAGTTGGCGTAAACGAGAAGGAATACAGAGCAGACATGGATGTTGTTTCAAACGCTTCATGTACAACAAACTGCCTGGCACCTCTCTGCAAGGTTCTTGAGGATGAATTCGGAATCGACCAGGGTCTCATGGCAACAATCCATGCGGCAACCTCGAAGCAGACAGTTGTTGACAAGAAAAACAAGAAGGACTGGAGAATCGGCAGATCCGTATTCAACAACATCATCCCTACATCAACAGGAGCTGCAAAGGCAGTAGCAAAGGTTATTCCTTCCCTGAAGGGCAGAATGACCGGTCTGGCATACAGAGTTCCTACTGCAGACGTTTCCGTAGTTGACCTGAACGTATTCCTGAAGACTCCTACAACAATGGAAGAGCTGAACGCTGCAATAAAGAAGCATTCAGAGGGAGATCTGAAGGGAATCCTCAAGTATGTTGACGACCAGTGTGTAACTCTGGACTTTGTGGGAGAAACCTGCACATCAATCTATGATGCCACAATGGGTATCTCACTGAACGAGAACTTCTTCAAGCTTATCGCTTACTATGACAATGAGTACGGCTATGCCACAAAGGTTCTTGAGCTTATAAGACACATGTATTCAGTAGATAATAAATAAGGAGCGCCAAAATGAAAAAGACAGTTAGAGACGTTGAGCTTAAGGGAAAGAAGGTTCTCTGCAGATGCGATTTCAACGTTCCTATGAAGGACGGGGAAATCACAGATGATTTCAGAATCGTTTCCTCCCTGCCTACGGTAAAATATCTGATTGAACAGGGTGCCAGAGTGATTCTCATGTCACATATGGGAAAACCAAAGGGAGAGCCGAAACCTGAGCTTTCACTGGGTCCTGTTGCACTGAGACTTACTGAGCTTCTGGGACAGGAAGTCAAGTTCATCTCATGCCCAACTGTAATCTCAGACAGTGTCAGAGAGATGGCTGAGGGCCTTTCTGACGGAGAAGTAATGCTCCTTGAAAACACAAGATACAGAGCAGAGGAGACAAAGAGCGAGGAGCCTTTCACAGGAGAGCTGGCATCCCTGGGAGAACTCTTCGTGAACGATGCCTTCGGAACCGCACACAGAGATCACAGCTCCACTGCGGGAATAGCAAGATATCTGCCGACGGTTTCGGGCTTCCTCATCGAAAAGGAAGTGAAATTCCTGGGAGATGCACTGGACAAGCCTGAAAGACCTTTCGTGGCAATCATGGGAGGAGCCAAGGTGGGTGACAAGATTCCTGTAATCGAGAACCTCATGAAAAAGGTAGACACCATAATCATCGGCGGCGGCATGACCTATACCTTCTTCAAGGCGAAGGGTTATGAAATAGGCAAATCGATTCTCGACGGCGACAGCATAGAGCTTTCGGGAGAGCTTCTCAGGAAGGCAGAGGCTGCGGGAGTGAAAATCATGCTTCCTGTGGATACGCTCTGCACTGATGATTTCAGTGAAAACAATGTGATTGAGGTTTATGATGCAGATAAGATTCCTGCCGAGCTGATGGGCATGGATATAGGTCCGAAGACAATAGCCCTTTACGAAGAGGAAATTGCAAAGGCTAAGACGATTGTATGGAACGGCCCTATGGGCGTGTTTGAGAATCCGAAGTTTGAAGCGGGAACAAAGGCAGTAGCACAGGCTCTTGCCGACAGCGATGCTGTAACTGTAATCGGAGGAGGAGACTCCGCAGCAGCAGTTGAACAGTTCGGACTCAAGGACAGAATGACCCACGTTTCAACAGGTGGCGGCGCCTCAATGGAATTCCTGGAAGGAAAGGTGCTCCCCGGAATAGCATGCATTGAAGAAAAGTAGAGTCACTAATAAATGAAGGGAGATATTACTATGAGGATACCGCTGATAGCAGGTAACTGGAAAATGTTCAAGACAAAGGCCGAGGCAGTTGCTTTTGCAGAGGAATTCAAGGCTCTTTACGGTGGAACCGATGTGCAGGCAGCAATCTGCGCACCCTTTACCGATTTGGAAGCTCTTGTGGACTGCTTTAGAGGAACGGGAATCGGCGTAGGCGCTCAGAATGTTCATTTCGAGGACGAAGGCGCATTCACGGGAGAAATTTCCGTGAGGATGCTTGAGGAAATCGGCGTGGATTTCTGTATCATCGGCCATTCGGAACGGCGGCAGTACTTTGCCGAAACAGATGAGACAGTTAATCTCAAGATAAAGAAGCTTCTTGAAGGGCCGATCAGACCGATAATGTGTGTAGGAGAGAGTCTTGAACAGAGAGATTCAGGTGTACTGTTTGATTTTGTGAAGAGTCAGCTTGAAGGAGGCCTTGCAGGCATATCTCCTGAGGATATGAAAAAAATCGTTGTTGCCTATGAACCGATCTGGGCTATCGGAACAGGAAGAACTGCCAGCCCTCAGCAGGCTGAAGAAATGTGCGCATTTATCAGACAGACTCTGATAGAAATGTACGGTGAAGCTGTTGCGGATGAAGTGATTATTCAGTATGGCGGAAGCGTAAAGCCTGCAAACGCAACGGAAATAATGAACCAGGATGAAATCGATGGAGCCCTGGTTGGCGGAGCGTCACTTAAGGCTTCGGATTTCATGCAGATTATAGATTTTTAAGCAGCGCAGCCTTTGCGCGGAAATACGGAGGAAGAATATGGCTTATATTGAAGATTTAGTTGCAAGAGAAGTCCTTGACTCGAGAGGAAATCCTACAGTTGAAGTGGAGGTTCTGCTGGATGACGGAACTGAGGGAAGAGCGATTGTTCCTTCAGGAGCATCCACGGGAGTGCACGAGGCTGTGGAACTGAGAGACGGGGATAAGGGAAGATACCTTGGCAAGGGTACCCTCACAGCAGTTAAGAATGTTAATGAAATCATAGCAGATGAGATCGTGGGCATGGATCCATTTGATCAGCCGGGCCTGGACAAGGTTCTGATTGAGCTTGATGGAACGCCTAACAAGGGCAAGCTGGGTGCAAATGCCATCCTGGGAGTATCACTGGCAGTGGCAAGAGCTGCTGCTGAATCCATTGGACTGCCTTTGTTCCAGTACCTTGGCGGTGTTAATGCCAAGGTTCTGCCGGTTCCTATGATGAACATTCTCAACGGCGGCTCCCATGCGGACAATACCGTTGATATTCAGGAATTCATGATTATGCCGGTGGGAGCATCCTGCTTCAGAGAGGCTCTGAGAATGGGTGCTGAAACCTTCCACAACCTGAAGAAGATTCTCAAGGACAGAGGCCTCAACACCAATGTTGGAGATGAGGGAGGATACGCTCCTGATTTGAAGACAAACGAGGAAGCAATTCAGGTTATCATCGAGGCAATCAAGCAGGCCGGATACGAGCCGGGCAAGGACATCTGCATTGCACTGGACTGCGCTGCAAGCGAGTTCTATGATGAAGAGAAGAACGTATACGACTGGAAGGGTGAAGGCAGAGTAATGACTGCTGCCGAGCTCTGCGCATTCTATGAGGATATCTGCAGCAAGTATCCGGTACTGTCAATCGAAGACGGAATGGCTGAGGATGACTGGGACGGATGGAAACTGCTGAATGAAAAAATCGGTGACAGAGTTCAGCTTGTGGGAGACGACCTGTTCGTAACAAACACTGAGAGACTTAAGAGGGGAATCGAGGAGAAGGCAGCAAACTCAATTCTCATCAAGGTAAACCAGATCGGAAGTCTTACTGAAACTCTGGATGCCATCGAAATGGCCAAGAAGGCAGGCTTCACCGCTGTTGTTTCACACAGATCAGGTGAAACTGAAGATACAACAATCGCAGATCTCGTTGTGGGAGTTAACGCCGGACTCATTAAGACCGGCTCTGCATCAAGAACAGACAGAATCTGCAAATACAATCAGCTTCTGAGAATAGAGGAAATGCTGGGAGATGCTGCACAGTATGCAGGCATGGACGCTTTCTACAATCTGAAGTAGAAATCTGCCGGAATTTGAAGCCAAGAGAAGCCGAGCTCCGGAGAGGGTTACTTTTCGGGGCTCTTTTCTTTATTATTTGTTTGTTATATATAGATAATGCTGTTGCTTTTGCATTTTTACTGTGTTAAACTGTTTTAGTTAGAATTTAAGGAGGAAAGAACATGACTTTAGCTCTTAAAATAGTGCTTCTGATAGCCAGTATTATTCTGATAATCAGCATACTGTTACAGTCCAGCAACAGCGCAGGTTTATCAGGTTCCATCGGTGGAGGGGCGGAGCAGCTTTTCGGGAAAAAGAGAAGCTCCGGCTATGATGCTATTCTCAGCAAAATAGCAACTGTTACTGCCGTTCTGTTTATTGTGATATCAATTGTTCTTGTGGCAGTTGAATAAATATTTTTTTACATCGTTAGTTTATATTATGTATTAATTTTATTCGCATAACAGTTCTTTGCTAATAGGTGTCCGGAAGGCGCCTATTAAAAATTAATTGGAATTTAGAATAGTAAAGTGCTGAAGTGCGAGAGGGAGGTATTACTAAAATGAAGGGCATAGCTATTATTGCGGTTGCTGCGGCAGTCGTAGGATTAGTTGTTGCGGTTATCCTGGCAGCATGGATAAAGAAATCCGGCCAGGGATCTGACAGGATGAAGGAGATTTCCGGATTCATCAGAGAAGGTGCTTTCGCGTTTCTGAAGAGAGAATACAAGATTATGGCTATCGTAATCATCGTTCTCGCTTTGGCAATAGGCTTCGGTCTGCAGAGTGTGACTACTGCCATCCTGTACGTATTCGGAGCAGTACTGTCAGTTCTGGCAGGATTCTTCGGAATGAATGTTGCTACATGGGGTAACGTAAGAACTGCAAATGCTGCCCATGAAAGCGGCATGAACAAGGCTCTGAAGATTGCCTTCAGATCAGGAGCTGTTATGGGTCTGGCTGTAGCAGGTCTGGGACTTTTTGGAATCGGTATCGTAGTAGTATGTCTTGACCTGGCAACTGTTGTTCAGTGCATCACAGGATTCGGATTCGGTGCTTCATCAATGGCACTGTTCGGACGTGTAGGCGGCGGTATCTATACTAAGGCTGCTGACGTTGGTGCTGACCTTGTTGGTAAGGTTGAAGCAGGTATCCCTGAAGACGACCCTCGTAACCCTGCGGTTATCGCTGATAACGTAGGTGACAACGTAGGTGACGTTGCAGGTATGGGATCAGACCTTTACGAATCATACTGCGGATCAATTATTTCAGCTATTACTCTGGCTGCAGTAGCAGCCGGTGCATCCGGCGGACTCTTCAGCGAAGCTGAAGCAGCACTCTTCCCGCTTATCATGGCGGCAGTTGGTATTCTGGCATCAATCGTTGGTATCCTGCTGGTTAGAGGCAAGGAGGGTTCAAACCCTGCAAACGCACTTAATGCCGGAACATATATCGCAAGTGGAGTTGTAGTTATCGTTTCAATCATCCTGTCAAATGTAATGCTGGGAAGCTATTTCTTCGCAGTTCCAATCGTTGCAGGTCTGATTGTTGGTGTTGCCATTGGTAAGATCACAGAAATCTACACTTCAGGAGATTACAAATCAGTTAAGAAGATTGCTGAACAGTCACAGACAGGTGCAGCAACAACTATTATTTCAGGTCTTGGTGTTGGTATGATGTCAACAGTATGGCCTATCATCTGCATTGCAGTTGGTATCTTCGCTGCATACTTCTCAACAGAACAGGTTGGCAACGGAATGGGAATGTACGGCATCGCTCTGGCAGCAGTTGGAATGCTTTCAACTACAGGCATGACAGTAGCAGTTGACGCTTACGGTCCTGTATCAGACAATGCCGGCGGTATTGCTGAAATGGCAGAACTGCCTGAATCAGTAAGAGAAATCACTGACAAGCTGGACTCAGTAGGAAACACAACAGCTGCTATCGGTAAGGGATTTGCCATCGGTTCAGCAGCACTGACTGCTCTGGCTCTGTTCGCTTCATACTCAGCAGTTACAGGTCTGTCAGCTATTTCACTTCTTAACCCTATCGTAATCATCGGACTGTTTATCGGAGCAATGCTTCCGTTCATGTTCTCAGCTTTCACAATGAATTCAGTTGGTAGAGCTGCTAACCAGATGATCGAAGAAGTAAGACGTCAGTTCAGAGCAGACAAGGGAATCCTTGAGGGAACTTCCAAGCCTGACTATGCACACTGTGTAGACATTTCAACTCAGGCTGCACTGAAGGAAATGATCGTTCCTGGTGTTATGGCAATCGTTGCTCCTCTGGCAGTTGGTATCATTCTCGGACCTGAAGCTCTCGGCGGAATGCTGGCCGGCGCTCTGGCAGCAGGCGTACTGCTGGCTCTGATGATGGCTAATGCAGGCGGCGCATGGGACAATGCCAAGAAGTACATTGAAGAGGGACATTACGGCGGCAAGGGTTCAGAAACTCACGCTGCAGGCGTTATCGGCGACACAGTCGGCGACCCGTTCAAGGATACATCCGGTCCTTCAATCAACATCCTTATCAAGCTCATGACTATCGTATCAGTAGTATTCGCACCACTGTTCGTAGCAATCGGAGGTCTGCTGGGATAATAGAATTAACAACATGATAATTGAGCTGCTGTGCCGAATCGGCACAGCAGCTTTTTTAGGTATGACGGGCATGCCGTCAGTCTGTGGTGAAAGTCCACAAAGGGCGTAGTT
>X136_Domestic_Pig__coassemble_153_pt1 | contig 11091 bp, 11 predicted proteins | sample X136_Domestic_Pig__metabat2_low_PE_007 | metagenome-assembled genome bin X136_Domestic_Pig
GGTATGGTTGCAAGCGTAAGCGGTAAAACCGTTAAAACAATCGAAGGAAACTACAGAGATGCAGTAGGTTACAGAACCTTCTCTGTGGGGTACAAGTATGTATTGGGCTACGGCCTGCCGAACTACGATGATGCCAACGGTATAGTATATACCGGCAGCAGCAAGACAGCGGTGGGCTGCGGAGATCTGGTTGCAGCAGGAATCGGCACCCAGCCTGAAGGCTACCAGGATCTTGGTTCAGAATACGATTTCGTGGAACAGAAGGTTGAGAGCATGGGCTGCGGAGAAGATGTAAGCGGCTACGAGATGATGGTCTACATGGTTAAGAAGGTAAGAGCCAACGGAGAACCGGAGGATATTGACTGTTCAGAAAGCCAGTATTATGCAGCCTTTATATACAAGCTCTGTCAGGATGCGGGAATCGATGCATCAATTATCACCGCCGAGGATGCCGAAGGAAACATAAACGCCTGGGTTGAAGCAAGTCTGGATGATAAGTGGTACAGAGTAGACGCATCAAAGGAACAGAACCAGATTGAAGAGTTCGTTCCTGAAGCAACTGACGTAGAGGAATAAAAAGATGTTATTTGATTCACACTCACATTTTAATAATGAAGATATGACGAGCCTGGAACGCCAGGCTCTCTTCACAGCAGTTGATAATGCAGTGAAGGAGGGAAAGCTGTCCTACGCCATGGATATAGGCTTTGACCTTGCCAGCTCCGGGATGGCAGCAGAGCACGCCGCCGCCTGGCCATGGTGCTACGGGGCAGTGGGATGCCACCCTCATGATGCCAAGGATATGGATGAAATGAAACTGGCCCTTATCAGGGGACTGGCTGCAAAGGATAAAATCGTGGCAATAGGTGAAATCGGGCTGGATTTTCACTACGACCACAGCGAAAGAGATGTTCAGAGAGAATGGTTTCGCAAACAGATAAGACTGGCAAATGAACTAAAAATGCCAATGGTAATACACTCCCGGGAGGCGGATCAGGAGACAATGGAGATACTCAAGGAGGAGGGAGCTTTCTCAGAGGAGAGAAAGAGCATGTTTCCGTTAAGACCTGATGGAAAGGGCGGAGAATGCCCCGACGCCAGAGTGCTTCTGCATTGCTTTTCCGGTTCGGCGGAGCTTGGTAAGCAGTATGTGAAGCTGGGAGCCACCCTGAGTATTGCGGGACCCGTCACCTATAAAAATAACAGGAAAACAGTTCAGGTTGTAGAGGAAATTCCTATTGAATTCCTCCTTGTGGAAACGGACTCACCTTATCTCACACCTGCACCATTTAGAGGGAAGAGAAACACTCCGCTGTTTGTGGAACTGACGGCGGCGAAGGTGGCAGAAATCAAAGGGATAACGCTGGAGGAAGCAGCAGAGAAGACGAAGGAAAACGCCATGAGATTCTATGGCATCAGGGAGTGATATATGATGCAGGGGAATGAGACAATCAAGGTCGCCCTGGTAAGGTGCGGAACCTACAACAGAGAAGAAGTTGAAGCGGCAGTGGAGGAGGCAATCCGCCTGCTGGGAGGCTTCGAGACAATATTTGGTGAAAGAGACGGGCTGAGGGCTGTAGGAAAGGACGAGCCAATAGTGCTTAAGCCGAATCTTCTGGCAAAGGCAGACCCCCAGAAGGCGGTAACCACCCATCCTGAGGTGTTCCGTGCAGTGGGCAGAGCTCTTAAGGAGGCAGGTTACAGCGATCTCAGGTACGGAGACTCTCCGGGAAACCCCGTTATGAGCATGGAAAAGACAGCAGAGGGCTGCGGTATCAAGGCCATGGCGGATGAGCTGGGAATCAAGCCGGGTGAATTTGGCCACGGCCGGGGAGTGGAATATCCCCGGGGCAAAGCATCCAAGGGCTTTGTGCTTTGCAATGAAATCGCCGACATGGTGGAATCCGGCCGGGGAGGAATCGTTAACATATGCAAGATGAAGACCCACGCCCTGGAGAGAATAACCGGAGCGGTGAAGAACACCTTCGGATGCGTTTACGGAGTCAACAAGGCGGCCTCCCATGCCAGATATGAAAGTCCCGAGTACTTCGCCAGAATGCTGGCGGATCTCAACGGTCTGGTGAGACCAAGACTGCATATTATGGACGGAATTGTTGCCATGGAGGGAAACGGGCCGGGTTCGGGAGACCCTGTTCCCATGTATACCATACTGGCATCAACGGACCCGGTTGCCCTTGATACGGCGTTCTGCAATCTGATTCATCTGGATACGGATGTGGTTCCCACCAACACAGCCGCTCAGGAAGCGGGGGTGGGCTGCTGCACCGAAGAGAACATACGGATTCTGCTGGGGGGAGTTCCCATGCAGCCGGAGGGAGCGGAGATTCTCCTGGATGAAATGTCCGTTAAATACGGCAACAGAAACTTTAATGTTCAGAGGAGCCGTGAGTTCAGAGGGGGCTTCAGAATACTGAATCTCTTCAGCGGTCTCATTGAGAAGAAGCCCGTTGTGATAGAAGAAAAGTGCATAGGCTGCGGCATCTGTGTGGAAACATGTCCGGTGGAGGATAAGGCCATAAAGCTGAGACCAAAAATCACAACAGCCATGGCGGCCTCCTCCATGGGAGCAGGAGCCGGCGTTGGACTGGGACAGACAGAGGGAGTTCCCAGAAACAAGGTTGCCATGTACAATTACGACAGATGCATCAGATGCTACTGCTGCCAGGAAATGTGCCCGGAGAAGGCAATAGGAATAAAGAAATCCCTTATGGCAAAAATCATTGACCGGCGCTGGAAAGTGTGATATATTTATTAGGCTCGCGAGTTCGACGTTATCATCAGCACGCCGGACTACGCAGAAATATGAAAGGAGTGAACAGCATGAAAAAAGGAATCCATCCTGAATATAAGGAATGTAAAGTAACTTGCGCATGCGGCAACACGTTCATGACAAAGTCAACTGAAGAAGAAATCAGAACTGACATTTGTTCAGCTTGCCACCCGTTCTTTACAGGCCAGCAGAAGTCAGCTCGTCAGGGCGGCAGAGTTGAAAAGTTCAAGACAAAGTACGGTCTCTAAAATTTTCGACATCAGACAGTCATCCTCTGGGATGGCTGTTTTTTTATAAAGTGTGATATACTGTTGTTATCTATCATTTAGGGAAGGAAAACGAAAGGTACAGCAATGAATTTACTGGAAGTTGATACTCTGCAGCAGGCTGTGGAGAAAATAAAGAGCAGCCTCTCGGAAATCGGTTTTGAAACAGAAGAAGTAAGCCTCAAGGAAGCCTACGGCCGGGTGCTTGCCGGGGATATAGTATCGAGGGAAAACATTCCCGACTTCAGGCGGTCCACAGTGGACGGCTACGGAGTTGTGGCAGCGGACACCCAGGGCGCATCAGAAAGCGTTCCCTCAATTCTCGAAATAACGGGACAGGTTTTAATGGGCCGGCCGGCGGAGAAGGAGGATCATCCGGGAGAGTGCATGTATGTTCCCACAGGGGGGATGGTTCCCGAAGGGGCAGACGCGGTTGTAATGATTGAGCACACGGAAATCTTCGGTGAAACAGAGGGAGAGGAACACCCGGAAACAGGTGAGCTTATGGTGTACAGCTCCCTGCCGGCAGGTCTCAATGTGGTGCAGACAGGAGAGGACATCGCCCGGGGAGATATGGTCATTCCTGCAGGCAAAAAGCTCACAGCCCGGGATCTGGCAGCCATGGCAGCCCTGGGCTATCCAACGGTGAGTGTTTACCGCAGGCCTGTTGTGGCAATTATCTCCACAGGGGATGAGGTGCTTCCCGTTGAGGAAACCCCGGGAATGGGACAGGTTCGCGACATAAACAGCTACGGAATTATGGGCCTTGCCATGGAGGAAGGCTTTGAAATAGGAAGCATGGAGCTTCTTAAGGATGAGGAGAAACTCCTGGAGGAGGCAGTTGCAAAGGCAATGGAGCTTGCTGATATTGTCCTGGTGTCAGGAGGCAGCTCCAAGGGAAAGAAGGACGCCACTGCCAAGGTGATAGACAGCCTTGCGGATCCGGGAGTATTGACCCACGGAATAGCCCTTAAGCCGGGGAAGCCGACTATCATAGGCTATGACAGAGCTTCAGCTACGCTTCTCATGGGTCTTCCGGGACATCCTGCAGCAGCCATGATGGTGTTCAGACTGGCCCTGGTAAGAGCTATGAGAGAGGTAACGGGACAGAGAGAGGACATACCTGTCAAGGCGGTGGCAGAGACAAATCTGGCGGCGGCTCCGGGTAGAGCCACGGCGGTTCCGGTACGTCTTGTTGATGACGGAACAGAGGTAAGAGCCGTACCGGTGCTGGGAAAGTCGGGAGCAATAACAACTCTTACAGCAGCCGACGGGTTTATATTTACTGAGTTAAACGATGAAGGAATAAAGGCGGGGCAGCCAGTTGATGTGCATCTGCTGTAGAACCGGAGGAAAGAATGTCAAAGAGAAATCTATATCTGAAAACAATACCCGTGGATGAAGCGGTTGAGAAATACACGAAGGCAGTGAGAACGCTGATTGAGGTGAAGCGGGAGGAAATCCCGGTAACGGAGAGTCTGGGGAGGGTAACCGCCCGGGCGGTGTACGCCAGATTCTGTTCACCGCTGTTTAATGCGGCGGCAATGGACGGGGTGGCCGTTGTGTCGGACAACACCCTGGGAGCCACCGAGAAAACCCCGAAAATTCTTCAGCCCGACAGGGACTACAGGGTTGTGGATACAGGAGATCCGATTTCTGAACCCTATGATGCTGTAATCATGGCGGAGGATCTCATGGAGGACCGTGAAGGAAACATCAGCATTATTGCGCCGGCTGCTCCGTGGCAGCACATCAGAAGCGTAGGCGAAGACATTGTGGCAGGGGAGATGATTCTGCCGGGAAATCACAGGATAAGGCCTATGGATATAAGCGTAATGCTGGCTGCGGGAATCCTGGAGGTTGAGGTAATCACAAGACCTCAGGTTGCCATATTCCCTACAGGAACGGAAATCCTGGAGCCGGAGGAGGTGGACAGCGAGAAAGCAGCCCGGGAGGGGGGCATTGTCGAGTCAAACTCCAGAATGTTTGAGAACATGGTCACCGAGGAGGGAGGAATACCTCACAGATTCCCGCATATCCCCGATGACTATCAGCAGATAAAGACAAAAATAAGCGAAGCAGTTGACAGATACGACATGGTAATCATAAACGCCGGATCAAGTGCGGGAACGGAGGATTACACCGTTCACGTGCTGCGGGAGCTTGGAGAGGTTCTCGTCCACGGTGTTGCAATCAAACCGGGAAAGCCGGTAATACTGGCTGTTGTTAGAGGCAAGCCGGTAATCGGACTTCCGGGATATCCGGTATCTGCCTACATAGGCTTCGAAAACTTCGTATCCCCTGTGCTGGCGATGCTCACCGGAAGGGGAGAGGTGAGACGTGACTGCTGTGAAGCGGTTATCACAAGACGCATTGTGTCCAGCCTCAAGCACAAGGAATACCTTCGTGTGAAGGTGGGCAAGGTTGGAGACAAGATTGTGGCATCACCCCTTGCCAGAGGCGCGGGAGCCGCAATGTCCCTGGTGCGGGCTGACGGCTTTTGTGTGATTGAACAGGAAAGCGAAGGTGTGGAGGCCGGCGAGAAGGTTCTGGTTGAGCTGAACAAAAACCTTGAGGAGGTGGAGCACACCGTTGTCAGCATCGGAAGTCACGATGTTATCATGGATGTGATATCCGACATGATGATCGGAAGGTACGGAAACATGTATCTGTCAAGCTCCCATGTGGGAAGCATGGCCGGGCTCATGGCGCTGAAGCGGGGAGAGGCACATATTGCGCCGACACATCTCCTTGACGAGGCCACAGGAGAATACAACGTGGCGGCTATCAGGAAGCTCTTCAGGGAGCCTATGGTTCTGATAAAGGGCGTCAGCAGAATGCAGGGAATAATGGTCCGGAAGGGAAATCCACTGGGCATCGGCGGAATAGCGGATCTCACGGGAGTGAGATTTGTAAACAGACAGAGAGGCGCCGGAACAAGAGTTCTGCTGGACTATCTTCTGAAGAAGGAGGACATTCCGGTTGAAGAAATTAAGGGCTACAGCAGAGAGGCAACAACCCATATGGCGGTTGCGGCGGCGGTGTCCGGCGGAAGCGCCGATGCGGGAATGGGAGTGTATTCAGCTGCAAAGGCAATGAACCTTGATTTCATCGAGGTGGGACCGGAGGAATACGATTTCGCTGTTCCGGTGAAGTATCTTGAGCTGCCCCATGTTCAGGCCTTCATAGAAACTCTGAAAAGCGAGGAGTTCCACAGAAAGCTGGATGAAATGGGCGGTTACAGGTATCCTCGTGCAGGGGAGATTGTGGAAATCAGCAGCAGGTAAGGATAATCAGGTAGAGTATGACGGTAAAATTCTGTTCCTTTGCCAGCGGCAGCAGCGGCAACTGCTATATGGTAAAGGATGACAATACAGCAATATTGATAGATGCAGGCATTTCGGGAAAGAAAATTTTCCGGGCCCTGGAGGAAACGGAAACTTCTCTTGACATGGTGGAGGCGGTTCTCGTTACCCATGAGCACACGGATCATGTGAAGAGTCTGCCGATTCTCACGAAGAAGCTTCCCCGGGCGGCGGTGTATGCCAACAGGGCAACCTGGGATGAGATAGACAGACCCGTGGCACCTGAGAGGCGGCGGGAGTTCATAACGGGAGAGGACTTCTATATCGGTGACTTCACAATAAGACCCTTTGCAATTTCCCACGATGCGGCTGAGCCCGTTGGCTTCAGCATTTATCACGGCGAGGTTCAGATAAGCATTTGTACCGATGCCGGATATGTGGGAGAGGACATTCTGGAGGAGATAAAAAGGGCTGACCTGCTTTTGCTTGAGGCGAATCATGAGAAGGAGATGCTGCTGTACGGCAGATACCCGTACCCTCTGAAGCAGAGAATTCTGGGGGATGAGGGGCATCTTTCGAATCTGAGCTGCGGTGAGTGTCTTTGCAGGATTGTCAGGGAGCAGCCGAAGGAGAGAATGGTGATGCTTGGGCATCTCAGCAGGGAGAACAACACGCCGGAGGTGGCTCTGCAGGCGGTGGTTAACACCCTGGAGGAGCAGGAGATATTTGTCGGCGGGCAGCTTAAGCTTCAGGTTGCCAGAAGAGACGAGAGAAGCGAGGTTTATGAGCTGTGAACATAAAGATAATAGCGATAGGCAAGTTAAAGGAAAAGTACTGGCAGGATGCGGTGAAGGAATACTCCAAGAGACTGGGTGCCTACTGCAGCCTGCAGATTGTGGAGCTGAAGGAGAGCCTCCTGAGGGCCGGAGCATCCCGGGCTGATGAGGAGGCCGTTATCACAGCTGAGGGAGAAGAGATTCTCGGTAAAATCCGAAAGAGCGATTATGTGATTACCCTTGAGATCAAAGGCAGGGGACTTTCCTCCACCCAGCTGGCTGAGAAGATTAACACCCTGGGGATTGACGGGCGCAGCGATATTGTTTTTGTAATAGGAGGCTCCCTGGGTCTTTCAGGGAAGGTCAGCGAAAGGGCGGATTTCAAGCTGAGCTTTTCCGCAATGACATTTCCCCACCAGATGATGAGGGTGATTCTGCTTGAGCAGATATACAGGAGCTTCAAGATAAACAGGAATGAGACCTATCACAAGTAGCGCGCTCAGGGGCTTTTTGTCAAAAGCCATTGTCTTTTTCTCGAAAGGGGTGTATATTTAAATCAGATGTGAGGGGAGCTTGTATCGGCAGGCTGAGAGGAAGTAATCAAACTTCGACCCTGAACCTGATGCGGATAATGCCGCCGTAGGGACTTTTATGAGTATTACGGGAGATTTCCGAATCGGAGATTTCTCGTTTTTTATTAAGAAGGTGCAGCCATATTAAGGAGGTGCAGCCATGGTTAAAGTGAACGGCATCGAGCTGGACATAGCGGGAAAAACTCTTAGCGAATATCTGGCGGAAACGGACTACGACCTGAAACGAATTGCCGTTGAGAGAAACGGGGAAATAGTCTTCAAGGCTGAATATGAGTCCACTGTATTGGAGGAAGGGGACAATCTGGAGGTTGTCAGCTTCGTGGGAGGTGGCTGATTGATGATATCAAGAGATGAATGGAATGAGGCGCTGATTGCACGTCACGGGCAGGAACTTCACGACAGGTTCTCGTCAGCGACTGCAGCCATATGCGGCCTGGGAGGACTGGGATCGAACATTGCCATAGCTTTGGCCAGAGCAGGCATAGGCAGACTGATTCTGGTGGATTTCGATCGGGTGGATATTACCAATCTCCACCGACAGCAGTATAAGGCTGAACAGATTGGAGAATACAAGACCGAGGCGCTGGCTGCAAACCTGCTGGAGATTTCACCATATACTGAGGTGAAGGGGGTAACAGAGAAGGTGACAGAGGACAATTTCCTGGAGCTCCTTGAGGGGGCTGACATTGTCTGTGAAGCCTTCGATAATGCCGAAGCCAAGGCGATGCTTGTTAACGGCGTACTGCAAAAGCTGCCGGAATGCTATCTGGTTGCAGCCTCCGGCATGGCGGGAATGGGTTCTCCCAACAGAATTGAAACCAGAAGAATCACCGATAGATTCTATCTCTGCGGAGACGGCGTCAGCGATGTAGAGGAGACGATTGGGCTTGTTGCTCCCAGGGTAATGCTCTGCGCAGCTCACCAGGCTCAGACGGTGCTGAGAATTCTGGCAGGGGAATATGAAGTATAGGTAGCGTCAAGCAAGGAAAGGATAAAAATATGATTAATAACGATAAACTCATCATCGGCGGGAAGGAGTTCAATTCCCGCTTTATTCTGGGGTCCGGCAAGTACTCCATGAAGCTTATTGAAGCGGCGGTGAAGGATGCGGGAGCAGAAATAATCACTCTGGCAGTTCGCCGGGCCAACACCAAGGAGCAGGAAAACATTCTGGACTACATACCTGAAGGGGTTACCCTTCTGCCTAACACCTCCGGCGCCAGAACTGCCCAGGAGGCGGTTCGTATCGCACGGCTGGCAAGGGAGCTGGGCTGCGGCAATTTCGTAAAGGTGGAAATCATGCGGGACAGCAAATACCTGCTGCCTGACAACCAGGAGACCATTAAAGCTACGGAAATACTGGCAGCGGAGGGCTTTGTTGTAATGCCATACATGTATCCGGATCTGAATGCTGCCAGAGATATGGCCAATGCCGGAGCAGCGACAATTATGCCTCTGGCTTCCCCAATCGGATCCAACAAGGGACTGGCAACAAGGGAGTTCATTCAGATTCTCATAGACGAAATCGATCTGCCTATTATAGTTGATGCAGGCATCGGCAGACCGTCCCAGGCCTGTGAGGCCATGGAAATGGGCGCCGCCGCAATTATGGCAAATACAGCCCTGGCAACAGCTGGAGACCTGCCTATGATGGCAGCTGCATTCCGTCAGGCAATTGAAGCAGGCAGGAGGGCGTATCTGTCCGGACTGGGACGGGTGTTAACCCGTGGAGCTTCTGCTTCTGATCCTCTTACAGGATTCCTGCGTGATTAAGGAGAGACAAAAATGGAAAACCAATTTTTAGTAGATTCACAGCACCTGTCTCAGGCTGCTCTGGATAAAAAGCACAGACTGGAAACAGATCCCACAAGCCGCAGGAACCATATGGAATACCTGCCGGGAATGGAAATAATAGAATCGGATGTGTGCAGTCAGGTTATGTCCCAGATGGAGTCCTATGATTACTCCGTCTATACCGCCGCCGATGTCCGCAGGGCGCTGAACCACGAAACCTGCACCGTTGAGGACTTTAAGGCATTGCTGTCCCCGGCTGCGGAGCCATTTCTTGAGGAAATGGCCATTAGAGCCAGAGGAGAGACCGGTAAGCACTTCGGAAATACGGTGTATCTGTTCACGCCTCTGTACATAGCAAACTACTGTGACAATTACTGCGTATATTGCGGATTCAACTGCTACAACCACATCAGCCGCATGAAGCTGACCCGGGAGCAGATTGAGCACGAGATGAAGGTAATCGCAGACTCCGGAATGGAGGAAATACTGATTCTTACAGGGGAGAGCCCTTCCCACAGCGATGTGAAATACATCGGGGAGGCCTGCAGGCTGGCCCGGAAGTATTTCCGCATGGTGGGTCTTGAGATCTACCCTGTAAACACTGAGGATTACCGCTATCTCCATGAGTGCGGAGCCGATTACGTAACAGTATTCCAGGAAACCTACGATACTGATAAATACGAAACACTGCATCTGCTGGGCCACAAGCGGGTATGGCCCTACAGATTCAATGCCCAGGAGAGAGCCCTCATGGGAGGCATGAGGGGAGTAGCATTCTCGGCACTGCTGGGACTTTCGGACTTCAGAAAGGACGCTCTGGCAAGCGCTCTCCATGTGTACTATCTCCAGAGAAAGTATCCCCATGCGGAAATGTCTCTGTCCTGCCCAAGGCTGAGACCTATCATAAACAACGACAAGATCAATCCTCTGGATGTGGGAGAAAAGCAGCTGTGCCAGGTTCTCTGCGCCTACAGAATTTTCCTGCCTTTCGTGGGAATTACCGTTTCCTCAAGGGAGAGTGCGGAGTTCAGAAACGGCATTGTTAAGATAGCCGCCACCAAGGTATCGGCAGGAGTATCCACGGGAATCGGAGACCACGAAAGCAAATACACAGGCAAGGAAGATGATTCCCTCAAGGGGGACGAGCAGTTTGAGATTAGCGACGGCCGAAGCTTTGAAACCATGTATGAGGACATGTCCGGCGAGGGTCTGCAGCCGGTTCTGAACGATTATGTGTACGTCTGATATTTTTTGCGTTACAAACCGCAGACTGTGCCGGGAGGATTTCCTGAAGCGAATTGAGAAGATTGCAGCCTGCAGGCCGGCGGGCATCATTCTCAGGGAGAAGGACATGCTGCCGGAGGAATACAGCCGGCTTGCAGGAAATATAATGGAAATATGTGAGACCTTCAGGGTAAGATGCATTCTTCACAGCTTTTGCGATACTGCACTGTCCCTGGGGGCAGAGGGGCTCCACATGCCTTTGCGGCTTTTGCGGGAAATGGACCCTGAGGTGAGGAGGAGCTTTCCTGTGCTGGGAGCATCCTGTCACAGCCCGGTGGAGGC
>X136_Domestic_Pig__coassemble_159_pt1 | contig 10839 bp, 9 predicted proteins | sample X136_Domestic_Pig__metabat2_low_PE_007 | metagenome-assembled genome bin X136_Domestic_Pig
GCATCCATGCCGTCCAGATTCTCCTCCTCAAGGAGGTCCAGATCAGTTGCGTCGCCGTGGAGAATCATCACATCATCAAGATGGGTGGAGAGGTAGTGGCACCGGTCCTTGCTCTTCTCTATTATCTTTACCGCGGCACCGAATTCCGAAAGCATGCCGGCAAGGTAAAAACCGGTTTTACCTCCGCCGATAATCATTACCTTCTGAAGATCTGTATACTTGCCCTTCTCGTGAACCTTCTCGGCAAGCTTCTGTATAGGCTCCTTTTCGCCGATTACATAGACGATATCTTCATCCTGAATGGTTGTATCGCCATGGGGAATAATAACCTTACCGAAGCGGGAAATGGCCACAACAAGCATATTGGGCAGGTATGAGGAAATCTGCCTCATGGAAACACCCACAAGCTCAGGTCTCTTGGAAACATAGAACTCCAGCAGAGATGCCTCCCCGCTTGTGAAAATTCCATTGCTAAGGGTATATTTCTCCGCAAGGTACTTATAAATTTCAACAGTGATTCCCAGGTCGGGATTGACAATGTAATCGATATTCATGAGATCCTTTATGAAACTGATCTGCTGCATATGCTCCGGATCCCTGACACGGGCGATTACCTTGCTGCATCCGAGTTTTTTCGCAAAGGCGGCAATAACTATGTTGGCCTCATCATCACCTGTTGTTGTAATGAGAAAGTCATATGAGGAAATACCGATGCTCTTGAGCACCTTAACCTCCTTGGCATTGGCGTTAACGGTCATAACGTCCAGTATGGAATTAATCTTCTCCGTCCACGCCTCATTAGTATCTATTATTGTAACGGAATGGTCGCCTCCCAGAAGGGCCTCGGCAACCTTCATTCCCAGTTTTCCTGCGCCAACAATCGCAACTTTCATAACAATATTGCTCCTTATCGCATTGTCCTTAAAACACATCATATTATACAACTATTTATTGGGAATTCAAGTTGATATCAGCGATTTTAGCGTGGTAGAATAAATGAGTTATGAAAGGAGAGCAAACTAGTGGAGATTAAGCGATTTATCGGCGGAATTCTTGAGGCAAACTGTTACGTTATTTCTTCCCGGGAGAAGGAATGCTATATCATAGATCCAGGCTACAATCCCGGCAGAATCATAAAATACATAGAAGAAAAGGATTTTGCTCCCAAGGGGGTAATCCTGACCCACCACCACAACGATCATTCGGGAGCGGCGGAGAAAATCCGCAAGGAACTGGACTGTCCTGTTATCATTCACAGGATGGATGCAGATATGCTTAAGACAGAGGCGGATGCCTTTGCAGAGGATGGGGATGCATTCTCTCTGGGTGATGAGAAGCTGAGGGTCATTCATACTCCGGGACACACCAGGGGAGGCATCTGTATCATGGCCTCAAAAAGCAGGGTATGCTTTACAGGGGATACCATCTTCAATGTTGACCTGGGCAGAACGGATCTGGAGGACGGCTCCGAGGCTGAAATGCGCCGGAGCATCCTGGATGTCTGCAATAAGTGGGGAAACGATATTACCATCTACCCCGGACACGGAGATCCTGCCGGCATGAAGACGGTGAGAAAGATAAACAGAGAGTTTTTGGATATTGTAAACGGTAATTGATCTGGAGAAAGGAAATGGCAATAAAACTTATAGCACTTGATCTTGACGGCACAACCCTTGACAAGAGCAGCAGGCTGACGCCGGGAAACAGGCAGGCCCTTCAGGCGGCGGCTGACAGGGGAGTGAAAATAGTAATAGCAACGGGAAGACCCTTCTGCGCCCTGCCGGAGGAAATAACGGCATTTGACCCGGTAAGATATGTCCTCACCTCAAACGGTGCCAGGATATTCGATCTCCGGGAGAAAAAATCAATATACGAGAACTGCCTGAAGCCCCATTCCGTTGAAGCGGCGGTAAAGCTTCTTGAACATACGAAGTACGTGCTGGAGACATTTGTTAACGGAAAGGCCTACATCGAAGGCTGGTACTACAGGCAGGTTGAACGAACCAGGAAGAGCTTCAGAACTGTTGACTACATTCTGAAGACCCGTCATCCTCAGGACGACTTCTATCAGTTCATGCTGGATAACAAAACGGGAATTGAAAATATCAATGTGAATTTTGAAGATATCAGCGAGAAGCCTGAAATGAAGGTGAAGCTTGAGGCTCTCCCGGACGTGACCATTACAAGCTCCTTAGATCACAATCTGGAAATAGGAGGGGCCACCACCAGCAAGGCGGAGGCTCTGAAACAGATGTGCAGCATAATGGGCATCGAAATGTCGGAAATGATGGCTGCCGGTGACAGCCCGAATGACATGGCCATGCTTAAGGAGGCGGGTCTGGCGGTGGCAGTTGGAAATGCCAAGCCTGAGGTGAAGGCGATTGCTGACTATATAGCGCCGGATCATGACAAGGACGGAGTTGCAGATGCAGTAAACAAATTTGTGCTGCAGAACGACATTGCCGATTAATCTGAGTCGATGTTGAAAAAATCAGGGGAAACACAGAATTGCTTCAAACAGGCCCTCCCAATCCCCTGTTCTCACTTACATATTTTGTCAATTGTTGAAAATTAAATAGAGAATAATAAATTGCTTCAACATTTTTGTGATTTTGTTGAAGCAATTTTTTTAAAATATGAAATGCTTCAAAACAGACCTCGAAAAGGGCCTGCATTTTGGGTAAAAACATAGGGATGTTGAAGCAGTTAGGGAGAAAATGAAATAACTTCAACATGGCGGCTACATTAGCGAACAGCTGACCAGCCATAATATGAAAAAAATGGAAAATATGGTTGACATTACCAAAAACTGGATATAGAATAACCCTGTAATGACAGACTTGTCACCGGACCTGTGTATGGTCCGCCGGAAACTAAGAAAATGTAAGGGGAAAGGAAGGAGAAGTGAGTGGATAAAAGGGTGTTTGGACAGATTGGAGAGAATACCGCTGCCGATGTGCTGAGGGCCAAGGGGTACAGAATTCTCAGACAGAATTACAGATGCAGCTGCGGTGAGATTGACATTATCGCCGAGAAGGATGGCGATGTGAGTTTTGTGGAGGTAAAGACAAGGCAGAATTTCAGCTACGGCAGACCATGTGAGGCAGTTGACAGGAAGAAGCTTCAGCATATGCACAGAGCGGCACGCTGTTATCTTGAGGACATGAAGGAAAAGGGGTATTTTCCAAGAAGATATGATTTTCAGATAATAGAGATTGTTGTGCAGCAGATGGAGGCTGCATTATAGAGAAGGGGGGAAGGCAGGCGTGTTGACAAAGATAATGACGGCGTCCCTGTCGGGAGTTGAGGGCTACCCTGTTACGGTGGAGACGGATATTCACAGGGGAATGCCGGGTTTTTATATTGTGGGGCTTGCTGATACCACCATTAAGGAAGCCTCCAGGAGAATAAGGCCTGCAGTGGCAAACTGCGGATACGTTTTTCCCAACGAGAGGGTGACGGTGAATCTTGTTCCCGCATCAAGACCTAAGGAGGGCAGTCACTTTGATCTTCCCATTGCCCTTGGAATCATGCTTATGGGCCGAGATGTTGAGGAATTCGAGGAAACGGCATATCTGGGTGAGGTGTCGCTGGACGGCGCAGTGAATCCCGTAAGGGGAGTGCTTCCACTGGTGATTGCCCTGCGGAATGCCGGAATAAGAAACATAGTTGTGCCCAGGGACAACGCAAGGGAGGCGGCCATCCTTCGGGACGTTAACATTCTGCCTGTGAGAAATCTCACCGAGGCGGCGGAATATGCTGCAGGATTGAGAAGGCTGGAGGTTTACAGAAACGAAAGTCTTCCGGAAATGAATCCGGAGGATACCCTTGATTTTGCCCAGGTAATAGGGCAGGAAAGCGTTAAGAGAGCCATCGTGATAGGCGCCGGAGGTAACCACGGAATGCTTATGATGGGAAGTCCCGGCTGCGGCAAAACCATGATGGCAAAACGAATTCCCGGGATTTTGCCGGAGCTGTCCTACGAGGAAAAGCTGGAAATTACGGGAATATACAGTGTTGCGGGGCTCCTGTCCGGAGAATGTCCGATTGTTCAGCAGCGGCCCTTCAGAAGTCCCCATCACACTATTACTAAGGCAGGCCTCATCGGGGGAGGCGCCAGAGTCAGACCCGGGGAGATATCCCTGGCCCACAGAGGAGTGCTTTTTCTTGATGAGCTCGGGGAATTTGACGGAGGGGTAATCGACGCCATGAGACAGCCTGTGGAGGAGGGAGTAATCAGGATTAACAGGAACCTGGAGGAGGTTGTGTTTCCCGCACAGGTAATGGTTGTAATCGCCGCCAACCCGTGTAAATGCGGGAACCTGTGGGATGAGAGAAAGCTTTGCACATGCACTCCCAGGCAGCTGGAGAGTCACAGGAGAAAGCTGATGGGACCCTTTGCCGACAGAATCGATATGCACATCAAAGTGAATCCCGTGGACAGGGGACGCCTGGGTGAGCCGGCGGCTTCGGGAAAATGGGAGAGTTCCTCTTCCATGAGAGAAAAGGTGCAGGCTGTAAGGCTTTTGCAGGAGGACAGGTACAGGAACTGCGACTACAGCTGCAACGGGCAGCTTGACGAAAAGGGTATGAAAAAGTACTGCGCTTTAGACAGAGCAGGGCAGGCTATCATGACGGAGGCATACGACAGACTGGGACTTAGCATGAGAGGTTACAGCAAGCTGCTGAGAATTGCCAGAACCATAGCGGATCTGGAGGGAAGCGAGATTATCAGAGAGGAGCATGCAGCAGAGGCGCTCATGTACAGACTCGAGCTTTAATACGAAAACTATCAGGGGGTATTATATAATGAAAGAAACAAATGAAATAGGAATAATCAGGCTGGGAGAACCGGCGTATCCGGCGCGGCTGGAGGAGATAAAGAATCCGCCGAAGACGCTTTATTATGTAGGCAATCCTGAGATACTGCAAAGGCGGTGCGTGGCTGTTGTGGGTTCCAGAACAACCACAGCCTACGGAAGAAACATGGGGACGGCAATCGGCATGAAGCTTGCCAGGCAGGGAATAACAGTGGTAAGCGGTATGGCCCTGGGCATCGACTCCTGCGCCCACGAGGGGGCTCTGTCGGCAGAGGGCTTCACCGCTGCTGTGCTAGGCTGCGGGGTGGACATCTGCTATCCCCGGGAGAACGCCACGCTGAAAAGGGATATAGAAAGAAGCGGCATAGTTCTGTCGGAGTACGAACCGGGAACGCCGGCGGAGAGATACAACTTTCCCAACAGAAACAGGATAATAAGCGGATTGTGCGAGATGACCATTGTGGTGCAGGCCAGGAACAGGAGCGGCGCTCTTATTACCGCAGAGCTGGCAATGGAACAGGGAAGGGAGGTCATGGCTCTGCCGGGCAACATAGACAGTCAGTACAACCTGGGAAACAACAAGCTTATCAGCGAAGGGGCAGCGCCTGTGGTAAGCCTTGATGATATACTTGAACCCCTGGGACTGAGGCAGATGAATGAATCAAGGGCAATGGAGGAGCTCAGTGATACGGAATACGCCCTGTACAATCTGCTGAAGGAACAGGGTGAAATGACCATTGACGAGATCTGTCTGCACATGGGACAGAGGCCTGCATATGTGAACCCCATTCTCTCTGTGATGGAAATGAAGGGTTTCGTTTTTTCTGCTCTGGGCAAATTTTTTCTTGCAAATACATGATTATGGAAATATAATCGAATACTGAAAAAAAGTTTTTGGGGTTAAATCCCCGAAAAGGGACTATAGGAAAGGGAGAAAAATGGCAGCAGCAAAGAAAACACTTGTTATAGTTGAGTCGCCTTCGAAGGCGAAAACCATTGGGAAATTTCTGGGCAGCAGGTATAAGGTGGTTGCTTCGGTTGGTCACGTTCGGGACCTTCCTAAGAGCAAGCTGGGTATTGTTTTGCCTGAAGACCTGGAGAACTGTGAAAATACGAAGTACGCGGATGCAGAGGCATTTGACCCGCAGTATATCAATATAAGAGGCAAGGGTGACCTGATTAAGGAACTCAAGAAAGAAGCCAGGAATGCGTCAAAAATCTATCTTGCAACCGACCCGGACCGCGAGGGAGAGGCGATATCCTGGCATTTGGCGTTTTTGCTGGGAATTCCGGCAGATTCCCCATGCAGGATAGTGTTTAATGAAATCACCTCCAAGGCGGTGAAGGAGGCGGTAAAGAACCCGAGACCCATCGACCTGAATCTGGTGGATGCACAGCAGGCCCGGAGGGTTCTTGACAGACTGGTGGGATATCAGATCAGTCCTCTGCTCTGGAGAAAGGTTTCCAGAGGTCTTTCTGCGGGAAGAGTTCAGTCTGCGGCTCTGAAGATAATCTGTGACAGAGAGAAGGAAATTGAAGCCTTTGTACCGGAGGAATTCTGGACTATTGAAGCGGAATTCAACAAGGGAAAGAAATTCACCGGAAAGCTGACAACCTTCAGAGATGATAAAATTGAAATACATAACGAAGGAGAAGCCGGCAGGGTAATGGCAGACCTGGAGAAGGGCGAGTATGTTGTAAGAAGCTCCGAGGAAAAGGACAGAATGAGAAAACCTCAGCCTCCTTTTATCACAAGCAGCATGCAGCAGGATGCTGCAAACAAGCTGAATTTCTCGACGAAAAAAACAATGATGGTTGCCCAGCAGCTCTACGAAGGTGTTGAAATCAAGGGGATGGGAACGGTTGGTCTCGTTTCATACATCAGAACCGACTCCGTGAGAATATCCGATGAGGCCAAGGGGGCTGCAGCCAGATACATCAACGAAAACTTCGGCAAGGAGTTTTACGGCGGCACCGTATTCTCCAACAGGAAAAAGGACGTTCAGGATGCCCACGAGGCAATCAGGCCGTCCCATGTTGAGCTTGCACCTGAAGACATAAAGGATATGGTGACAAAGGATCAGTACAATCTTTACAAGCTTATCTGGACCAGGTTCATTGCAAGCCAGATGGCGCCTGCCCGCCTGAAGGCTGTGAATGCGGTAATTGTTAACGGTGATTACGGCTTCAGATCCACAGGCTCAAAGGTGGTGTTCGAAGGTTTCCTGAAGGTTATGCCTCCGGCGAAGAGCGGAGAGGAGGACCGTCTCCTGCCGGAGCTTCAGCCGGGAGAGGTGCTGGTGCCTGAGGATGTGCATAGCGATCAGAATTTCACCCAGGCTCCTCCAAGATTTACCGAGGCATCCCTGGTGAAGGATCTGGAGGAAAAGGAGATTGGCCGTCCTTCAACCTATGCACCGATTGTGGCAACACTGGCAGACAGGAAATACATCAAAAAAGAAAAGAAAAATCTCGTTCCTACACAGCTGGGATTTACCGTTACGGAAATGATGAGCCGGTACTTCCATGAGATTGTGGATGTGGGCTTTACCGCCAGCATGGAGGAGGGTCTTGATGATATCGAAACCAAGGGTGTTCGCTGGAAGAATATCATTGAAGACTACTACGGCATTCTGAAAAAGGAGCTGAAGGTGGCCAATGAGGAAATACCGGCCTACGAGCCTGAGGTGGAGCTTACAGGGGAAAAATGCCCTCTCTGCGGCAGGGATCTGGCTGTGAAGCACGGCAGATACGGTGCTTTCATTGCATGCGTCGGATACCCGGAATGCAAATACACCAAGCCTATTGTTCAGACCATAGATGTGAAGTGCCCGAAATGCGGTGGAGATATTGTGGTAAAACGTGGAGGCAGAGGCAAGGTGTTCTACGGCTGCTCCAACTATCCTGAATGCAATCAGGCATACTGGGACAAACCTGCCGGAAGAATGTGTCCGGAATGCGGAAGCATGCTTGTTGAAAAGAAGGGAAAGGGCTTTGAATATGCCTGCTCAAATAAAGAATGCAAATACCGTGAATAGGGTATATAATTATATTTATACAAAAAAACATGTACAGATTTTGTACACCATCTTAAGGAGGGATTTAAATGGGACAGTTTCATGCAACTACAATTTGTGCAGTAAAACGAGGCGATCAGGTATGCATCGGCGGTGACGGCCAGGTGACAATGGGTGAAACCGCAATAATGAAAAACGGCGCCAAGAAGGTGAAAAAAATCTATAAGAATACGGTGCTGTCGGGTTTTGCGGGATCTGTAGCAGATGCCTTCTCCCTGACGGAGAAATTCGAGAGCAAGCTGGATGAACACGGCGGAAATCTCAAGAAAGCAGCAGTTGCCCTGGCAAATCTGTGGAGAATGGATAAGGCATCAAGAAATCTTGAGGCGCTGATGATTGTGGCAGACAAGGAGGATCTGCTGGTGATTTCGGGAACCGGCGAGGTTATAGTTCCGGATCAGCCTTTTGTGGCAATCGGCTCCGGCGGAAATTTTGCGTATTCTGCTGCAAACGCTCTTTACAACAATACGGATTTAAGCGCAGAGGAAATTGTGAGGAAATCACTTGAAATTGCAGCTTCCATATGCGTATATACCAATGACCACATTTCCGTGGAAAAGTTATAAGGGAGGGGTAACGAGATGGCAAACAAACTTTATCAGATGACACCGAAGGAGATAGTTGCAGAGCTTGACAAGTACATTATCGGTCAGGATGAGGCGAAAAAATCAGTTGCTATTGCCCTGAGAAACAGATACAGAAGAAGCCTTCTTTCAGAAGAAATGAGAGAGGAAATCACCCCGAAGAACATTCTCATGATGGGACCTACCGGATGCGGAAAGACAGAAATTGCAAGGAGACTTGCCAAGCTGATGGATGCACCTTTCGTAAAGGTTGAAGCTACGAAATTCACGGAAGTTGGATACGTGGGCAGAGATGTTGACTCCATGATCAGAGATCTGGCTGAAGCTTCAATCAGAATCACCAAGCAGCAGATGCTGGAGGAAAAGTATTCAATTGCAGATGAAATAGTGGAAGAGAGAATTATCGAGGCCATCATCCCGGGAAAGAAGGGAAAGGTAGCCGCATCCCAGAGCAGAGGGCCTTTTGATTTCATACTTGGCAATACCGGATATACGAGCCAGAAGGAACAGTATGAGAAGCAGCAGTCGCAGCAGGCTGCCGAGGAGGATGCCGGAGAGGATACAGGACTGGCAAGGGAACAGGTTCGTCAGCAGCTGAGGGATGGCCTTCTGGAGGAACAGTATATCGAGATACAGGTTACTGAGGCTCCTAAGCAGAACAATCTTGATGTAGGCGACGGCGGAATGATTCAGATTGGAAACATCTTCGGCGACATGGCTCCAAAGAAGAAAAAGACCAAGAAGGTTAAGGTTAAGGATGCCAGAAAGATCCTCAGAGAGGATGAGGCTCAAAACCTTATCGACATGGACCAGGTTGAAGAGGATGCAATGAGAAATGCCGAGCAGAACGGAATAATATTCATTGACGAAATTGATAAGATTGCTTCAGGACAGGGATACAGAAGCGGCGCCGATGTATCAAGGGAAGGTGTTCAGAGAGACATACTGCCGATTGTTGAAGGAAGTGTTGTAAACACCAAGCACGGACCTCTCAAGACAGACCATATTCTGTTCATAGGCGCAGGAGCATTCCATACAGCCAAGCCGACAGATCTCATACCTGAGCTTCAGGGAAGATTCCCGATAAGAGTTGAGCTGGAAAACCTGGATAAGGATACATTTGTGAAGATACTCACAGTTCCGGAAAACGCACTGCTGAAGCAGCACAAGGCGCTTCTGGAGACTGAGGGCATTGAAATCGAGTTTACCGAGGGAGCAATCGACGAGATTGCCGAGATGGCATTCCTCATGAATGAGCAGACGGAAAATATCGGAGCCAGAAGACTCCATACCATTCTGGAAAAGCTTCTGGAGGATATTTCCTTTAACATTGCCGACATGGAAGAGGAAAAAATCACCATTGACCGTGAATACGTAAAGGAAAAATTCGAAGAGAAGATTCATCCGGACGATTTGGACAGATATATCCTGTAGAAAAACCTTTGAATTTTTTGTCTCAAAACAACAAATTGTGCCTCAGATAAAAAATTTTTAGAAAAATCAAAACAATAAGTTGTTTCACCGAAAAAATCAGTCTATAATATATACGGAGCGTTAATGACATTTAAGAGGTGACAACGATGAGTGACATTTTGACAAAAGTAAGAAAACTTAACTGGCTGCTTCAGGAAAGCCCTACAGGAGCCTTTTCATACAATGAAATGTGCGAAATACTCAGCAACCTGATGGATGCCAATGTTTATGTCTGCAATACCAAGGGCAGGGTAATTGGCGTGTCCCTGAAAATCAAACAGGACAGATCCACTATTATCGATGCCGAGACAGGGGTTGAGGCATTTCCAAGCGAGTATAACGAAGGGCTTATGGATGTTAAGGAAACCTCAGCCAACATGGCGGGGGATGAGGCACTCAAGATATTCAAATACGACTATGACACATCTGACAAGCTTCACACTGTTATACCTATCGTAGGAGGAGGTAACAGATGGGGCACTCTTATCATGACCAGATACGAGCCGAAGTTTACCGATGAGGATCTTGTTCTGGGCGAATACGGGGCTACGATTGTAGGCCTTGAGATACAGAGAGTCAAAACAGTTGAGGAGGAAGAGGAAGCCAGACAGATTGCAATGGTTCAGATGGCAATCGGAACCCTTTCCTACTCAGAGGCTGAGGCTGTGCAGCGCATTTTCGCAGAGCTTGATGGAGATGAGGGACTGCTGGTTGCCAGCAAGATTGCCGATAAATCGGGAATCACCAGATCGGTTATTGTGAATGCTCTCAGAAAGCTTGAAAGCGCAGCTGTAATAGAATCAAGATCCCTTGGAATGAAGGGAACAAGAATCAAGGTTCTTAACCCGAACCTCAAATCGGAGCTTGAAAAGATGAGCATGTAAC
>X136_Domestic_Pig__coassemble_160_pt1 | contig 10810 bp, 9 predicted proteins | sample X136_Domestic_Pig__metabat2_low_PE_007 | metagenome-assembled genome bin X136_Domestic_Pig
TTGGTAGCGCAACTGGTTTGGGACCAGTGGGCCGCGGGTTCAAATCCTGCCACCCCGACCATTACTTAATTATGTGGGCCATTAGCTCAGTTGGTTAGAGCGTCCGGCTCATAACCGGCAGGTCCTGGGTTCGAGTCCCCGATGGCCCACCACAAAACTTAATAAGACAGAAATGTGTATGCCCAGATAGCTCAGTTGGTAGAGCAGGGGACTGAAAATCCCCGTGTCCTTGGTTCGATTCCGAGTCTGGGCACCATTTTTTTATCCCGAAGGATTACCTGACCCTTCGGGTTTTTTGGTATGACAGGAGGCAGCAGAAAATGACGGAAACATCACCCATAATTTACGACACCTCAGACGGACAGGAACTGAGAATAAACATGATCAGCCCATGGCTCAAAAAGCACTTTGCCCGGGAAGATGTCTCCGGGATCCCGGATGGCAGAACACTGAAAATAGTCAAGCTGTCCCTTGACGGCGGGTTCACCTGCCCCAACCGGGACGGGAGCAAGGGAACCGGAGGATGCTGCTTTTGCTCGGAAAGCGGCTCAGGGGACATGGCCAGCGGTACCGCAGAGGGAGTCAGGAAGGCCATGCAAAGGCAGATAAGCCTTTTGTCGGACAAGTGGCCCCGGGAAAAATACAGGCTGAAATACATTGCATATTTTCAGAGTCATACAAATACCTACGGCCCTGTGGACAAGCTCCGATCTCTGTTCGAAGCGGCGCTGGAGCTGCCTGATGTGGTGGGGCTTGCCATAGCAACAAGAAGCGACTGCATTTCCCGGGAGGCAATGGAACTGCTCAGCGAACTGAACGAAAAGACATTTTTGTGGGTTGAGCTGGGGCTTCAGACCATCCACGATGAAACTGCAAAGGCAATGAATCTCTGCCACGGATTCGCAGATTACCGGAAAACCGCATCTGAGCTGGCGGCACGGAACATACGAATTGTAACTCATCTCATTCTGGGACTTCCGGGTGAAAGCCGTGAGATGATGCTCAAGTCCGTTGCCGAAGCCTGCAGAACACCGGAGAACCTCTTCGGGCTGAAGCTTCACATGCTCAATGTTGTTAAAGGTTCAGGCATGGAGATAAAATATCCTGATTATGTTCCCTTTGAAACCATGGAGGACTACATTGACCTGCTGATAGAGGCTCTGGAGATAATACCCCCCGGGATTACACTTCACAGAATATCCGGGGATGCCCCAAGGAGCACGCTGATTGCACCGGAATGGAGCTATCGCAAGCGGACCATACTGAATAAAATTCACAGTGAAATGAGACGGAGAAACACATGGCAGGGCAGGCTGCAAGATAGGGGATGAGAAAATGCCGTTGTAATTGTGCCCGAGGACCTTTTAGTGTATAATGAATTGTTAAATCTGTACGCTTTCATCAGGGGAACAGCGGGAATGGATTAACGGGCATTTGGATATGCTTACTGAAGGATAACGGGGGTGTGAAATGAAAGAAAAAAACAGCGCAGCGGGAGCAGCCTTCAGCTGTATAACGGCAGACAGTTCAGGAGTGATCACTGACAATTCAGTGGAGAAGAAGGTTGAGAAACCCGGGCTGCTTCTCCACAGCTGCTGCGGTCCCTGCAGCTCAAGTGTAATAGAACGGCTGGCGGGGGAGTTTAACATTACTGTGTTTTTTTATAATCCCTGCATTACCGATGAAGAGGAATACAAACGGAGAAGGGATGCACAGATACAGTTTATCGAGAACTTCAACAGCGATCGGATAGATCTTGAAAACATCGCTTTTATAGAGGGACCATATGAGCCGGGGGCATTCTTTGAAATGGCCCGGGGCCATGAAGGAGATCCTGAAGGGGGATCCAGATGCGGACTGTGCTTCAGGCAGCGACTTGAGAAAACAGCCCAGACTGCCGGCTTCGCAGGCTGCGACTGTTTCGGGACAACCCTGACAGTGAGTCCCCACAAGAATTACGAAATAATATCGGGAATAGGCAGAGAGCTGGCATTGAAATACGGACTGTCCTTTCTCGACCGGGATTTCAAGAAGCAGGACGGCTTCAGACGATCAATAGAGCTTTCGAAGAAGTACGGACTGTACAGGCAGAACTACTGCGGATGCAGCTTCAGCCGGAGGTAAAAGGGGCCGGCAGACAGGAAAAAACAGAAGGGGAAACGGGTGAAATTCGTAAACGTTGTAATCGACAACAAAAGCAACAGCACTGACATAATGTATACCTATGCCTGTGACGATGATTCGGTGAAAACGGGCAGCAAGGTCTATGTGCCCTTTGCCAGGAGCAAGCAGCTCAGGGAAGGGTACGTTACATCGTCTATTGACGATATCACCAAAATCGAGGAAGAGGTTAGAAAAAAACTGAAAAAAGTGGAGCGGATTGACCAGGAGGTCTCCCTTACGGAGGAGATGATTCGGACTGCAATGTGGATGAAGGGAAGATATCTCTGCAGATACATTGACGCCGTCAAGTGCTTCACCCCGGCGGGAACCAGGGCCAAGAGGAGAGAAATCAGAAACTCAATCAGTGACCGGGAGACTGACAGGAAGCCTGTGGAATTTCTTACAGAGGAGCAGCAGCAGGCGGTTTCCGCAATAGGAAATGCCATAACCCGGGGAATTCACAGCCGGTTTCTGATTCACGGTGTGACGGGAAGCGGCAAGACGGAGGTATACATCAGGGCTGCGGAGCAGGCGCTGGAAATGGGAAGGGGAGTTATAATCCTCGTTCCCGAGATATCCCTTACGGGACAGATAACAGAAAGATTTCTGGCGGCCTTTGGAAGAGATTCAGTGGCAATTCTCCATTCAAGGCTGTCCTCAGGGGAAAGATATGACCAGTGGAAACTCATAAGAAGCGGAGAGGTAAGAATAGTGATAGGCGCCAGATCCGCTGCCTTTGCACCTGTAGAGAAGCTGGGACTTGTGGTGGTGGACGAGGAGCACGAGGCAACCTACAAATCCGATTTCACCCCTAAGTATGACACCACAGAGGTGGCCCTGAAGAGGCTGCAGGACAAGGACAACAACGGGGTACTGGTTCTGGGAAGCGCCACGCCCTCAGTAGTTACCTACAACAGGGCTGAGGATGGCATATTTCAGCTGATAAAGCTCACCAGAAGATACAACGATACAGCTTTGCCCCAGGGCGAAATAGTGGATATGCGCCGGGAGCTTAAGGAGGGAAACAGCACAGTAATAAGCCGCAGGCTGGCAGAGGAAATGGAGAGACAGCTTGAGGCGGGAAGACAGGTTATGCTGATGATGAACAGGCGCGGGTACAGCACCTTCGTGTCCTGCAGGGAATGCGGATACGTGGCAAAATGCCCCAACTGCGGATTATCCCTTGTTTACCACAAAAACGGCATGATGGTGTGTCACTACTGCGGACATGAGGAAAGAGCAGCCACAGCCTGTCCTGAATGCGGAAGCACCTTCGTAAGGTATTTCGGCAGCGGAACAGAAAAAATCGAAGAAACTGTCCAGGGACTCTTCCCGGGAAGGGCAGTGGACAGAGTGGATCTTGATTCCATAAAGAAAAAGGGTGAGCTGAACAGGAAGCTGAAGCGATTCGAAAGGGGAGAGACGGATATTCTCATCGGCACCCAGCTTATAGCCAAGGGTCTTGATTTCAAGAATGTGGGACTTGTGGGAATAGTGTCGGCGGATGTGTCTCTGAACATTCCCGATTACAGATCTCCGGAGAGAGCATTCCAGCTTATCACCCAGGCGGCGGGAAGAGCCGGCAGGGGAAGTGAGCCGGGAAAGGTGATAATACAGACCTACAGCCCTCAGCACTACGCGGTGACAATGGCTGCGGCGGGTGACTACGAGGCCTTTTACAGAGCGGAGAACAGCTTCAGAAAGTACATGATGTATCCCCCTTACAGCGACATATTCCAGATAGTGTTCACCTCTGCATCAGAGGAGGCTGCCCGGGAGGGGGCGACACTGTGGCACCGCCGGCTTATGGAGCTTTTGCCTGAGGAGGACAGGGTAAATGTCTTCGATCCCCAGCAGGCATACATGAGCAGGGTAAGAGACACATACAGATACTCTCTGATAATCAAGTGTCCCAGAGGCAGCAGGCAGAGATATGCGGGGATGATAAACATCCTGCAGGAAGAGGAAACATTAAGAGCAAGAAAGAAAAAAGCAGATTTCATTGCTGTGGTGGATATCAATCCATACAGCTTCACATAAGAACGTCAGATAAACAGAAACGTCAGACAGGAGGAGTTATGGCATTAAGAAACATTGTAACAGAAGGTGACCCGATACTGAGAAAGCAGTGCAAGCCCGTTGGAGAGGTAACGGAAAGGATTCAGATGATTCTGGACGACATGGTTGAAACTATGCGTGATGCGGAGGGCGTGGGTCTTGCCGCACCCCAGGTGGGAATCATGAGAAGAATGTTCGTTGCAGAACCTGAACCTGAGAGAGTTTACTGCTTCGTGGATCCGGAAATCGTAACCCTTGAGGGTGAACAGGAAAGCCTGGAGGGCTGTCTCTCGGTTCCGGGAATGACAGGAACGGTCATGAGACCTGAAAGAATCAGAATCAGGGGTCTGGACAGATACGGCAAGATGCAGGAATACGATTTCGAGGGAATGGATGCAATAGTAATGTGTCACGAGTTCGATCATCTGGAGGGTGTTCTCTACATCGACAAGGCTGTTGAAATGCACGACATGAACGAGTAATAAAAACCGAGAACATACAGTAACAAGAGGAGTAGATAATGAAGCTTGTGTACATGGGAACGCCTGATTTCGCAGTGCCGGCACTGGAGGCGCTGGCAAAGGCGGGACACACAATCGAATACGCGGTAACCCAGCCCGACACAGTCAGAGACAGGGGCAAAAAGGTGAAATTCCCTCCGGTTAAGGAAAAAGCCCTGGAGCTGGGAATTCCCGTTCTGCAGCCTGAGAAAATCAGAAAGAACGAAGAATTCCTGAGCCTCATTGAAGAGGCTGCTCCCGATGCCGTAATCGTTGCGGCTTACGGTAAACTTCTTCCGGAGAGACTGCTGAAGACGCCGCGGCTGGGATGTCTGAACATCCACGGCTCACTCCTGCCCCGGTTCAGAGGCGCAGCACCTATTCAGGCTGCCATAATCGAAGGAGACCGGGAGACGGGAATAACCATCATGCACATGGAGAAGGGCCTGGATACGGGGGATATGATTGCAAAGGCAGCAACACCGATAGGACGCAAGACGGGGCAGCAGCTCCACGACGAGTTGGCCCTTATGGGAGCAGAGCTCATTGTCAGCACCCTTGAGGATATTGAAGCCGGCAGAGCAGAACGCCGGAAGCAGGATGATGCGCTGTCAACATATGCCCCTATGATAGCCAAGGAAGACGGGCATATTGACTTCACGGAAACTCCCGACAGAATCGAGAGAAAGATTCGAGCCTTTGATCCATGGCCCGGAACCTTCGCCCGTCTTGGAGACAGGACCTTCAAGTTCTGGGAGGCAGAGGTTATTGACAGGGATCCCGGCGCAGAGCCGGGAACGGTTCTGGCAGCCGGAAATGAGGGTCTGGATATTGCAGCAGCAGGAGGAATTCTGCGGGTTCTGCAGCTTCAGGCTCCCGGCAAGAAGAGAACCCGGGCGGCGGATTACCTGAGGGGCAATTCCATTGAAATAGGCTCCGTTTTAAGATAAAATACAGTTTGAGGTGATTTTATGTATTACTATGGCTTTGATCCGACTATAATAATTCTGATTCCTGCAATCATTTTCACAGTCTATGCCCAGGCTAAGGTCAAGAGGGCATATGCAACCTATTCCAGAATTCCGGTAAGAAGCGGAATAACTGGACAGCAGGCGGCAAGAATGATTCTGGACAGAAACGGAATGGGACATGTTCCCATCGAAACCATTTCGGGACAGCTTACCGACAATTACGACCCAACAAAGGATGTGATGCATCTGTCCCAGGGAATATGTCACGGCAACTCCATTGCTTCAGTTGCGGTGGCTGCCCATGAATCAGGCCATGCCATCCAGGATGGAACAAACTACGGATTTCTTAAGTTCAGAATAGCCATGGTGCCGGTTGTAAACCTCGTATCCGGTGCATCATGGCCTCTTATCATTATTGGGATTCTCATGGCTGCCGCAGGAAAGGCCATTGGAGGACTGATAATGGATATCGGGATTATCATGTTTCTGGTTGTTGTGCTTTTTCACACCGTAACACTGCCTGTGGAATTCAACGCAAGCAGACGTGCTCTGGCGCAGCTGTCGGAACTTGGAATAGTGGACGAAACTGAAATGAAAGGTGCCAGGAAGGTGCTGTCGGCAGCAGCGATGACATATGTAGCTGCTTTGGCCGTATCCGTCCTGAACCTGATAAGAATTCTAGCTATTAGGGGGAGCAACGACTGATGGATATTAACAGGAAAACAGCTTATCTGACTTTGCTGGACGTGGAATCCAGAAGAGCCTACTCAAACCTTGCACTGAATCACAAAATCACAATGAACAAACCAAACTCTCCTGCCTTTGTGAGAGAACTGGTATACGGAGTCCTGGAGAGGAAGCTGACCTTGGATTACTTCATCGATCAGATTCTGGATGAGGGCATAGAGAGCCTCAAGAATCCGGAACTGACCATCATGAGAATGGGAGTGTATCAGCTGACACACATGAACTCCGTTCCCGAATACGCCGCAGTGAGCACAAGCGTTGATCTTGCCAAGAAATACTGCAAAGGCAGGGCAGGCCTTGTTAACAAGGTTCTGAGAGAGTATCAGAACAGAAAGATCCAGATGCATCTTCCGCCAAGGGATGAAGACGAGGTCAGATATCTTTCGCTGAAGTATTCATATGCGCCTTGGATTATTGAAACGTGGCTGAAATACTACAGCGTTGCCTTCGTGGAGAAGCTGCTGGAGGCAGGAAACAGCAAGCCGCCTCTTACCATGAGAATCAACTGGCTCAAGGTAAGAAAGCAGGATCTCATAAGCGCCCTTGAGGAGAGGGGATATGAGGTTCAGGAGGGAAATCTGTGTCAGAATGCCATAAAGGTCAAGGGCAGCGAGGTTCTTGAATCTGAGCTGTTCAAGCACGGACTCTTCACCCCTCAGGATGAGAGCTCCATGCTTGTTTCCGAGAAAATCGGCGTAAGGCAGGGAGATCTGGTAATGGATGTCTGCGCGGCACCGGGAGGTAAGACGACGGCAATAGCCGAGAGAATGAACAACACAGGCAAGGTAATTGCCTCGGATATATATCGCAGGAAGCTTGACCTCGTGGACAAGGAGGCCAAGAGACTGGGAATAACAAACATCGAGACGAGATCCTGGGATGCCACCAGGGTGGATTCCACAATGGTTCGCAAGGCTGACAGAGTGCTGGTGGACGCACCTTGCTCGGGACTGGGAGTCGTAAGGAGAAAGCCTGAGATAAAATACAAGGAAAAGGATGACGACATGGAACTGCTGCCAAAGAAGCAGCTGGCAATCCTCTCAGCATCCTCATCCTATGTGAAACCGGGAGGAACGCTGCTTTACAGCACCTGCACAATAAATCCGGAGGAAAATGAGAAAGTTGTAGAGGCCTTCCTGAAAAAGAACAGGGACTTCAAGAAGGAAGAACGGCTTCTGCTTCTGCCTAACGTAAATGATACAGACGGATTCTTCATATGCGTAATGAAGAGAGACAACCTGCTTGAATAGCCGGAATGAAAGGAGTATTAAAACCAATGCTTCAGATAGGTTTTAAATGTAACAGAGGTGTTGTAAGAAAGAACAACGAAGATGCCTGCTTTGTCATCCCGAATCAGGATGTATACATAGTGGCGGACGGTGTTGGCGGAAACAACTCCGGAGAGATTGCCAGCAGCACTGCTGTTGAATCTCTGGCATCCTTTGTTAAGGCCAACGATCTGGGACTGTGCGGCAGCCCCGATGAAATCTTCGGGTTCTTTACCGAGGCACTGGATATTGCCAACAGAAGAGTTTTCGAAATGGGCAGAGAGGATTCTGCATGCAGAGGAATGGCATCAACAGTTGTCATGAGCTACATTAACGGCGGGTCTGCATACCTGGCCAATGTGGGAGACAGCAGAGCATATCTGTTCAGAAACGGAAGACTCAAGAGAATAACGAAAGATCACACATATGTTAACGAGCTGATTGACCAGGGTGTAATCACTGAGAAGGAAGCTGAGAGTCACAGTCAGAAGAATGTTATAACAAAAGCCATAGGCGCAGAATCTGAGGTGGAACCGGATTTCTACAAGGTTGGGCTTGCCAGAGGCGACATTATGCTGCTCTGCACCGACGGACTCTATGGGGAAGTGGGAGAAGACCGAATGGCGGACATGCTGAGACTGGCTGTCTCCAAGGATGTCAAGATGAACGACCTTTGCGGAGCCTTTGTTGACGAAGCAATCCTGGCAGGGGGCAGGGACAATATTACAGTGATTTGCATCAGAATTTGATTGCTATAGGAGGAAGAAATGAGCAAGGTACTCGCAAACAGATACGAACTTCTGGGAAGAGTCGGCGAGGGCGGAATGTCTGTTGTGTACAAGGCAAAGGACAGACTGCTTAACAGGTTCGTGGCGGTGAAAATTCTCAAGCCCGAATTTATCGGTGATCAGAAATTCATAGACAGTTTCAGAAGAGAGTCCCAGAATGCGGCAAGCATGAGCCATCCCAATATCGTTAACATCTACGATGTAGGACGTGAGGGCAACATACACTACATAGTCATGGAGCTCATTGAGGGTAAGGCTCTCAGCGACTACATAAAGGATCAGGGGCCTATGGCATATCCTAAGGTGATTGCCCTGTCGAAACAGATAGCGGCAGCCCTTGCCTTTGCCCACAAGAACCACATAATACACAGGGATGTGAAGCCACACAACGTTATGATAACACCTAACGGCACGGCTAAAATCACTGACTTCGGAATCGCAAAGGCAGTAAACGCCGCAACGATAGTTGACAATACAGACGGTATAGTGGGATCTGTTCACTACTTCTCGCCGGAGCAGGCAAGGGGCGGATACGTGGACGAAAAGTCGGATATTTACTCCCTTGGTATCGTAATGTACGAGATGCTCACGGGACAGGTGCCATTTGACGGGGACAATCCTGTAAACATAGCTCTCCAGCATATAAACAGCGAGATGGTTCCGCCGTCACAGCTGGTGGATGGTGTGCCTCCTGCACTGGAGCATATCATCATGAAGTGCTGTGACAAGTATCCCGTTAACAGATACGCCTCAGCGGAGGATCTCATTGAGGCTCTGAACAATCTGGATTTTGTCAGCAGTGTTGTGGGAGACTCCGTTCTTATGGGAGGAGGCTCTGCAGCAGGCCGTGAAAAGGCAAGAAGACAGGAGTCTAAGGGACGGGGACCTCTTGCGGAAACTGACTACGATGACGGGGAGGATCCGGCAGACGAATACAGAGAAGGCACCAGAAAGGGCAAAGCCTTCAACAAGAAAAAGAAAAAGAAAATGATAATAATCGGCGCTGCCGCAGCCGCGGTGGTTCTGATTCTTGTACTCATTCTGGCACTCACCGGAGGCGAGGAAATAGAGGCACCTGATTTCTCGGGACTCACCTATGAACAGGCTGAACAGATGGCTGAGGAATACGATGTCAAGATAAAGCTTGGAGATGAGGTAATCAGCGAAACGGTTGACAAGGGAATCATCGTGTCCCAGGATCCTGAGGCAGGCCAGACCATTAAGACAGGCAGCACCATCACGGTTAACGTGAGCAAGGGCCTGGGCGACGGAAGTGTTCCTAACGTGGTTGGAATGATGGAGGGTGACCTGTCGGAATTCCTTAAGGGCACAGGCTTCGAGCTGGGAGCAGTAACCCAGCAGGCAAGCGAGAAACCTGAAGGAACCGTTCTCAAGCAGACACCTGAGGCAGGTGAAGAGGTTGAGAAGGGCACCAAGATCGATGTTGTTGTCAGCGACGGTTCAAAGGCTCAGGGCACGGTGCCGTCACTGCTGGGTTATTCCGTTTCAGAGGCTCAGAGCCTGCTGGCAAATGAGGGTCTGAAGCTGGGTAACGTAAGCTCTGAGTACAGCAGCTCCTACGGAGACGGAGAGATTATCTACCAGCAGTACAAGGCAGGAACAAAGCTTACGAAGAACTCCACAGTAAGCGTAACAATCAGCAAGGGCAAGAAGCCGGAGACTACAACTGTGCCGGCTACACAGGATGCTGAGGATAATGAGCCTGAAGACTGATAGGGGCGCAGCGCACTGGGAACAAAGATGACAGAGATACTTAGAGGAACAATAATAAAGGGAATCGCCGGATTTTATTATGTGAAATCCGGCGATACCGTATACAGATGCAAAGCCAGGGGAATCTTCAAGGAACGGGGCATCAAGCCTGCAGTGGGAGATTCCGTTGAGATGGAGGTCATCCCGGATAACGATGACAGTCTGATTACGGAGATTCTCCCCAGAAGGAACAGCTTCATACGACCCTTTGTGGCAAATGTGGACTGCTTCGCCATTGTGGCTGCAGCAGCAAAGCCGAAGCCTGTTCTCCAGACAATAGACAGGTTTGCGGTTATGGCCGAGAGAGCCGGGGCGGAAATCATCATGTGCATCAGCAAGTGCGACCTTAAGGGAAGCCGGGAGCTTTTGCAGGAAATATATTCGCCGCTGTATCCCGTTGTATGCATCAGTCGGGACAGCGATGAAGGCATTGAGGAGCTTAAGAGACTTATAGCCGGTAAATCCGTGGCACTGGCAGGAGCCTCAGGAGTTGGCAAATCCACAATCATAAACAGGCTTATTCCGGGCGCCATGATGGAAAC
>X136_Domestic_Pig__coassemble_166_pt1 | contig 10251 bp, 6 predicted proteins | sample X136_Domestic_Pig__metabat2_low_PE_007 | metagenome-assembled genome bin X136_Domestic_Pig
GATATATCCGCACCCGGGTTTTCGCAGTGTATAAAAATGATTTTAGAGATTTTCGGAATTAATATCCGCCGTACATGCAGAGCATTACGCCGGCTGCTACACCGGAACCGATTACGCCTGCAACGTTAGGGCCCATTGCATGCATCAGCAGGAAGTTAGTAGGATTGGCCTTCTGGCCTTCAACCTGCGATACACGGGCAGCCATAGGTACCGCCGATACACCGGCAGATCCTATGAGCGGATTTATCGGTGTCTTTGACAGAACATTCATCAGCTTGGCAATCAGTACGCCACCTGCTGTACCGAAGCAGAATGCCAGTACTCCCAGAATTACGATCTTGATTGTTGCCCAGGTCAGGAATGTAGTTCCTGTAGCTGAAGCTCCAACGCATGTACCCAGCAGAATTACCAGGATATTTGAAAGTGCGTTGGACGATGTGTCTGACAGACGAGCTGTTCTGCCGCTTTCCTTGAACAGGTTACCCATCATCAACATACCGATAAGCGGTGCTACTGAAGGCAGCAGCAGAGCAATTACAACTGTTACTGCTATAGGGAAGAGAATCTTTTCTCTCTGAGATACTGTTCTCAGCTGGCTCATCTTTATCTGACGTTCTTGCTCAGTTGTCAGCGCCTTCATGATAGGCGGCTGAATGATAGGAACAAGCGCCATGTACGAGTATGCTGCCACCGCAATAGGTCCAACCAGATGGTCAGCAAGCTTAGTTGTCAGATATATTGCTGTAGGGCCGTCCGCACCGCCGATGATTCCGATTGAACCGGCCTCCTGTGCATTGAATCCCAGAGCAATCGCCGCGAAGAACGCAAAGAATATACCAAGCTGTGCTGCTGCACCCATGAGCAGGGACTTAGGATTGGCAATAAGCGGACCGAAGTCTGTCATTGCACCTACACCAAGGAATATCAACGACGGCAATACAGGTTTCAGCATATAGAATATGGAGAAAATACCTGCATCTGCCAATTCATTGGAATTGGTGATACCCTCGTGAACAATATCATTCAAGAATATTCCTGTCATAGGCAGGTTTGATAAAAGCATACCAAATGCAATTGGTACCAGCAGCAGCGGTTCAAATCCGTGTTTTATTGCGAGATACAGGAAGAACAGCGCCACTACAATCATGATTCCGTTCTGGTATCCGAAGTTGGCAATGCCGGTGGATTCCCAGAAGTTAAGTAATGTTTCGCCTATTGCGCCCATAAGTTTTGCCTCTCTTCAACAATGATAATATGTTACTTTCCTGATGCAGAAACTGCACCGGGACACGGCAATGCAACAGCATCACCGGTAAAATCTTATCACAAGGTTTTGCGGTATACAACCGATTTCGGGGCAAAACACCAAAAATATTGTATACACGATTTCAGACCTTCGTATACACGATTTCGCCCCGCGGCATACACGATTACAGCCCTTTCATAGTCAATCCCACCCGCTGTTTATCGTAATCGATTTTGATAATTTTCACTTTCACGGTGTCCCCAACGGAGACAACTTCCATAGGGTGTTTAATATAACGATCTGACATTTCGCTGATGTGAACCAGGCCGTCATTCTTCACGCCGATATCCACGAAGGCGCCGAAATCCACAACATTGCGCACCGTTCCCTCAAGCTCCATGTCTATCTTCAAATCCTCAAAGGATCTGACATCATTTCTGAACACCACCTCCGGAGCATCCTCACGGGGATCCCGTCCCGGCTTCTTCATTTCAGCGATGATATCGGTCAGGGTAGGAACGCCCACCGACAGGGTTTCCGCAAGCCTCTCCACGGCCTTTTTCATATCACGCCTGCCGCTGTTTCCTGCGATTTCAGCCAGATCCTTAAGGCTTTTGGTTCTCCTGCCTGCCGCCTCTGATGCACCGAATTTTTCCCATATCCTGTCATCAATATCCCTGAAGCCGGTGGCGCCTGAATCAGCTGAAGCGAGCTGCGCCCTGTCATACCCCAGAAGCTCAAGCATGGCCTCCGCAGCATCGTAGCTTTCAGGATGAACCGCTGTATTATCCAGCGGATTCCTGCCTCCGGCAATTCTAATGAAGCCTGCACACTGCTTGAAAGTCTTTTCTCCCAGCTTCGGAACCTTCTTCAGCTGGGCTCTTGATGCGAAGGGACCGTTTTCCTCACGATAGGCAACAATGTTTCTGGCAATACCCATGTTGATTCCCGCCACATATGACAGCAGGGACGGAGAAGCTGTGTTCAGTTCAACTCCCACTCTGTTTACACAATTCTCCACAACATCCGCCAAAGCTCCCTCAAGAAGGCTCTGGTTAATATCATGCTGATACTGCCCCACGCCGATGCTCTTGGTCGGAATCTTCACCAGCTCAGCCAGAGGATCCTGAAGCCTCCGCCCCAGGGACATGGCACCTCTCACCGTAACGTCAAGATCCGGATATTCCTCCGTAGCCAGCTTTGATGCGGAATAAACGGATGCGCCGGCCTCATTGACAATTGTGTACCTCACTTCAGGACACTCCTCCCTGATGAAGGATGCCACAACCTCCTCCGTCTCTCTGGATGCGGTGCCGTTTCCTATTACTATAGTATTGATATTGTATTTTGTCACAAGCTTCTTGAGGGTGGCTCTGGTTTTGGCGATTTCCTTCTTAGGCTCCGTAGGATACACCGTGGTGTAGGCCTTGAGCTTGCCTGTTTCATCAATAACGGCAACCTTGCAGCCTGTACGGTATCCCGGATCGATGGCAATCACCCTGGCGCCCTTCACCGGAGGAACCATCAGCAGCTTCTCGGTATTGCGTGCAAATACCTTCACCGCCTCAGCCTCTGCCCTCTCCGTCAGCTCGCCTCTAAGCTCCCTCTCCAGGGAAGGAGCCATAAGCCTCTTGTAGGCATCCTTTACCGTATCGCGCAAAAGCACTTCAACGGGGCTTCCCTCTCTGATTCCTGCAGCTTCACCTATCAGTGCCTCCATCTTTTCAACATCTGCCACAACCTTGACCTTGAGCTTCTTTTCCTTTTCCCCTCTGTTAATGGCAAGTATTCTGTGGTTCGGTATCCCGGATATTCCTTCGCTGTATTCGTAGTACATCTCGTATACGGACTTCTCCTCCGGATCCGTTCCCTCGGTGGTAATAACCCCTGTTTTTCGCGTCGCCTCACGGATCATCCCTGTGATTTCCGGATCCTCGGCAATTCGTTCCGCAATAATATCACAGGCGCCCTGAAGGGCATCCTCCTCCCCCGGAACCTCCTGAGACAGGAACTCCGAAGCATCCGGCATCTTCTCCTGCTGCAAAAGCAGGTCCGCCAGTGGTTCAAGTCCCCTTTCTCTGGCCTTGGAGGCTCTGGTTGCCTTCTTTTTCTTAAATGGCTTGTACAGATCCTCCACCCTCTGGAGAACCTCTGCTCCGGCTATCTGCTGACGCAGCTCCTCTGTAAGCTTGCCCTGCTCATCAATTAGCCTTATAACCTCTTCCTTTCTTTCTTCTAGATTGCGAAGATAAGTCAGTCTTTCATTCATATCACGGAGCACCTCATCGCTTAGTCCTCCTGTTGCTTCCTTCCTGTATCTCGCTATGAATGGAATGGTGTTTCCCTCGTCAATGAGCTTAACAGTCTGTTCCACCTGAGAATTTCTTACACGGAATTCCTCCGACAGTTTTTTAAGTATGTCCATTTCGCCTCCTGCATCCAACTGCAATCAATCGTATAAAAAACGCCGGACCGTCGCCGGCGTTTCATCTTATTATCAGGTTCCTTTACTATCAGTCCTTCTGCTTCAGCTTCTCGTTAATGAAGTAGTCAATGTCTCCATCCATAACAGCCTGAACGTTTCCCACCTCGGCATTTGTTCTGTGGTCCTTCACCATTGTATATGGCTGGAAAACATATGACCTTATCTGACTGCCCCAGGTAATCTGGTTGTAATCACCCTTCAGCTCGTTGAGAGACTCCTTCTCCTCCTTCTCCTTCAGCTCAATCAGCTTGGACATGAGCATTTTCATGGCGTATTCCCTGTTCTGCATCTGGGATCTCTCATTCTGGCAGGTTACAACTATGTGGGTCGGAATGTGGGTTATTCTTACAGCTGAATCCGTCATGTTTACATGCTGTCCCCCTGCTCCTGAAGCCCTGTAGGTGTCGATTCTCAAATCCTCCGGATTTATCTCCACCGTGGTATCGTATTCGATTTCCGGCGTAACATCAAGGGATGCAAAGGAGGTGTGCCGCCTTCCTGAGGAATCAAAAGGAGATATTCTCACCAGCCTGTGAACACCCTTCTCATTCTTGAGGTATCCGTAGGCGTAGTCCCCTTCAACAAGAAGTGTTGCGCTCTTTATTCCCGCCTCGGTATCATCGTTCATGTCCATAAGCTTGTACTTGAAGCCCCTCTTCTCGCACCATCTCGTGTACATTCGGAAGAGCATCTCCGCCCAGTCCATGGCCTCTGTTCCTCCGCTGCCTGCGTGAACGGAAATAATCGCGTTGTTCCTGTCGTATTTCTCGTTCAGCAGGGTCTTCAGCTTCATGTTTTCAAGATCCTTATCAAGCTGCTCCTTCTGACTTATGGCTTCCGCTGCGGTTTCCTCATCCTCCGCCTCCTCGGCCATCTCTATCATCACAAGGAGATCCTCAAGCTCGGACTGAAGTCCCTCAAGCTCCGAAAGGCTGTCCTCCAGGGACTTCTTTTCCTTCATGACCTTCTGGGCCTTCTCCTGGTTATCCCAGAATCCGCTCTCCATGGTCTCCTTCTCCAGCTCCGCTGCCTTTGCACGGAGTTCCTCCGGCTTCATGGCTTCGGCAGTCTCCCTGAGGGATTCCTTTAATGCCGGTATTTCACTTTTTAATTCATCAAGTATTATCATCAATTTCTCCCGACTGACACCGGTCCCGCCACCGCAGGTTCCGGCTGTTTCTACTGATTTCTGCCGCAGCAGTGCTTGTACTTCTTGCCGCTGCCGCATGGACAAGGGTCGTTTCTTCCCACCTTAGGCTGATCCCTTCTTACGGTTTCCTGCTTTCTCTCCCTTTCAGGTGCAGCTGCCGCAGCCGGAGCATCACCCATGGAAACGCTGCCTCCGCCTCTTCTCTGCCTTGCGGCTGCAGCCTGCATTTCATCGTCCCGGAATTCATCCTTTCTGGTCTGGCCTGTTCCGATAACATCCTTACGTTCGGAGTGAGTTGTAACTGTTACATTGTAGCAGTATCTCACAAATTCCTCCTGAATGGATGCAATCATCAGCTCAAACATGGCGAAGCCCTCGTGGGCATATGCCGCTGCAGGATCCTGTCCTCCAAGGCCTCTCAGGCCGATTCCGCTCTTAAGCTGATCCATAGCGTCAATGTGATCCATCCACTTGCTGTCAACAACACGGAGGAGAATCATTCTTTCCACTTCTCTGAGCCTGTCGGCACCGATTTCCTTTTCCTTTTCGTCGTAGAGCTCGCTGAACTCCTCGTAGAGACCCTGCTTCAGGGATTCCGCATCCATGTCGGCCAAATCCTCGCTGTCAAATGCCAGAGGCTCGAAGCTGCCGGTGATATTCTGCAGCCCCCTGTTCATAGTATCGAAATCCCATTCCTCCGGATACTTCGACGCAACAACAATCGGATCAACAACCTCGTCTATAAGCTTGCGAACCATCATGTCAAGATCCTTTCTCAGATCCTCACCGAAGAGAACCTTCTTTCTCTCTCCGTAGATGATTTCCCTCTGCTTGTTCATTACATTGTCATACTGCAGGACATACTTTCTGATGCCGAAGTTTCTTCCTTCCACCTTCTTCTGGGCATTCTCTATCTGCTTCGTAATCATGCCCGACTCGATGGCTTCGTTTTCCTCCACGCCCAGCTTCTGAACGATGGCCTGCATCCTCTCTCCGCCGAAGAGACGCATGAGATCGTCCTCCATTGAAACGCAGAACTGGGTAAGTCCCGGGTCTCCCTGACGTCCCGAACGACCTCTCAGCTGGTTATCAATACGTCTGGATTCGTGACGCTCGGTGCCTATTATGCAAAGGCCTCCGAGCTGTCTTACCCTCTCCTGTTCAGGAGCAAGCTCTTCCTTGTACTTTTCAAGAAGCTCACGGAATTTATCCCTTGCTGCCAGAAGCTCACCGTCATCGCTCTGAACGAAGGATGTTGCGAAGGCAATCTGCTCCGGCGTGTACTCAAGGCGAGCCATTTCTGCCTTTGCAAGGAACTCGGGATTTCCTCCCAGGATGATGTCGGTACCACGACCGGCCATGTTGGTTGCTATCGTAATGGCGCCCTCACGACCTGCCTCAGCTACTATCTGAGCTTCCTTCTCGTGATGCTTGGCGTTGAGAATGTTAAAGTTCTTCACGCCGCGCTTTCTCAGGGCATCCGCAATCATCTCGGATTTTTCTATTGATATTGTACCTACCAGAACAGGCTGACCCTTTTCGTGGGCCTCAACAACTCTGTCAACGATGGCATTGTATTTGCCCCTTTCAGTAGGATATACTGCGTCTTCAACATCCTGACGGGCAACAGGCTTGTTCGTGGGAATCACCACAACGTCCATGTTGTAGATATCCGTGAATTCTCCCTCTTCAGTCTTGGCTGTACCTGTCATTCCCGCCAGCTTCTGATACATTCTGAAGTAGTTCTGGAGGGTTATTGTTGCCAGGGTCTTGCTCTCGGAGCGGACGCTTACGCCCTCCTTGGCCTCTATCGCCTGGTGAAGTCCGTCGCTGTACCGTCTTCCGAACATCATACGGCCTGTAAACTCATCAACGATGATGATTTCCCCGTCTCTTACAACATAGTCCACATCCCTCTTCATCATGTTTCTGGCCTTGAGAGCCTGCATTACATGGTGGTTGATTTCCATATTATCGGGATCGGAAAAATTCTCAATTCCGAAGAAGCCCTCGCACTTTGCCACACCCTCCTCGGTAAGGGAAATCTGATTATCCTTCTCGTCAACTGTGAAGTCCCCTGTTTCAACCTTAGTGTCAGGATCCTTCGTGCCCTTAACAAGGGTCTTAACGAAGCTGTCCGCTCTCCTGTACATGTCCGTGGACTTGTCGCCTCTTCCGGAAATGATAAGAGGTGTTCTGGCTTCGTCGATTAGGATGGAGTCAACCTCGTCCACTATGGCGAAGTTCAGTTCCCTCTGCATCATCTGCTCCCTATAGGTGACCATGTTGTCCCTCAGGTAATCGAAACCGTATTCGTTGTTTGTTCCGTATGTGATATCTGCTCTGTAGGCGGCGCGTCTCTCCTCCTCGGATATTCCGTGGATTACGCAGCCCACCGTAAGTCCCAGGAAGGTATAGAGCTTGCCCATCCACTCCATGTCTCTCTTTGCCAGGTAATCGTTTACCGTCACAACGTGGACGCCCTTTCCCTCAAGGGCATTCAGATATGCGGGAAGGGTTGCCACAAGGGTCTTACCTTCACCGGTCTTCATCTCGGCTATTCTTCCCTGATGAAGAACGATTCCTCCTATTACCTGTACTCTGAAGTGTTTCATTCCCAGGGCTCTGTAGGCTCCCTCCCGGCAAACCGCAAAGGCCTCCGGCAGGATGTCGTCAAGGGTTTCACCCTCAGCAAGTCTCTGCCTGAACTCCTCTGTCTTTGCTCTCAGCTCACCGTCGGAGAGCTGCTGCATGGCTTCATCATATGCCATGACCTTGTCGGCAATCTTCGACACCTTCTTTACTTCTTTTTCGTTAAGATCTCCAAATACCTTTTCAAGTAATCCCATTACTTCTCCTCTGTCCTTTCTTCTGCATCTTCAACAACCAGATTTATCTCGATGGATTTTCTCTCATCTGCCTTGGTGACTCTCACCTTGAGTCTCTTATCTTCCATCACCGTTTCGAATCTGTCATCCTTCTTCGGCAGATGATCCAGCTCCAAAGCCACCCATCCGTTAACGGTCCTAGCCTCCTGAATTTCTTCATCAATGTCAAAGTAATCCAGAACCTTTTCGATGTTGGCGCTGCACTGCACCCGGTAGCTTCCGTTCTGCAAAGGCATTATCTCCTTGTTCAGAATCACATCGTACTCGTCATATATTTCCCCCACCAGTTCTTCGATAATGTCCTCCATTGTCACAAGCCCTGAGGTTCCGCCGTACTCATCTATCACTATTGCCATATGAGTATTCAGCTTCTGCATTTTCTTCAGTAAATCGAATATCTTAATGGTGGCTGCCACAAATACAACCGGCGCCACGTAGTCCGAGATTGATTTATCCGTTCCCGCAACGTGGTAGTGAAAATCCTTCTGATTTATCACCCCCATGATCTTGTCGATTTCGTCCTCGTATACAGGAAGTCTCGAATAACCTGTCTGCTCGAATATCTCAGCCAGCTCCTCCTTGCTGCAGTTCACCTCCACAGCCACCATCTCAGGTCTGGGAGTCATAACATCCTCCGCCGTCAGATCGTCGAACTCGATTGCGTTCTGTATAAGCTCGCTTCTCTCCTCGTTGATGCCTCCTCCTGTTTCGGCCTCCTCCACCATGGTAAGGAGCTCCTCATCGGTGATTTTATCCTCTCCACCCAACTTGAATATTCTTGTTACAAGTTTCTTCCACTGGGTAAACACGTAGTTTATAGGAGTGAGAATCATCATCAGAAAGCTTATTACAGGTGCCGAGAATTTCGCAAAGCTTTCCGGCTTTTCCTTGGCTATGTTCTTCGGAGTTATCTCACCGAAAATCAGAACCACAATTGTAATTACAACTGTTGAAACCGCTGCTCCCTTTTCTGCCATGATTCCTACAAACAGCACCGTTGCAATGGCTGTCATGGCTATGTTTACAACGTTGTTTCCTATCAGGATTGTTGTCAGCAGCTTGTCGTATTTTTCTGTGAGTTCCAGCACCTTAGCTGCCTTTGCATCTCCGTCTGCTGCCATGGTCTTGAGTTTTATTTTGTTTACTGATGTGAATGCCGTCTCCGTGGCGCTGAAATATGATGAGAACAGTATCAGAACTACGATTGCTATTATCTGTCCTGTCATTAACCGGTTGCCTCCCCCTTGATAGTGTTATTGTTCTTCGTTTATTTCTTCTATGTTATCGCCGTTTACAATGCATATGGCTTCTACTCTGTTCCTGATACCCATTTTTCTGAAGATGTTGTACACATGTGTCTTGACTGTGCTCTCGGAGAGAAACAGCAGCTCGGCTATTTCACGGTTGCTCCTTCCCCGATACATCAGCATCAGAATCTCCCGTTCTCTCTTGGTGAGTCCGAATTCATCCCCTGTTCTTTCGATACGCACCTCCGGGCTGACTGAAGGGACCGAATCCACACCCTCTTCACTCACAATGAATGCCGGCTTGAAAATCGTCTTGTACACATATACAAGTGCCGAGGCTGCCAGAGTCAGCCAGAATACAACCGTAAGATCAAGCGGTGCCCTGATAAACGGGCTGTTTCCCCAGTACACCGAGGTTTCTCCCCAGAAATATGATATGTAGTTCCACATAAGCACTGCCGTGCAAAGGGTCATGAAGTACAGGTTGAGTCTCTGGTTGTCCACCGCCGCATATACGATGTAGGCCCCGGACAGGGTAACTGCAGCAACAATGAGTATCATGTCTGTCAGCAGCAGCATCCACTTCATTGTGTAGAAGTAGTCCACGCTGGTGGCCATGGTGAGTATCAGCCACAGGCTCGTGTAAAACAGAATATAGTTCTTTGTCATGCGCCCCAGAGGTTTCAGGGAATCCTTCTTCATGATGTTCTCCTGAACCACAATCCAGGCGTACATGGTAAGGGCAATGATGCAGTTGCCTATTCGCAGAACCTCAGTGCTTGAGAACATTCCCACAACATAATTGCAGTAGTATATTCCCAGGTCGTACATACATACAACAAACAGACCCATGAGGAATATCATCATGGCTCTGTTGTCTTTAGTTTTCTTTCTAATTTTCACCAGTACGCAGCATGTGAAGGATGCTCCCAGGAGAACCACACATGCCACATACAGAAATAGCATTGCTGATTTTGCAAACATATATCCCCTAACGTATTTCCTTACGCTTCAAAGGCATTGTATATGGCTTTGATGGCCTTATCGAAATCCTTTTCGTCAACACCTACTATGATGTTCATCTCGCTGGATCCCTGGTCGATCATGCGCACGTTTATGCCTGCCTTTGCAAGGGCGCTAAAGAGTGTGGCTGAGGTTCCCTTACGTGCAGCCATTCCCGCTCCCACAGTGGCAATGAGGGCAATGTCATGTACCACTTCAAGGGTGTCCGGCTT
>X136_Domestic_Pig__coassemble_169_pt1 | contig 9907 bp, 7 predicted proteins | sample X136_Domestic_Pig__metabat2_low_PE_007 | metagenome-assembled genome bin X136_Domestic_Pig
AGATTGAAATGAAGGATATTATATCTCGTAATCTGGACAGACATATCCCGTTCAGAACTAAGTTGGGATATGCACTGGGCGGAACCGGCGATGCCATCGCATACGATTTCATCGGAAGCTTTTTGCTGTTCTTTCTTACTGACCTTGCCGGAATAAGCCCTGCCATTGCAGGAACCATAATAGGTATTGCTGTTCTTTGGGACGCAATAACCGACCCTGTAATAGGAATGCTTTCCGACAGATGTAAATCGAAATACGGCAAGAAAAGACCGTTTCTTTTATTTTCAGCAATACCTCTCGCAATTATTATGATGATGCTGTTCCATGTTGTTGGATTTAACGGAAACGCCAAAGTTGCATACTACGTAATATTCGCTATGCTGTTCTGGACAGCGTACACAACGTTCAACATTCCGTATTTCGCGCTGGGCGGATGTCTTACAACAAATACTGACGAACGTACCAGAATACGTTCCGTAGCGCAGGTATTCAACTTTATCGGAGTATTCTTCGCCAGTGCTGTACCTACATTCCTCGTGGGCACGTTCCAGGAAATGGGCTTCAGCGATGCAGCTTCATGGCAGTATGCAGTTATTATTATCGGTTCAATTGCAGCAATTGTAATACTGTTCAGCTGGAACGCAACTCGGGGATATGAGCTGGATATTGAAGAATCAACAGACAGCACCCACGACAACATATTTAAGGAAATTAAAGAAGTACTCTGTCTTAGACCGTATATCAACGTACTCCTTTCACAGCTTCTGTTCTATGCATCATACACTATTTCCACAGCTTCTATTCTCTACTTCACAGAGAATAATCTGGAAATGGGCGAAACTCAGGCTTCGCTTATCTACACCGGTGTTACAATCGGCGGAATAGTCGTAGCAATACTTTTAGGACCTCTGGCAGTGAAATTCGATAAGAGAACCGCTTACATTGCCTGCATGTTTATCGGTGGCGCTATTATGTTAGTCGGTAAATTTCTTCCTATCGAATCTCTCGGTGCAGCTATCTTCTTCGCTGCGGTAATCAACATCGGATCAGCCGGACACTGGACCCTGAGCTACACGCTTCTTTATGACGTATTCGAAATTGATGAATTCAAAAACGGAAAGCGCAGAGAAGGCTTCCTTATGGCATTCTTCTCCTTCTGTGGAAAGCTTGGAGGAGCTGCAGCCGGAACTCTCACAGGATTCATACTCGAACTGGGACATTACAACGCTTCAGCCGCAGTACAGTCACCGGAGACACTGGCAGCAATCAAATCACTGTTCACTTTCTGGCCGGGTATCTTCTGCCTTGCAGCAGGTGTTGTAATTCTGGTATATCCGGTAACAAGATCTCGCTTCCAGCTTATGATGACTAACCTGGAACTCAAAAGACAGGGAAAAGAATACTCAACAGAAGGATTTGAGAAACTAGTAAAGTAAAACAATACCATCCCTAAATTAAATGATAAGAAAAAGAGCCGTTTCACATAATCTGTGTATCGGCTCTCTTTCTATTCTTAAGGTGTTAAACAAACAGCTACTGCTCTCCTTTGGAATTGATTCCCAGACTGTTGATCTTTCTGTACAGAGTTGCTTCTCCGATTCCAAGTCTGGCAGCCGCTTTTCGCTTGCTGCTGACACTGTATCCTTCCTCTTTCAGAACCCTTTCTATTATCTGTTTCTCAAATGCTCTGCACTGTTCTTCAAGTGTCAGGTCGTTTCTGTAAACAGCTCCTCCCCTCTTGAAGCTTTCAGGAAGAGAAGATGTCGTAATTACCGGTGAATCCTCCATATTGATTGCAAACTCTATGACATTTTCCAGTTCTCTGACGTTTCCCGGCCAGTCATAGGACATAAGCATCAGCATAGTCTCTTCGTTGATTCCCTGAACCGGCTTGCCAAGCATTTCCGAATACTTTGAAACTGCATGATCAAGGAGCATAGGCAGATCTTCCCTTCGCTCTCTCAGGGACGGCATGTGAATAGGGATTACATTAAGTCTGAAGAACAGATCTTCTCTGAACTCTCTGTCCCTTATCATGGTTTCCAGATTTCTGTTTGTTGCGGCAATAACGCGAATATCCACAGAAATCTCTCTGGTTCCTCCAACACGCTCGAATTTGCCGAACTGAAGAACATGGAGCAGCTTTCCCTGAAGATGAATCGGTACATCGCCAATTTCATCAAGAAAAATCGTTCCGCCGTCAGCCATTTCGAATTTACCGGGTTTCCCCGACTCTTTGGCGCCGGTAAATGCTCCTGCCTCGTATCCGAACAGTTCACTTTCAATGAGAGTATCAGGTATAGCAGCACAGTTAACGTGAATAAAAGGCTTATCCCGCTTGGAACTGTTATTGTGTATAGCCTTTGCAACAAGACTCTTGCCGGTACCGCTGTCTCCGGTTATCAGCACACTGGACTGGCTGTCTGCAACTCTGTTGATGTACCCTTTAACATTTCTTATGGCCTTGCTTTCGCCGATTATCTCGGAGTAGGTATCTGTAATACTGTTATCCGTCAGCTCATAGACCATCTGCTTAATGTCTGCCATATCCCTTATGGATATTACAGTTCCCACACATTCTGCATCGGGATCAAGCTCTCCCTCCTCGTTCTCCATCAGCTTGATCGGATAGATATCCATCATAAAATGGAGCGTTTTGCCGTCCGGATTTGTAAATCGGCGTTCCACATTTCTGAAGGCGGTTCCCATTCCCACAACATCAATTACAAACTTGTCGCTGCAAATACTCTGTATATTGCTCCCTACAATCTCACTGTAACTGGCATTAAAAAGTCGCGCTGCCTGCTCATTGCATTCAATCACGGTTCCGTTATTGCTGACATACAGCACACCTTCATCAATTGATGAAATGATGGTTTTCATTCCGTTTGTGACAGCCATTTCCTTTGCTTTTGTGGACAGCAGATACGCCATCTTATTGCAGAAATTCAGTAGACTCTGCTTTTTTTCTATTATGAGGCTCCTCTGTTCTTCGTCAAAAGCCACAAGCCCGATAATACCGATAACCTTTCCGTCCAGTTCTATCGGGCAGCACACCTCCGCCAGTTCACCTTCCACGCCCCAGTAATCAGGATGCTCCTGTGCATTCTCTATAATGTAATTGACTCCAGTGCGAAATATCATCCCGTATATTTCATTTGTACTGCTGTCTCCGCATTGTTCAATGCTTCCGATCTTTGCTCTGTATCGTCCTGTTCCAGCAACGATCTTCTGTTCATCGCTGATTATCTCCGTCTCAAGCCCTACAGCTTCGGAAATAGCATCCGCTACTGCCTGTGTTGTCTTCTGAATTGCAGAAAGCTTCATCTGATTGCTTCTCCTTGATTAACTAGTATTTACCTGCCTACCGAAATAGTTTCCGGAAGAATGCTTCCTCCGTCTATCGTAAATTCACTTCCCGTTATGTATGCTGCTTCATCAGATGCCAGGAAAGCTGCAAGATATCCGATTTCTTCAGGTTTCCCGAATCTCCCCACCGGCACCGTCTCAACAATTTCATCCAATACTCTCTGAGGATTATCCGGATCCGTCTCCACGGCAGTCAGTTCCACCATGGGTGTGAGGAAGTAGCCGGGGAGAATTGCATTCGATGTAATATTATATGGAGCCGTATCAATTGCTATTGCCTTTGAAAAACCCAGGAGCGCTGCCTTTGTAGTTGCATAGGCGATGTTTGCCGGATCGCACACCCGCGGTCCCGTAACCGAAGAAATCGTCACTATTCTTCCGTACTTTCTCTTCATCATCCCCGGAAGCACGGCTTTAACACAATTCCACGGTCCCATAACATTGACATCAAAATGCTTGTCCCTGAGCTCTTCGTCCATTTCCTCGATTTCGGTAAGAAGAGATATTCCTGCATTATTTACCAGAATATCTGTGCCGCCGATTTTCTTTTCGTAATCGGCGACTACCTCCCTCACCTGCCGGCGACAGCTTACGTCCATAATATACGGGTAAACTCTGTCATTGCCCGTTTCCGCCTTCAACCTTTCGGCGGATGCAAAGACTTCTTCATTCATATCCGCCATAACAACGACAGCACCCTTCTCCGCAAATACGCGGGCTATGCCCAGTCCGTTTCCCATAGCGGCGCCTGTAACCAATGCATTCTTTCCTTCAAGCAATTTCATAATTTCCTCCTGTCAGTCTGCAGTTCCCACTGCACACATTGTCCTTTCATCAAGTCCTGTAATAACCCTGACATATCCTCTGAACTCTTCATCGAGTTCCGCATCTCCCGTATCCACAAGAAGTCTGTGGAGTGGAAGCGACAGAAGCTTGTCCTTTGTTGCTATGATTTTTATCCCGGAGATTCCAATCTTCCTTATTATGCGGGGGCTTATCTGCTGATTACCTCTGCCAAGAATATGACCCTGGCCGCCGATTACCGTCAGTACCACCTCGCATCTGTTCCTGCTGACAAGGTCCCATATCCCTTGCTCATCGAGGTCTTTACCAATCAGTTCTCCGTTTTTGACTGCATCGATTCCAATTAGCGTATAATCCAGTCTGAGTATTTTCATTATGTTGCGGGTAGTGGTCCCCGCACCTATCAGATACACAACGTCCTTTTCCATGGATTTTATCACATCTGTAGCGATACAGTCCAGATTCATGTTTTCGGATACGGAGCGAGTCTTGACATTCTGCATTTTCTGCCTGTTATCGGGCACACTCATATATCCGTACAATCGCGGGGCAACAATACCGCGTCTGTATAGGTCTTCATCCAGATCCATAACCTCTGCCTCTCTGGTTTTTCGGGCATCTCCCTGCAGATACTGCAATGCAACCTGTCCGGCGCTCTCAGGGGTTACAGCGTATACTGCCGAATGGATTTTTACACCTGCCGGAATTCCAATTACAGGTATCCTGTCTCCAACAGCTCTGTATACGTTTCTTGCTGTGCCGTCCCCGCCTGCGAAAAGAAGCAGATCTGCATTCTCCCGAAGTGCAGCTTCTGCCAAACCTTCCGTATCTGCCGGCTCTGTCTGCCCGTATTGTTTATCTCTCCCCACCAATCGCACCTTGAAGTTCAGTGTCTCCGCGATATCTCCTCCCATAGCACCTCCGAAGGTTATTATCTCCATATCCTCCCGGAGCGGCAAAAGCTGCCTCAGAGCTCTTTCCGCCTTGATATGAGCTTCCGGTGTTATGCCCTTTTTTATAGCTTTTTCCTGAACCTCCCTGCCGTCGCTGCCTTTAAGCCCTGCCTTTCCGCCTATTCCGGCAACAGGGTTTATTACAAATCCGACTTTCTTAACCTTCTCCATCCTGTTTTCTGCCTTTCCTTTATTCTAAAATCAGAGCAGGACTGAATCCTGCTCTGATCCTCAGCGTTTATTTGAAACGTTTCACATATGCACGCCACGTTGTTGCCAGTTTTTCAAAGTCCTGCTCTGTGCTTGTTTCAGGAATGCCGACAGGTGCATGTCTTGCCGCCTTATGCGGAGCGCTCTTGACCATTTCAGGATCTGTTTTACACTCTTCGGCTATTCTCCGGAGCACTTCAACATAATAGTCAATGTCATCCTTATTGTAGCTTTCGCACGGTTCCGGTGTAAACGGTTCCGGAACCGTAAACGGATGATGCGACATCCACAGCTCAGAAATTCCATAGTCAACAATTCTGTGGTTTACATCAATAGCACCGCAGCCTGTTTCCTCCATCAGCGGTTCGAAGGACAATCTTGTCTGTTCCATTCTTCTCTTGCCCGTATCAAACTTGAGAGCTACTCCCGGTACCTTCTCAAGTATTTCCGCAAGCATGTACTGATTGTTCATTACTGATGTGACTGCAACCTGTCTGAGGCCATCTATCCCCAGCATTCTGCACCACATGTATGCCTTAAGTACCGCCTGAACATTTCCAAGATAGAATTTAATGCTTCCGATGCTATCCTTTCTGTCATAATCAAGGTAATAGAAATCATCCCTTTTCTCCACTGTCGGAGCAGGCATAAACTCAACAAACTCTTCCGCGCATCCTATTGCTCCGCATCCGGGACCGTCAGAACCGTGAGGCGCTGAGAAGGTCTTGTGCAGATTGAAGTGCATCAGGTCGAACCCGGCATCCCCGGCACGAGCTATTCCCAGAAGCGCATTGGCATTCGCCTGGTCATATACACAGACAGCTCCCTTATCGTGTGCAGCTGCTACGAATTCATCAATTCTGTCATTAAAAATTCCTGTGTCTTCCGGATTTGTAATGAATATGGCTGCTGTCTTCTCACTCAGCGCCGCATTGTATTCATCCCAGTTCGGCAGTCCTGTTTCAGGATCCGGCATAAGGGTTATAATCTTGTAGCCCAGCGTCGATGATGCAGCAGCATCCACCGGATGGGAGTGCAGAGTAGTTACAATCTCTGTCTTATGGGTGTTGCCCTTTGCCTCATGGTATTTCTTTACTATCTGAGCATTCGTGTATATGGCCTGACCTCCCCCTGTAGGCAGGAATGAGAATTTAGCCATTCCTGCAAGCTCTCTCATCATAAGATCAGTCTCATACATAATCTGCAGAATACCCTGCATTGTACTTTCATCCTGAAGAGGATGCACATCGGCAATTCTGCTGTCGAGAGCCAGATGCTCCTGTACCTTCGGATTGTACTTGAGGGTGCATGTACCCTGAGATATTCCCAGCGTGTTATCAGATCCCATCATTTCCTGTGTAAGTCGACTGTAATGACGCACCAGTCTCGGCTGGTTGACCTCCGGCAGATTAAGCGGTGACTTTCTTCTGATTTCCCCAATATCAAGTTCCCCAGTTTCTGCCAGAATTTCTTCCTCCGGTTCAGGAAGAAGAACGCCTCTCTCTCCCTTAACGGAGAGTTCTGTTATTATAGGCTCATTCCATCTTGCCTGATGGAATTCTCTTATTACTGTATTACTCAATGTTCTCTTTCCTTTCCCTGTCTTAACCGATTATTTCCGCAACAGCATCAGCAAAGCTGTCTATATCTTCTTTTGAATGTATTTCAGTCACACAAATCAGCATGTGATTGTCCATTCCTTCATATACAGCCGACAAATCAAATCCGCCGATTATGTTCTTTTCAAGAAGCTTTTTGTTTATTTCCTCCACGGTTTTATCTGTTCCTGAGAAATCAGCAACAAATTCCTTGAAAGAAACGCCTGACAGTTTCACCTTCACACCATTAAGGCGAGAGAATTTCTTCTTGGCATATGCACATCTGTGCATAATAAGCTTACCTAAATCCTTCATGCCTTCAGGACCCATTGTAGCAAGGTATACACCTGCCGCTGCTGTATGCATGCCGGCACTTGTTCCTGTATACTCTGCAGATTTTTCTCTTATCTCATATGATGTCCTGTCAAAGGATGCCTCAAAGCTGAAGCCTATTTCGCCTTCGACTCCTGTAGGAGATGCCGCATACATCATGTCTTTAAGTTCTCTGGCATATCTGTATTCATCCTTGACCATCACGTAGCCGCCAACTCCGGAGCCGGCACCCATGTGAATTCCCAGAGAATGGATATCCCCGCATGCAATCGTTGCTCCATATGATCCCGGTGCTTCAATAACTCCCAGAGAAACAGGGTCTGCATATACTACAAACTCTGCGCCTGCAGCCTTAGCCATTTCACCTATCTTTCTGCCGTTTATTTCTATAGTTCCGAGGAATGTAGGATTTTCGATTATTACCCCTGCTGTCTCCCCGTCAAGCTTAGCTTCCAGGTCGGCAAGATCCAGAAGTCCCGTTTCTCTGTCATATTCAACGAGAACTATGTCGCAGAAATTACCGTCAATCTGCCTCTGGTATGCTTCGGCTATTTCAAGCGCAAAGGCATTTATGCTGGCTGCAACAAGAACTTTGTTTCTGCCTGTCAGTCTCTTGCACATTCTCATGGCATGTCCAAGGGAACTTCCTCCGTCATACTGCGGAAAAGTAGTGACATCCATGTCCAGCAGCTCTCCCATCAGGCTCTGATATTCAAACTGAAGCTGCCCTCTTCCCTGGTCTCCTAGATCGCTGGTGTACGCAGTAACAAATTCTCCTCTCTTCAGAAGCTCGTCCACAGTCGCCGGTACAAAATGCGGCGCACAACCTGCACCTCTGAAGCACAGATGGGTTCTCAAGTTAGCATTCTTATCGAGAATTTTTTCTGTATGTCTTTTGAGGCTGTACTCATCCGGAATAGCCTCCGGAAAATCAAATTTGTCATGGAGTAATCTATCTGGAATTACTTCAAAAATTTCTCTTTCCGTCTTTGCCGAAATGCGCTCCATCATTTCTTTCTTCGTTTCAGGAGCAGTATTCGGTATATATGGATAAACTGTGCTTTTGTTCATCATTTCTCCTCTCTGCCTTTGCGGATTAATACCCTGCTGTCAGTCCGCAGTCAATTGACAAGGTTGTTGCAGTAATTGAATCCACCTTCTTTGAAGCCAGGAAAAGAACGCACTCTGCGATTTCTGAAGGCTGAATGAATTTCGCTCTTTCTCCCTGAGGATACTTTCTAAGCAGATTCCAGTAATATCCTTCTATATCGCCGCCACCGTAAACTTCTGCCTGTCCAACCAGCATTGGAGTCTCAACATCTGCAGGAGCTACTGCATTAACTCTTATACCTCTTGGTGCCAGTTCCAGACCAAGTGACTTGGTGATAAGTGTTACGCCGCCCTTTGATGCATTGTAAATGCAGTTACCCGGATTTCCGCCGATTCCTGCATCTGAGCTGATATTTACAATGCAGCCGCCTGTTTTTTCCAGTTCAGGGATTGCTCTGCTGCACACGAAGAATGTTCCCTTAAGGTTAACGTTGACTGTTCTGTCCCACTCGTCCTCTGTCATCTTGTCTGAGTCACCTTCAACCCACACGCCTGCAGTGTTTACAACAACGTCTATCTTGCCTGCGCGTGATGCCACTTCCGAAATCATGTTTTCTATTGACGCAACGCTTGTAACGTCTGTCACAATGTAATCAACTTTGCCGAACTGTCCCAGATCGGCTACAGCCTTCTCCAGTCTTTCTTTGTTTATATCAGCCAGATAAACCTCTGCGCCCTCTTTAAGAAATGATTCTGCAATGCAAAGGCCCATACCTCCGCTTCCGCCTGTAATAACGATTGCCTGGTTCTTGAATTCGCTCATTTTAATTCCTCCGTTTATTTTCTGTTTCATGTGATAACGATCAAAGCTGCTTTCTGAACTAATTGTTACACAATAATAAAGCAATATGCATGCCATATTTGAAAGCCTTGAAAATCAAGGCTTTGCATTATTAAGAACTGATAAACGTTTATCAATTATGATAAAAATTCGTCTCTGTTTTGTTAAAAACAGCTGTCCGCATAAGAAAATACACGTTTATCAATTATGATAAACGTGTTATCGTTTGTGAGAAGTATTTCGCCTGTTTTTTGAACCGGCTTCTTATGTATCCGCATCCTACTGTGCTCTCCTGCGTGATTGTTGCCCCTTCTACAGATACCAGATTATTGCTATGATTAAAATTGCCATCAATATTCTCCATCCCCATCCGCCGGAATTTCCTTTTGATGGTTTGTTGTCACCGTCATCATCATTTGCTAAACGGTACTTTATATATTCATCGCTGAAATCTCTGCGGCCGTTATCATTTACACTGAATACACCCATATGTCACCTCCACATACTGTAGTCATTTCTTGTAAGCAAGTCATCAAAGAATGACTGCCGCTCTTTTAGAGTTAATCTCCTATACCATAGCATATCGTATTGATGTTTGCTCTCTTCAGTTTATTCACTCTAACAAAAGCCTCCCTCCCCCGCCGGTGAGAGATATTCGAAAAGTTAACGAACCGCTTTCAATGACTTCAAATATAGTTTTTGCTCATCTCCAATCCTTCTGCTCTCCAAGCTCTTCTGAATGGCCTTAT
>X136_Domestic_Pig__coassemble_170_pt1 | contig 9868 bp, 8 predicted proteins | sample X136_Domestic_Pig__metabat2_low_PE_007 | metagenome-assembled genome bin X136_Domestic_Pig
GGCTCATATGCTATCTGCGTTTATTGCCTTTTTTCTTTATGGCTTCCTGGCGGGCCTGCCACTGGCGTTCCTCTCTCTTTCGTCTTCCCAGACTTCTGAAGACATTCCATCCGATGTACACTCCTGCAGTTGCCAGGCAGATAATAATTGTTGTACGTCCATCCTCCATTAATCCCGTGAGCTTTCCTATGACGATTACGCCAATCATGAAAACCCAGAAATATATGATTTTGCCAATGAGTCTGTTATCCATCGTTTCCATGCCTCCTATTTGAGTTTAGCAATCAGTTCTCCGGCCTTGACCTGATCTCCTTCGCCAACGAAAACCTTGTCAATTACACCGTCTGCGGCAGCGAGAATGTTAGTCTCCATCTTCATTGCCTCTATTACAGCCACCGGCTGCTTTTCCTTGACCTCATCCCCTTCCTTCACAAGGGTCTTGATAATGGTTCCCGGGATATTCGCTCCAATATCCTTAGGATCATCCGGATCCGCATATACTGTAGCTGCTGCCGTTGACGAAAGTGCCGCATTCTGATCCTTGATCTTCACGGCGGCTCTGTTGCCGTTAACCTCGAAGATTACAGTTCTGAAGCCTTCATCGTCAGTTTCTCTCACATCCGAGAGCCTGATTACAAGCTCACGGCCCTCTCTTACCTTAACCTCACAGGTTTCACCCTCGGAGAGTCCGTGGAAGAAGATGTCGGAGCCCATGAATCTGAACTTGCCCTTCTTCTTCTGGTTTGTCAGGAAATCTTCATATACCTTCGGATAGAGAGCGTATGAAAGGGCTTCCTGTTCAGTTCCTTCAAGGCCGAAGTTTTCTCTGAGGCCCTTCTTTATCCATTCGAAATCCTCATCCGGCAGGAGCTCGCCAGGTCTGCAGGTAATAGGCTCCTTGCCGTGAAGCACAAGCTTCTGAAGCTTTTCAGGGAAACCTCCCACAGGCTGACCCATCATTCCCTCGAAGAATGAAACAATTGAGTCAGGGAAGTCCATATTGGCAGCCTTCTCATAGATGTTTTCAGGTGTCAGCTCGTTCTGAACCATGAATATTGCCATGTCTCCCACAGCCTTGGATGAAGGTGTAACCTTAACAATGTCTCCCAGCATCTCGTTTACTGTCTTGTACATTTCCTTGACATCCTTGAACTTGTGACCGAGACCGAAGGACTCAACCTGTGATTTGAGGTTGGAATACTGTCCTCCAGGCATTTCGTACTTGTATATTTCAGCGGAACCCGTCATCATGTCGGATTCAAACTGCTTGTAAACAGGTCTTACTGCTGCCCAGTAATCGGATATTTCCTGTATTCCGTCAGCTTCTATTCCTGTATCTCTCTGGGCACCCTGAAGTGCGGCAACTATGGAGTTGAGAGCCGGCTGTGATGTCAGTCCCGACACGCTGTTGAAGGCAGCATCCACAATGTCGCATCCGGCATTGGCAGCCATCATGAGAGTTGCCACGCCGTTTCCTGATGTGTCGTGGGTATGGAGATGAATAGGAATTCCAATCTCCTGCTTCAGCTCTTCAATGAGAACCTTTGCAGCCATCGGCTTGATCAGGCCGGACATATCCTTGATGCCCAGAATGTGGGCTCCCCTCTTCTCCAGCTCCTTGGCCATATCCACATAGTACTTGAGATTGTATTTCGTTCTGGACTTGTCCAGAATGTCACCGGTGTAGCAGATGCAGGCTTCTGCAATCTTGCCCTGGTTGAGGGTTTCATCAAGAGCAACCTCCATGCCCTGAATCCAGTTGAGGGAGTCAAAGATTCTGAATACGTCTATTCCTGTCTTTGCAGCCTCCTTCACGAAACGTCTGATGACATTATCCGGATAGTTCTTGTATCCCACTGCGTTGGCCCCTCTGATGAGCATCTGGAACATGATGTTAGGAATCTTCTCCCTGAGAGTTTCCAGTCTTTCCCAAGGGCTCTCACCCAGGAATCTGTACGCAGTGTCGAAGGTTGCTCCGCCCCACATTTCAAGGGAGAACAGATCCTTGCCGTAAAGAGCCACCGCCGGTGCAATTTTTTCCATATCAACAGTTCTCACTCTTGTTGCCATAAGGGACTGCTGTGCGTCTCTCATACTTGTGTCGGTGAGAAGAAGCTTGTTCTGGTTCTTAACCCATTCAACAACACCTTCAGGGCCCTTTTCGTCCAGAAGCTGTTTGGTTCCACGAAGCTCTGCAATCTGTGCACTCTTGATATCCGGGAATACAGGCTTGTCAAACTGAGGCTTGATTCCCCTGTTTCCGTTAACATAGAGATCTCCAAGGTAATTGAGAATCTTGCCCTCGGAACCTGTCTTAGGCTTTGATTCCAGCAGGTCTGGATAATCGTCAATGAAGCCGGTGTCGCACTTTCCCTCAAGGAACTTCTCATGATTGAGAACGTTCAGAAGGAAGGTTCTGTTTGACTTGACACCCTGAATCTTCAGTTCCTGCAAAGCCCTTCTCGCCTTGCTTGCCGCATCCTTCCATGTTCTTGACCAGGCAGTAACCTTAACGAGAAGGCTGTCGTAGTACGGAGATATCTCCGCACCTGCCTGAGCGTTACCTGCGTCGAGTCTTATTCCGTAGCCTCCCGGGCTTATGTATCTTGTAATTATTCCAGTATCCGGTGCGAAGTCGTTGAGAGGGTCCTCCGTAGTGAGTCTGCACTGGATGGCGTATCCTCTAGGCTGTATTGATTCCTGACTCTTGATGTTGACCTCGTCTGAATCAAGTCTGTGGCCCTCTGCAATGAGAATCTGTGACTGAACAATGTCTATTCCCGTTGTCATCTCTGTAACGGTGTGTTCAACCTGGATTCTCGGATTCATTTCAATGAAATAGTGGTTTCCGTCACGGTCAATGAGGAATTCAACTGTACCTGCACTTCTGTAGTCTACTGCCTTTGCAATTTTAATTGCATCGCTGCAGAGTCTCTCCCTCAGCTCGTCGCTTATTGAAAGAGCCGGGGTGAATTCCACCACCTTCTGGTGTCTTCTCTGAATGGAGCAGTCTCTCTCTCCCAGGTGCACGATGTTTCCGTAGTTGTCACCGAGGATCTGAACTTCGATATGCTCCGGTCTTTCGATATATTTCTCGATGAATATGTCATCGCATCCAAAGGCCTTGCCGGCTTCTGATCTGGCGCTCTCAAACTGGGCCTTCATGTCTCCGGCGCTTCTGACAATTCTCATGCCTCTGCCGCCGCCCCCTGCAGATGCCTTCAGCATTACAGGGTATCCGCACTCCTCTGCAAAGGCAAGAGCCGTTTCCACATCAGGAATTGTTTCGGCATTTCCCGGAATAGTAGGAACACCGCACTTCTTGGCGATAATCTTTGACTGGACCTTGTCTCCCAGTGCGTCCATCATCTTGTAATCCGGGCCGATGAATACTATTCCGGCATCCTCGCAGGCTCTGGCAAAGTGGCTGTTTTCGGCCAGGAATCCGTATCCCGGATGTATGGCATCGATACCCTTGCTCTTTGCCAGCTCGATTATCTCGTCTATTGCCAGATACGCATCGACAGGTGCCTTGCCCTTTCCGATCTGATATGATCTGTCAGCCTTTGTTCTAAACAGTGTGTTCTTGTCCTCTTCAGAATATATTGCAACGCTTCTGATATCCAGTTCCTTGCAGGCTCTGAATATTCTGATTGCAATCTCTCCGCGGTTCGCAACCAGAACACGCTTAAATTTCTTTGTCTGTGCCATATTTGCTATCCTTTCTCCGTATTTTATGTATATGAAGTCATTGTATCACATTTCATACAACTTTACTACACTAATCCGTTTTAACCTGAACATGAGGATACGGAATCTCGATTCCCGCTCTTCTGAATTCCTTCAAAACCTCCTCATTGAGATAATACCTGGCGTTCCACTGATCTCCTTCTCTGCAGTATGCCAGGCACTCCAGCTCAATTCCGCTGTCAAGATGGCGGCTGACTCCTATGGCCGGTTCCCTTTCCATGGAAATCAGGCTGCTTCTCCTGCATACATCGTATATTGCTGCCTTTGCGCGTTCCACATCGGATTCGTAGGAAATCGTGAAGGTGCAGTCAGCCCTTCGCAGCTCCTGATTAGATTCGTTGTATACTACCGAAGTGTTTATTATTCCGTTTGGAATTGTTACAGTTCTGTAGTCCAGTGTTCTCAGGGTGGTCTGGAACAAATCTATGCGCTCCACCCGTCCCCGGTCCTGGTTGACACTTATGAGATCCCCCTCGCTGAAGGGGTGTGTAACGATTATCATGAATCCGCCAGCAATATTTGCCAGGGAATCTCTTAGGGCCAATGCGATGGCGGCTCCCGCAGCACCCAGCACCGCAATTATCGTTGACATGTTCACTCCAAGCATCTGAAGCACTATCGTGGCAACAACAATGATGCAGGCAACCTTCACCGCATTGACAATGAAGGTTATTACCGCGTTATCCACCCGTTCGCTTTTTACCAGGCAGCGTTTCAGCAGCTTAGTCAGCCCCGTTGTTATCGCTATTCCTCCCAGTACCGCAACTGCCAGGTTAATTATGAATACCCACGCCGGGCCCAGGTTGGCGATTGGAGTGAAAACTTCCATTACTCGTATCGTTCCTTTCTGGCGTGTCTCCGCCTGTCCAGTTCACTGAGAATCTTCTTTCTCAGTCTTATATCGTCCGGCACTATTTCCACCAGCTCGTCATCATCTATAAATTCCAGTGCCTCCTCAAGGGTGAACACCCTGGCCGGGGAAAGCTTGATGTTGTCATCGCTTCCCGCTGCCCGCATGTTTGTCTGCTTCTTCTCCTTGCATGGATTCACCACCATGTCCTCTCCTCTTGAGTTCATGCCCACAATCATTCCTTCGTATACCTTCACCTGGGGCTCCACGAACATCTGAACCCTCTCCTGAATATTGAAGATGGCATACGGCGTGGTAACACCCTGCTCCTGGGCAATGGCCACACCGTTTGTTCTTTTCGGAATCTCGCCGGTGAACACATCAAATCGGTCAAACCGTCTCACCATTGTACCCTCTCCATGGGTATCGTTGATGAATTCGCTTCTGTAGCCGAGAAGTCCCCTTGTGGGAACAAGATACTCAAGTCTGGTGTATCCGTTCTCGCTGTGCATCTGGGTCATCATGCCTTTGCGAAGATTCAGCTTGCTGATAACTGAACCGGAGTACTGATCAGGAACAGACAGAACCACCTCTTCAATCGGCTCCAGGGTCTGCCCCGTCTCGTCCTTTCTCATGATTACCTCAGGCTTTGATACTGCAAGCTCATATCCCTCACGGCGCATGTTCTCGATGAGAATCGACAGGTGCAGCTCACCTCTTCCGCTTACTTTGAAGCTGTCCGTTGAATCGGTATCCTCAACACGAAGACCCACATTAACCTCCAGTTCCTTGTTCAGTCTTTCCCTCAGATGTCTGGAGGTTACAAACTTGCCCACCTTTCCGGCAAAGGGAGATTTGTTAACCATGAAGTACATGCTCAGGGTCGGCTCCTCGATGGAAATCATAGGAAGTGGATCCGGCTTGCCGTCGTTGCATATTGTCTCTCCTATGCTGATGTCGCTTATTCCGGAAACAACTACGATATCTCCTGCAACCGCCTCCTCAACGGCTACCCGCTTCAGACCTCTGTACACAAAGACCTGATTGATTTTTTTCTGCTCAACTGCTCCCCCTTCTTTGCACACGGAAACAGTGCTTGCTTCTTTGATTCTGCCCTTTGTAATTCTGCCGATTCCCAGTCTTCCGATGTAATCATCATATGCCAGAGCCGATATCTGAAGCTGCAAAGGCTCCTCAGCCTTTTCCTGAGGATATGGGCTGCAGTGCTCCACTATTGTCTCGAAGAGGGGTTTGATATCCAATCCGTTCATGCCCTTGGCGCTCTTCTTCAGCTTCATAGGTCTGCCGTCGGCATCGGTGTAGCTTCCCGCTTCAACGGAAAGGCCTTCAACCTCCTTGGGATCTCTCACAACTATTCCCTGACGGGCGATTCCGTAGAGAATAGGGAAATCCAGCTGGCGGTCATTTGCCTCAAGATCCATGAACAGTTCATATACCTCGTCAACCACCTCATCGATTCTGGCATCACGCTTGTCAATCTTGTTTATGAGAAGAATCGGGTTGATGCCCTGCTCCAGGGACTTCTTGAGAACGAATCTTGTCTGAGGCATAGGTCCCTCGCTGGAATCCACCAGGAGAATTACCGTGTCTACGGTTCTCATTATTCTCTCCACCTCCGAAGAGAAGTCCGCATGTCCCGGAGTGTCCACGATGTTAATCTTCGTGTCGCCGTACATTACCGAACAGTTCTTGGAGTATATGGTAATGCCTCTTTCCCTTTCTATGTCGTCGCTGTCCATAACGCAGTCCACAACCTGCTGATTGTCTCTGAACACGCCGCTCTGATTCAGGAATGCATCCACCAGGGTTGACTTTCCCGCATCTACGTGAGCAATAACTGCAATGTTGATTATTTTCTGATTATCTGCCAATTGTCCTGCCTTCTTTCATCTATATTTATTTTCTTATTTAAGACGGTGTTAACCAATTTATTATAGAAAAAAAATCCCCTAATGTCAAAAATCGGAGGGGTTTCATGACCCTCTCCGATTTTCTGTCTAATCTCTTTCCCTGATACTTCTCTGTCCCTGATACTCCTGTTCCCCTGATAAGCTCTATCCTGCCCCCGTTACTGCAGATTGAGACGCCTGTCAAGTATTCTGTGACTGATGAACCAGTAGATTGCCATCAGCAGTGCTGTTACAAGGAATGTTCCCAAAATCTCCAGCTGGAATATTGCAAAGGCGCTAATATCCATGTTGAAAAACTCGTACATCGGGAAAACTTTATCCATGATTCCCGCAACAATGCATTCTATGATGCAGAAGCCCACATATGAACCTATTGCTCCGAGAGCTCTGTGGTTTTCAAGAAGCTGTCCTGCGGATATTGCCGCATACACCTTAACTGCCGCTTCACCAAAGGCCAGGAATGCCAGCACCAGAACCTCCAGTATTGCAATTACAATCTTAACTCCCCCTGCATAGTCGTTAATCTCAGACAATACCACCTTCAGTTCACCAAGAAGCTCAGGAGGTGTTACTGCACAAAGGAGCAGAATCAGTACGGATATTCCTGCAGCTATCAGGCTCAGCATAACCCATACTCCCGCAGACACAACCTTGTTGGCAATGTGGGCATTTGTGCTCACCGGCAGGGTGAAGTGCAGATACCCCTCGTTACCCAGCAGATTGCTGTAAAATCTCTGAATAAGCACGATGGCGGTGTATACTATGACACCAAAGACCATTATGCAGTACAGCATTCCCGTAAGTCCGCTTAATATTTCCCCAAACATCCCTTCAGTGCCTATGCCGAAGCTGGCTAAGCCGAAAAATATGGTTACCACGATAAGGGCCCCGTAGAACGGAAGAAGTCTTCTTCCTACAGCCTTCATTTCGTGTTTTACCAGTGTTCCCAATCCTAACATCTGAATACCTCCCTGAAATATCCGTCAACACTCATTCCCTTTTCTTCTCTAAGCTCATCTGCATTCCTGTGAAGCAGAATTCTGCCGTCCTTTATGAATATAATGTCATCAAGAACCGGCTCAACATCTGCAATCAGATGTGTGCTTATTACCACCAGTGAATCGGGATTGTAATTAGTAATTATCGTCTTAAGTATGTAATCTCTGGCGGCGGGATCAACCCCTGCAATTGGTTCATCCAGAAAATACACTGCCGCCTCTCTGCTCATTGTGAGTATCAGCTGAACCTTCTCCTTGTTTCCCTTGGAAAGCTTCTTCAGCTTCATTTTTGTGTCAATCTTCAGGCTCCTGAACATCTCCGCTGCCTTTGCGGGATTGAAGTCCATGAAGAAATCTCCGTAGTACTCCATCAGCTGACCTATGGTCATGTATTCCGGCAGGAATTCCTTGTCCGGCAGATAGGCAACCTTGGCCTTGGTAATTATTCCCGGCTCCATGCCGTCTATCAGAATCTGTCCCTCGCTTGGCTTCAGCAGCCCGTTTGCCAGCTTGATAAGGGTAGTCTTGCCGCTGCCGTTTGGCCCTAATATTCCAATGATCCTGCCCGGCAGAATCGACAGATTCACATCATCAAGAGCCTGTATGTCTCCATACTTCTTGCTCAGATTTCTGCATTCGAATATGTATCCGGTTCCGCTCATTTCTCATCCTCCTCTTCCCAGTCTGCAACCACGCTTTTGATTTCGTCCTTTGTCATCCCCAGTCTGCCAAGGTTGTCAAACAGCTCCTTAACAAACTCCTTGCTCAGTGCAAGCTTCATCTCATTAATCACGTCTGTGTCCTCCGTTACAAATCTGCCGCTTGTTCTCTCTGTATAAAGCAGCCCTTCCCTTTCGAGTTCCGCAAGTGCCTTCTGCATTGTGTTTGGATTTACCCCGGCTGCAACAGCCAGCTCTCGTACGGCCGGAATCTTCTCTCCCGGACCGAACTCGCCTCCGGCAATGCAGTATCTCATCTGTTCTACAATCTGAGAATAAATGGGAACTCCATCTCTAAATCTCCAGTCCATTTTCTCTCCTTTCAGATTGACCTTGTATTATTGTATTATGTCCTTGGTACAGTAATACAATAATACAGTCCTTCCCCTTTGTCAATACTCTTTCTAAAAAAAATTTTACCTGCTGCTTTTTATGCTATAATGACCCCATGGAAAAGATTACACAGACACTATGCACGGCCATGAACTCCGACAGCTTCGTCAGAGTGATTTTCGCCGACAGAAGAAAGAAATCAACGGAATACCGCAAGGTGACCCTCAGGCCTGTAAGCATCAAGGGAGAATACATGTATCAGGCCGAGTATCATTATGACAAGAAGGTAACCCACAGGAACATATCATATTTTGAGGGTATTTCCTTCGCGGAGAAGCTTATAGAAGAGGATTTCAAGCAGATCAACATTCTCACGGAGGATGAGGACATACAGATTCTGGCTTCAAAGCCCGATAAGCCCCGTATAACCCGCAGCCGGGCATCCCACAAAAAGCAGAGCCTGGATCACGACAGGAAAAAGCAGCATCTCCTTCAGGAGGGGCAGCCTGCTGATTTCCTTGTTGAGCTGGGAGTAATGTCTGAGGACGGTCACGTGAGAAAACAGCATTACGGCAAGTTCAGGCAGATAAACCGCTTTCTTGAAATTGCCGACAACTGCTTCAGCGACCTTCCTTCCCGGGGAACTCTCCGGGTAATAGATTTCGGATGCGGCAAAAGCTATCTCACCTTCGCCCTGTATTATTATCTGAAGAAAATCCAGAACCGGGATGTTGAGATAATCGGACTTGATCTGAAGGAGGATGTAATAGAGTTTTGCAGCGGCGTGGCAGAAAAGCTCAATTACAGCGGGCTTAAGTTCCTTACCGGTGACATTGCGGATTACAAGGCAGCAGATCGTTCTGACAACAGGCCTGCTGCTGACATGGTTGTTACCCTCCACGCCTGTGACACAGCTACGGATTACGCTCTTATCAACGCCGTCAGCTGGGGAAGCAGTGTCATACTTTCAGTTCCCTGCTGCCAGCACGAGCTCTTCAGACAGATAAACGAGCCTGTTAATGCTCCCATGCTGAAGCACGGAATCATCAGGGACAAATTCACCGAGCTTCTCACCGATGCCTTAAGGGGCCTCAAGCTTGAGGCTGCAGGATATGATGTGAACATGATTGAATTCACATCCATGGAGCACACATCAAAGAACATAATGATAAAGGCCCTGTATAACCCGAAGCCTGAGGCAATGAAAAAAGCCTCACTGGAATATGAGGCTCTTAAATCATTCTATAATGTCAATCCTACAATCGACCGGCTCTAGCAGCCGGTTTT
>X136_Domestic_Pig__coassemble_171_pt1 | contig 9798 bp, 8 predicted proteins | sample X136_Domestic_Pig__metabat2_low_PE_007 | metagenome-assembled genome bin X136_Domestic_Pig
GTAATGGGTCACGTTGACCACGGTAAGACATCCCTGCTGGATGCGATCAGAAACACAAATGTAACTGCAGGGGAATCCGGAGGAATTACTCAGCATATCGGTGCATCCGAGGTTGAAATAAACGGTCAGAAGATCGTATTCCTGGATACACCGGGTCACGAGGCGTTTACAGCAATGAGAGCCAGAGGAGCCCACGCAACGGATATCGCAGTTCTGGTTGTTGCGGCTGACGACTCCGTAAAGCCTCAGACAATAGAATCCATAAGCCATGCCAAGGCGGCAGGTGTTCCTATTATTGTTGCCATCAATAAGATGGACAAGCCGGGAGCAAATCCGGATATCGTTAAAAAGGATCTGGCAGAGCAGGGCATCCTTGTTGAAGACTGGGGCGGAGATGTAATAAGTGTTCCAGTATCAGCAAAGACCGGAGAAGGTATAACAAACCTACTGGAGATGATTCTGCTACAGGCAGAAGTTCTGGAGCTGAAGGCAAACCCTGACAGAATGGCGGTGGGAACAGTTCTGGAGGCAAGACTTGATAAGGCCAAGGGACCTATCGCTTCACTGCTGGTTCTTAACGGTACTCTGAAGTCAGACATGAGCGTTGTTGCCGGAACATGCTCAGGCAAGATCAGACTTATGACAAACAGCAAGGGAGAAAAGCTTAAAAAGGCCGGCCCTGCCACTGCAGTTGAAATTCTGGGACTTTCAGATGTTCCTGCAGCCGGCGACGTATTCAATGCTGTGAAGAAGTCAAGTCAGGCCAAGGAAATAGCATATAACAGACAGCAGAAGGTTAGACAGGAGGTTCTGGCACGGAATTCAAGCCAGACTCTGGAGGAACTCTTCAGCCAGATCAAGGAGGGTGAGGTCAAGGAACTCAACCTTATTGTCAAGGCAGATGTACAGGGCTCAGTAGGTGCCATTGTAACATCACTTGAAAAGCTGTCAAACGATGAAGTAAAGGTAAATATTGTACACACAGGTGTTGGAGCAATCAATGAGTCCGACGTTATGCTGGCGGGCACATCAGGTTCGATTATTATCGGATTCAATGTTCGTCCAAGCGTTGCCGTAACAGGAATGGCTGAGCGTGACGGAATTCAGATAAGAACATATAACGTAATCTACAATATTCTCGATGATGTGGAAAACGCAATGAAGGGTATGCTTGATCCTGAATTCAAGGAGGTAGTACTGGGTACTGTTGAAATCAGAGAGACATTTAAGGTGCCTAATGTTGGTATCATCGGAGGCGCTTACGTTACCGACGGCAAGGTTGTGAGAAATGAAAGCATCAGACTGGTGCGCGACGGTATTGTAATTCACGAAGGCAAGATTTCATCACTGAAGAGATTCAAGGATGATGCCAAGGAAGTTGCCCAGGGTTACGAGTGCGGTATCGGAATTGAGAACTACAATGACATCAAGGAAGGCGACATCATTGAATGCTTCACCATGGAAGAAATAGCGAGAAACTAATATGGGAAAAGGATACAGACAGGGAAGAATAGGTGAAGAAATACGAAAGATAATCAGTGACATGCTCCTTCACGGCCTGAAGGACCCCAGACTGAACTCCATGATAAGCATTACTGCCGTGGAGGTTACCAGCGACAACAGCTATGCCACGGTGTATTTCTCACCTCTCCATATGAGTAATGATCCCGTTGAGGCTGCAAGGCAGCAGGAGGAAGTCCTTGAGGGCTTCGAAAAGGCTAAGGGATTCATCAGAAAAGAGATTGGCCATGAGATGAAACTCAGACATGTGCCGGAGCTGATTTTCAAGGTTGATCACTCCCTTGAATACGGCAGACACATAGAAGATATTATCAGTAAACTGCGGTAACATGAATGCTAATGCCACATTAAAGGAAATTGCAGAGGTAATAAGAGAGGCAGACAGTGTTCTGCTGTTTCCCCACGATAACGCAGATGGCGATGCCATCGGCTCATGCGTGGGGCTTTGCCTTGCCATAAGAAGCCTGGGAGCCGACTGCATGGTGCTCATGGGAGAGCCTCTGCCGGGATATATAGATTTTCTGGATTACGGATGCTGCACCACCGATATTGAGTGCATGAAAAATCCGGATGTCTGCCTTTGCGTTGACTGCAGCGGTGATTCACGAATATCAGGAAGGCTTTCCCGTTATCTGGAGGGAAAGAAGAAACTCTGCATCGATCATCACTTGACTGCTGAGGGTTACGGTGAACTTTATTACATCGATGAGAATGAGGCGGCAACCGCCGGTATTATTTACAAGCTTATCAGGGAATTTGATGATGTGGAGCTGTCCCGGGAGATGCGAAATGCCATTTACACGGGGCTTAGCACCGATACGGGCAATTTCAGGTATTCAAACACCACAGCAGAAACCCTGAGGATTGCTGCCGATCTCATGGAGGAAGGAATTGATCACAACATGATAATAGTGAGCGCCTTCCAGAACAGGAACATTCATGAGATTTATGTTCAGATGAAGGTCTATGAGAACATGGAGCTTCTCATGGATGGAAGATGTGCGGTAAGCTACATCACAGAGGAAATGTTAAGGGAGTGCGGCGCCGAATACCAGCATGCGGAAACGGCCATCGATTGTCTGAGAGACATCGAGAATGTTGAAATCGCAGCCATGCTCAAGGAAAAGGAGCCGGGAACGGTGAAGTGCAGCCTGAGGGCCAAATCAACGGGAAATGTTGTGGATATTGCCTCTTTCTTTGGAGGAGGCGGCCATGTGAAGGCGGCGGGTTACACCTTCAGGGGCACCATGGATGATGCCCGCAGGACATTAAAGGAACAGCTTGAAAGAAGCCGGGACACGCTACAGGGAAGATAGATGAAGGATGGTATTTTAGTTTTAAATAAACCACAGGAATGGACCTCCAGCGACTGCGTTGCTGTATGCAGAAGAGCGCTGGGGGTGAAGGGAATCAAAAAAGTCGGCCACGGAGGAACACTGGATCCCATGGCAACAGGGGTTCTGCCTATTTTCGTAGGGCAGGCAACCAGGATAATGGAGTACATGGATCTGGATTTCAAGACATATGTCTGCCGGGCAAAGCTTGGAATCACCACGGACACCCTTGATATCTGGGGAAGTGTGATACAGGAAAAAAGCTGGCAGGAGATTTGTCGTCAGCAGCAGATAACCGGTGAGGATATCGCCTCAGCCCTTGAGAACTTCAGGGGAGAAATAATGCAGCTTCCTCCAAGGTTCAGCGCCGTTAGAATAAACGGCAAGCGGCTTTACGAATATGCCTACAGCAACCGTGAGCCTGAGGTTGAGGTTAAGCCAAGGAGAGCCTATATCAGAAGCATCAGACTGCTGGATGCGGATATGGATGCCGGGGAGTTTGCCTTTGAAGCTGTGTGCTCCAAGGGGACATACATAAGAACAATATGCGCCGATCTGGGAGAAAGCCTGGGCTGCGGATGCACCATGACCGGTCTTCAGAGAAGGGGTGTCGGCAACATTGACATTGCCATGGCGAAGGTAACAGCAGATCAGGTTAAGGAAATGTCAGCGGATGCGCTGGAGAAGCTTCTCCTTCCGCCGGATTATCCACTGGTTCACTTCGGCAGGGTTTCCATGCCTGAGGACAGAGCGGTGTTTTTTAGCAGAGGCAACAGCATAAGATGGAATCAGCTTACTGTGGAAGAGGAGTGCGACTCACGTGCTCTTATGGAAACGGGCAAAGGGGCAGGAACGGGGAAAATTCCCGAAAATGCCCGGGGTCGGGCATATGACTGCATATACAGAGTGTACCAGAGGGAAACGGGAGAGTTCCTGGGTACCGGATATCACGACAGGAAAGAAAAGCTTCTGAAAGCTGATAAAGTATTTATTGAACAGAGATAGAATAAGACTAACAGATAACAGGAAATGAAGATTTTTAACAGCCTTGATGAAATAAATAAAGTTGAGCCCACTGTGGTGGCCCTGGGAAATTTTGACGGGATTCACAGAGGGCATCAGGAAATAATAAACAGATCGGTGAAGGAAGCGGAAACAGCCGGACTGAAAAGCGCAGTGTTCACCTTCTCAAATCATACAAGCACACTTCTTAAAAATGTGGAGCCGGTAAAGAACATTCTTTACCATGATGAAAAGGTAAGGATTCTGGAGGAAATGGGCATTGACTATCTGTTTAACATTCCTTTCACTGAAGAGATTCTGAACATGAGCCCCCTTGACTTCATAGAGAAGATCCTGGTGGAGAAATTCAATATCCGGGAGGCCTACTGCGGATTCAACTACAGATTCGGATACAGAGCCCAGGGTAATCCCGAGGTGCTGATGAAGGAGGGAATCAGGAGAGGTTTCGGAATACATGTTCAGGAGCCCTTTGAAATAGACGGTATTGTTGTCAGCAGCACTTACATAAGAAAGCTTATTCAGGAGGGCAGAATGGAGGAATGCACCAGATTTATGGGCAGAATGTACTCCATAAGCGGCGAAATCGTTAAAGGAAACATGCTGGGAAGAACGATAGGCTTCCCAACCTGCAACATCACCGTAGACAACACGATGGTAACTCCTCCAAACGGCGTTTACATTACAATGTGCACCATAGACGGCATCAGACATCCCGGGGTAACCAATGTGGGAGTCAAGCCTACAGTGGGTACATACGAGAAGAATATTGAGACCCATGTTTTCAATTTTGACGAGGATGTCTACGGCAAGACCATAAGCGTGGATTTTATCAGGCATACCAGAGGTGAGAAGAAGTTTGAAGATATTGAAGCACTGAAGTCGCAGATCGCCTCCGACTGCATTCAGGCAAAGGCATACCACCGGGAAAAGGGCATGCTCAGATAGATTATTGGGAGCGTGAAATAAATCTGTACCGAATTATTGCGGTATGAGGTTTACAAGCAGGGAATAAAGTGTTAATATCGTGTAGTCGTTGTTATGCGACTTCGGAGTATGGCGCAGCTTGGTAGCGCGCTTCGTTCGGGACGAAGAGGCCTGGGGTTCGAATCCCCATACTCCGACCACTGTATTCAGGGAGGCTCTGCCTCCCTGTTTTTCTTATTATGAAGGGACGAAACAGAATGAAAGCAGTATTTCTGGATTACAGAGACATCAATTTCGGAGATTTGAGCTGGGATGCTTTTGAGGACATATGCAGCTTTGAGGCATATTCGGAATCCACAATGGAGGAGGCGGTTGAAAGAGCCCGCGATGCCGAGGCTGTTATTACGGATTCTCTCACTTTAGACGAGAGTTTCATGAGAAGGTGTCCCCGTCTGAAGTTTATCGGCGCTGCCGCAACGGGATACAACAACATCGATATTGAGGCGGCCGGCAGGCTGAGCATCGCCGTTGCCAATGTTCCGGAGTATTCCAGAGAAGCTGTGGCCCAGCATACCATAGCCCTTCTGCTTGATATAACAAACAGAGTCTCCGTATTTGAAGAAGGAAGGATGACAGAGGATCCCATGAAGGGGATTCCAACCCTTCTTCATGGGAAGACCCTGGGAATAGTGGGCTTCGGAAGTATCGGCAGCAAGGTTGCAGAAATCGGCGAGGCCCTGGGCATGAAAGTGAATATCTACAGCCGTGACAAAGAAGCAGCCATCGCATCGGATGTTGTGTCACTTCACTGTCCTCTCAATGAGAAGACTGCTGGTTTGGTTGACAGGGAATTCATTTCGAAGATGAAGGACGGAGCGATTCTCATAAATACTGCCAGAGGAGGGCTGGTGGATGAAGAGGCTCTGGCAGATGCCCTTAAAAAGGGCAAGCTCAGGGGCGCAGGACTTGATGTGACAGTCAATGAACCTCCTGAAGAATGCTGTCCTCTTCTTGAGTGCAAAAACTGCCGAATCACACCACATGTGGCATTCATGCCGGTAGAAACCCGGAAGAAGGTGCTGGACATTACTGCAGGCAATTTGGCGGCATTCATCAAAGGACAGCGTCAGAACAGAATTGTGTAATATTTTGGTATAAAAAGTTTAGGAGAAAAGATGAAACAGCTGAAACTGGCTCTTATGGGCTTCGGAAATGTGGGGCAGGCCTTTGGGGAAATGCTCCTTGACAAGCATGAGGAGATACAGAATAAATACGGAAGAGATGTTGCAGTAACCGTCATAGCAACTGCAACAAAGGGAAATATTTACAACGAAGAGGGCATAAATCTCAGGAGGGTTCTTGAGGATGTTAAGGAAACAGGCAGGTTCGATGCCCGAATGACCACAGACATGGATCATGACCGGCTGATAAGGGAGGCAGATTACGATTGTCTAATGGAGCTTTCCCCGCTCAATATAGAAACGGGACAGCCTGCCACTGATCATCTGATTGGGGCAATAACAAGGGGAAAGCACGGGATAACCGCCAACAAGGGTCCTGTTGCCTGGCATTTCAGAAAGCTCAGGGATATGGCCGAGGAGAACCGGGTGGGCTTCTTCTATGAAACAGTGGTAATGGACGGAACGCCGGTATTCAACCTCGTGGAGCATACTCTCAAAATGGCCAGGGTCACTCAGGTGACAGGGATTCTCAACAGTACCACCAATTTCATCCTGGAAGAGCTGGAAAAGGGCTGCGATATGGATGACATCATGGCACGGGGCAGAGCCATGGGGTTCATAGAGGCTGACCCTGCAATGGATATTGAAGGCTACGACGCGGCGGGTAAGATAACGGCTCTTCTGAATGTCCTGATGGATGCGGGAATCACACCGGATCAGGTGGAGCGAAAGGGAATTGAGGACATAACCGTCGAAGATATTGCAGATGCAAAGGCAAGGGGCAAGGTTATAAAGCTCCTCTGCCGGGGAACAAGGGACGAACAGGGAAACGTCATCGCAACTGTAGGGCCGGAGGAGATTCCTAGAGATCACATGCTGGCATCCATGAACAGCACAACCTCTGTTGTGTCCATAACCACGGATCTAATGAAAACAGTCTCTGTTGTAGAACACGAGCCGGAGATCATGCAGACGGCCTATGGCGTATTCTCGGATATGCTGAGAGTCATGGAACTGGAGGGATAAATCTCTGTACCATTCATTAAAATCCGGATAAACATTCGTTAAATCCCTTGCCAAAGAGACCCGGTGATGGTACAATCATCGGGTATGATTATACCTGTTGCCGAGTCAGCCGACACTCCGACGGCAGCTCAGCTTCAGGCGGATGAAATTTAAGGAGGAAAAAATGATTACAAAAGAAAAGAAAGCAGAAATCATCAAAGAGTATCAGCTTAAGGAAGGCGACACAGGTTCCCCTGAGGTTCAGGTAGCAATTCTCACATACAGAATCAATGACCTGAATGAACATCTCAAGGCTAACCACAAGGACCACCATTCAAGAAGAGGACTTCTGAAAATGGTAGGTAAGAGAAGAAACCTTCTGGCGTATCTGAAGGAAAACGACCTGGAAAGATACAGATCACTCATCGCAAGACTGGGACTCAGAAAGTAAGAAATGATAATAATTGGCGGGGCAATGATGCACCCGCCTTTTATCGTTTATATGAAGCCGTGATAAACGGCGTTTTCAGCCGCTGTTAAGGCGGCAGGGAAGTTAAATTTACAGGAGGTAGTTGTAAATTATGAAGTATGAAGATTACAAGACATTCAGAACAGCCATAGGCGGCAAACTGCTGGAGGTTGAAATCGGCAAGGTTTGCGAGCTGGCTAACGGACAGGCATGGGTAAAGTATGGAGACACTGTTGTAAATGTTACAGCATGTGCATCAAAGGAACCGAGACCGGACATCGATTTCTTCCCGCTTTCATGCGACTATGAAGAGAAGATGTATGCCGCAGGCAAAATCCCGGGAGGCTTTATCAAGAGAGAGGGCAGACCAAGCGAGAGAGCAGTTCTCTGCTCCAGACTTATGGACAGACCTTTAAGACCTCTTTTTCCTAAGGGCTTCTACAATGATGTACAGGTTGTTGCAACAGTAATGTGCGTTGATAACGATGCTCCAAGCGAAATCGCTGCAATGATCGGATCGTCAATTGCACTTTCCATTTCAGATATTCCGTGGGAAGGCCCTACAGGCTCGGTAGTTGTGGGAATGATTGACGATCAGTTTATTATCAATCCTTCAGAGGCCCAGAGAGCTGAGAGCAAGATGCATATGACAGTTGCGGGAACAAAGGACGCCATTATGATGGTTGAGGCAGGCGCCCAGGAAATTCCTGAAGAAACAATGCTGGATGCAATAATGTTTGCCCACGAGGAAATCAAGAAGATCGTTGAATTTATCGAGCAGATTGTGGCAGAGGTGGGCAAGCCTAAGATGGAGATAGAACTCTACAAGGTTCCTGAAGACATCGATGCTGCAGTAAGAAACTATGCCGAGGACAAGATGAGAGCGGCAATCCAGACTTATGATAAGCTGGAAAGACAGGAAAACATGGATGCTGTAGAAGCGGAAGCCAAGGAGTACTTCGCAGAAATCTATCCTGACAACACCAAGGATATTAACAGCGTTCTCTACAATATCACAAAGGAACAGGTAAGAAGAATGATTCTGGATGAGGGTGTTCGTCCGGATAACCGTAAGCTTGATGAAATCAGACCGCTGTGGATTGATCACGGCGTGCTGCCGAGGACTCACGGTTCAGGCCTCTTCAAGAGAGGACAGACCCAGGTTCTTTCAATCTGCACTCTGGGACTTCTCTCAGAGAAGCAGACAATTGACGGAATTACAGAGCAGACAGAAAAGAGATACATGCACCATTACAACTTCCCGCCTTATTCAGTAGGTGAAGCAGGAAGAATGAAGAGCCCGGGCAGAAGAGAAATCGGTCACGGAGCACTGGCTGAGAGAGCTCTTATTCCGGTACTTCCAAGCGAAGAGGAATTCCCATATGCCATCAGAGTCGTATCTGAAGTTCTGTCTTCAAACGGTTCAACATCAATGGGATCAACATGCGGATCATGTCTGGCTCTTATGGATGCAGGTGTTCCTATCAAGGCTCCTGTTGCCGGAATCGCCATGGGTCTCATCGAGAGAGTTGAAGAGGACGGATCATCAAAGATGGCCATTCTCTCAGATATTCAGGGAATGGAAGACTTCCTTGGCGACATGGACTTCAAGGTAACAGGTACAGCCAAGGGCGTTACAGCCATTCAGATGGACATCAAGGTTCACGGCCTTTCAAGAGAAATTCTTCAGCAGGCTCTGGCTCAGGCGAGAGCAGGCAGAATGCACATCATGGAGGCAATGCTTGAGGATATTCCTGAACCTAACAAGGAACTGTCACCTTATGCACCGAGAATCCTGACAATGCAGATTGACCCTGATCAGATCAGAGTCGTAATAGGCAAGGGCGGCGAAACCATAAACGGCATCATTGACAGAACAGGCGTTAAGATTGACATCAATGATGAGGGAACAGTATTCATCGCTTCACCTGACGGAGACAGCCTGGAGGCTGCCAAGAAGGAAATCGAGAACCTGGTTAAGGTTCCTGAACCCGGTGAAATCTACACAGGCAAGGTAACGAGAATCATGAACTTCGGAGCCTTTGTGGAGATACTCCCCGGCAAGGAAGGTCTTGTTCACATCAGCAAGATTGCCAAGGAAAGAATAGACAAGGTTGAAGATGTTCTCAACGTGGGAGACGAAGTGACTGTTAAGGTTACGGAAATCGATTCCCAGGGAAGAATAAATCTTACAAGAAAAGATCTGCTGTAAATCACAGAACCTTTAAGAGTTCGGCCATGCCGGACTCTTTTTTGTGGTATAATGTTCTCATCTTAGGAGGAAATAAAATGACTGATTTCAAAAGACCTACAATGCTTATGATTCTTGACGGATACGGAA